>Ga0210006_1000277_pt1 | contig 43296 bp, 41 predicted proteins | sample CryGey02umfilter_2_FD_185452 | JGI IMG/M metagenome (GOLD analysis project Ga0210006, IMG submission 185452) | Groundwater microbial communities from aquifer in Utah, USA - Crystal Geyser 4/10/14 0.2 um filter (SPAdes) (version 3) | ecosystem: Environmental > Aquatic > Deep subsurface >... | reverse complement strand
ATTGACGGAAAAAATTGGAACGAACCGCCGTTTGCTTTCCCGAAAAACTGAATTTGAATTTGTCCGACCTTACGATTTAATTCCGAAATACAGGGCTTTTTGCGAAGCGAGACCCGCTCCCGCCTCGCCGTGCGGGATAAACTCCGGCGGGGCGAGCGAGCAACCAATCGCCTCTGAATTTGAAAAAAGTTTAAATTGGTCGGGGTGACAGGACTTGAACCTACGACTTCCTGGTCCCAAACCAGGCGCTCTAGCCAACTGAGCTACACCCCGAAGTAAACTAATTTGTTTTTGACTGTTGGATTCTATACAATAATTAGGTCATTGTTAAGTCAATTTTTCATATGGAGATGTTTTATAGCAATATTGTGGGTACTTTGGTAGTTGAAGATGATTCTCCAAGGCCTGTTGCCATGATAAAGGATTTGGTCATGGATCCCGATAGAGGAGCGCTTATTGCCTTTGTTGTTAATCAAAATAAGGGGCTTATTGTTTCACCTATGGATGTGATTTCTTTGAAGCAGGTTATGAAAATAAATAATGCCGACAATATTGTCGAAGCGGCGGAAATCCTTAGAGTAAGTGAAGTTTTAAAATCTCACAGGCCTATTTTCGGAGCGAAGGTTTTCACAAAATCCGGAGATTATCTTGGAAAAGTTTTTGATTTTTCGATTGATGCAAAAACTTATGATTTGAATAAAATCTTTGCGGCAAAGGATATTTTGGGGCTTTTCAGATATAATTCTTTGATAATTCCGGCAAAAAGTATTGTCGAAGTGAAGTCATATAAAATAATCGTGAAAGATGGGAAAGAAGCGAAAAAAGAAGAATCTTCGCAAAGAGTTCCTATAAAAGGAGTGGCGGCGTAAATTTTATTTTTATATGTAATCAAAAACCCTTCCTGATTTTCATCCGGAAGGGTTTAAGCGGTCAACTTTTTAATTTACTGGACTGCTCCTCCTCCTGATACTGTAGATGAAGCGGCTCCAAGGATTGTGTTGATGATAGCAAATGACAATAAAATGATAACAATACCTATTGCTGCATACATAATAATTGTTTTTCCTTTTTTAGCATTCTCTTCGTTTCCAGCTGCTGTGATGTACATAATACCTCCGTAAATAACCATCAAAACTGATAGGAATCCTAAAAATGTTAAGAAGTAATTTACAATTCTTAGTGCTAATTCTCTGAAATCTCCTGTTCCTCCTGTCGCTCCTGAGATCAATCCAGGATTGTCTTGTCCGCTAATAAAGCCATTTGCCAACGCTGAAGGGATAAATTGAATGAGCAGAATTGCGCCTGTCATAAGCCCGATTACGATAAGGGCCTGCTTGATAATTTGTGACTTTGATTTCATAGGGAAGTGAGTTAAATATTTTTACTTTTTTTATTTTAACAAAATGAAAAAAAATATGCAAGATTTGGAAGGGATGAGCTATGCATATCCTTTCTATCCAATTTCACCAACAATTTTTACTTCTTCTTCTAAATCAATTTGGAATTTTTCTTTTACTGTGGATTTTGCGAGGGCGGCAAGGTCTTTGATGTCTTTGGCGGTTGCTCCGCCGAGGTTTAAGATGAAATTTGCGTGGATGTCTGAAATTTGTGCATTTCCGATGCGTGTGCCTTTTAAACCGGCTTTATCTATCAACATTCCGGCCGGATTTTCGAGTGATGGATTTTTGAAAAATGAACCTGCCGATATGCCTTTTGGCTGAGTGAAAACTCTTGGATTTTCCAATTTTTGAGGTTCTCCTTTTTTGAGTTTGAAAGTCGCATTTAGTATGATTTCGTTTGAATGTTTTATTTTGCTATCGCGATAACAAAAGCCGAAATATTCGTTTTTTTCTTCGTGAATTTCTCCGGTTTCGGGATTGAGTAATGTCGCTTTTACCAAAATATCTTTTGTTTCAAGTCCGTTGCATCCGGCGTTTCCACGGACCGCTCCACCGACTGTTCCCGGAAGTCCGATCCATTTTTCGAGGCCGGTTAGTCCGCTTGCTGAAGCCCTATTCATCATCAATGCGACTATAACTCCCGCATCTGCTGTTATTTCTTCGTCTTTTATTTCGAGATTTTTGAAATCCATTTTTATGACGAGTCCGCGAAAACCTTTGTCGTCAAATAAAACGTTTGTTCCACCGCTGAGGATAAGATAGGGGAGTGAGTTTTCTTTTGCGAAATTGATCAGATTTTTTAAAATTTCCGTGTCTTTTGCTTTGTAGAAAAAATCCGCCGGTCCACCGACTTTTAGCGTGCAATATTTGTCCAAAGGCTCGTTTATAAGTCCTTCCGGAAAATTTTTTGCAAATTCGTTTTGTAAGCTTTGATTAACCATGACAAGAGGATACCATTTTCCAATATTAAAATAAATTGACATTTATATTGGATTAAAATAGAATTCGCCTGCTTTAAAATAGCACGAGCCACCTTAGCTCAGCGGTAGAGCTACAGTTTTGTAAACTGTGGGCCGTCGGTTCAAATCCGACAGGTGGCTCCACCAGCACTTATTTCATAGCAAAGCTGATTTTCCTTGTCATGCATAGACATATCCATACAATCCTTAGCCTCTACAGATTCAACCAAATATTTACAATCCTCTAAATCAAAACCGTCATAACATTCAAAGGAATTTTTACAGTTTTGAATGTAATCACCTGTGCAATTATCACAACTTATTTTATTAAGGGCTTTTTTAGGAATTGTTTTACTAAAATCAAGGAATTCAGCAATTAATTCTTCAGGTTTTTTTTGCATTTTTTTTACAATTTCTTTCCCATATTCTTCCTTTGGAAACTGTTTATTTTTAATGCAATATTTTTTTCTGGAAAGTCCTGAACACATAAAGCAATCTTCACACCCAATACAATCAGCCATATACATGCAATCACGGCAATTGTTACAATTAATCATATGCTGGCATCCATAGCATTTATTACAATTGATGCATGATATGAGAAGCTCGCAGTGGTCAATAAAATCACAGTCAATACAGTCTCTGGAGTATTGGCTTTTCCTGCAATAATAACAGTCTTCCACACAATAACTCCCCGGGCTCATGTAAGTATTTTTACTGAGTCCAACCAGATTATTAAATTCACAATTTTCATTATTTAACTGTAATAGATTAACTTTTGGAACAACTTTTAACAGCCTATTAAATTGTTCAAAAAATGTTTTACTAAAATCATATTCTCTACCATATTCAAGGGGGTCCCATTTATCAGACCAAAAACAATCACCGCAATAAACAGGGAATGGAACATTTTCATCAAAAACAGCTATTATGGAACGTTTACATAAATCGCATTTACGCTTATATAATTTTCGCTCATTGCGAAATACAAGTCGTCTTTGATTACGACAGTCCGGACATAAATTAGGCGGGGGAATATTAAATTTTTTCCCGTTTATAACCGGTGAGACTTTTTCATAAAATTTCAAATCAGCATCGGTGACCTCAAATCCAGAACCACATTGTTTGCAAACTTTATTCATGCAAATTGATAAATTTCTGAATGAAAAAAATATACTCGCTTTCGTAAGAAAAACCAAAACAGGAAGATAAAAAAACTTGACTCTAATTTGGATATAAGATAATATATAGTTAGTTTATATTATTTTATGTAAAACTCTATGCTTAAAATTATGCCGAAGACGGCTTCATCAAAGGATATTCAACAAAATTACAGGGCGTTATTCAACGAAGTAATGGCCAGTGAAGAGCCTTTGTTCGTTCTTAATAACAATAAACCTGAAGTAGTGGTCATTTCTATAAAAACTTTTGAATCCCTTTCGCAGTCCCGCGAAGATTATGAGCAAAATATGGCTCAAAGAGCTATTGAAAATTATCAATCCGAGAAAAAAGCCGCCAAACTAAAAAAACTTTCATCACTAGCTGACTTATCTTAAATGAAAATAAGGAGTGTTTATTATTCATCGCATTTTGAAAAAGCTTTTAAATCCCTTCCTTTAAATGTTAGGAAACAGGCTATTGAAAAAGAAAAAATATTTCTGGAAAATTGTTTCGACAAACGCCTAAAAACACACAAATTAAAAGGCAGACTAGAAAATTACTGGTCATTTTCTATTAATTACTCATATAGAATTCTTTTTGAATTTAGCGAACAAAATGAAGTCGGCTTTATTGATATTGGAACACATTCAATTTACAAATGAATATCTTTTATTTAAACGCGTAAATTGAAATACGAACATAAAATAAGTTGAGGACACCGTGGCTCCATTTGAGTTCTTCAATATGCCGCTTTCAAATAGCATTCTTCGCAACAAACTTTTTCCGGTCTATCTGGGCTGAATGTTGTCCAAATTGTTTTTTCACATTTGCCGCAAGTTCTTTTCCAAAATCTTCTTGGATTTCTTTGATGAAATCTATCCAAATGTCTTTGGTTTGGAGAACGCCTTGGTAACGGAATTTTTTGCTTTTTGTAAAATGTTAATTCTTGCGGTGTTATGTTGAAAAGTTTTCCCGTCTCTTCGCATTCAATAGCAGAATTTAAAATGCCATCTTTCACCCCCAGCAATATTATCCGGCAAATCTTTTGCTAATATTGTGTTTTTTACGTCCGCAACCGGGGTTTCATAATCATCCCACTTTAATCCCTTTGATAAGACTTTCTCTTTTGTCAAAGGATAATACATTTGCGCGGAGCTCTTGTTGTAGCCAAAAGGCGAGATATTTGTTGGGAAAAATTCGCCCCATTCCCCCGTAGTTTTCATGTGTTCGATGATTTTCGGAACAAGTTCTTCGTACTGTTCTTTTGTATATTGTTTATTCAAAATGCAGTAACTTTTGCGCATCATTCCTACGCATGTGAAACAGTTTTTTGAGGCCTCCATATACCAACAATACAAAAGATCCGCAGAACTCATGTGACAATTGTCGCAAAAAAGTAAGTGATAACTGTTTTCACCGGAAATTGAACACTCGTATGATTCTTGTAAATTCGTACCATATTGATAAACGTCCTGAACGTTTTTTGCCCCTAGCACAAGCTGAAAACAATACTTCGCACTTTCAACGTCTTCACAGTCAAAACAAAATTTCGCCTCTTTACAATTTATCAAATGATCACCTAAAGAATCTTGCAAATTGTGGCCCTGATATTCCTTGAAACAATGATTTTTTTTCTACTTCTTTTCTGATTTTTTTAAATTCCTGACACTGCTTGTACGAGCCCAAATCGATGTCTTTGCCATAATCTGCTGAGTCCCATTTGTCGCTATGCCAACATTCGCGACAGTAAATCGGCTTATTTAAGTGTGGCGGATATTCCGTGATAGTTCTTTTTTTACACATTCCACATTCTCCCGGATATAGAAATTGCTCATTGCAAATGGCTAATCTTCGCTGTTGTCTGCATTGTGGACATAAAGTTGGCGGATCTATCTCATATTTTTTACCACCAAAAACTGGCGACACTTTATCTAAAAATTTCAAATCGTCATCTGTTATCTCAAATCCTTGATTACAGTTTTTGCATGGTTTATTCATCTTTTGGATGTTATTTTTATGGATAAATCCTGTTTATCGTCCTTGGGAATGGAATTGTTTCACGGATGTGGTGAATGCCACAAATCCAACCTGTAAGACGTTCTAGGCCAATTCCAAAGCCACTGTGTGGCACTGAACCATACTTTCTTAAATCCAAATACCAATTGAAAGCTTCGACCGGAAGATTGTGTTCTTTGATTCTGCCCAAAAGTACGTCGTAATCATCTTCACGTTGGCTTCCACCAATCACTTCTCCGTATCCTTCCGGAGCAAGCATGTCCGCGCAAAGGGCAACCGTTGGATCTTTCGGATCGCGTTTCATGTAAAACGCTTTTACTTCTGCAGGATATTTTTCGATAAAAATTGGCTTGTCATATTTTTGTGTAAGAATTGTTTCGTCTTCGGCACCAAGATCTTGTTCGTGGCTTATTGTAGAGCCCATTGCCCTTAGTTCTTCGACTGCATCATAATGAGTTTTTCTATAAAATGGTGCCTGAATTTTTTTCAAAGGTTCGATATCTCTTTCCAAAGTTTTCAATTCTTCAAGGCGTGTTGCGAGAACTTTTTCGATAACAAAACAAACAAGTCCTTCCTGAATTTTCATGTTTTCTTCGTGTTCAACAAACGCCGCTTCTGCGTCCATCATCCAAAATTCTGTTAAATGTCTGCGAGTTTTTGATTTTTCAGCTCTAAAAACAGGCCCGAAATCGAAACATCTTCCAACAGAAAAAATCGCCGCTTCAATGTATAACTGCCCAGATTGTGACAAATAAGCCTTTCCTTCGTCAAAATATTCCATTTCAAAAAGTTCAGTCGTTCCTTCACATGCATTTGGAGTCAAAATCGGAGCGTCGATTTTTATGTAATTATTTTTGTTCAAGTATTCGTAAATCGCATTTATTATTGTATTTCTGATGACTTGTATAGCGCGTTGTTTCGGAGAACGAAGCCATAAATGGCGATTTTCAAGTAAGAAATCCACACCGTGTTCTTTTTTTGCAATTGGATAATCTTCTTTTACAAGTTGGACGATGTCGATGTCTTTTACCTGAAGTTCATATGTGTTTTCAAATTTTGGATGTTTCGAAATAACTCCTGTTATTCTAACTGAAGATTCCATAGTAAGTGATTCCGCTTTTGCGAAAATTTCTTCAGAAACGTCATTTTTTACGACGACTCCTTGTGTAATATCTGTACCGTCGCGAAGTTCTAGGAAGTAGATTTTACCGCTGGCACGCTTGTTAAACATCCATCCTTCTATCAGGATTTCCTCACCAACGTGATCCTTAAAGTCTTTTATGAAAATTTTTGTTGCCATAGTAAAAAGTGAATTATTTTGCTTGATTCTATCCCGAAAGCCTCGAATTCACAAATAAAGTTTGCATGTAAGGCCTTTTTGGATATAATCTTGCTACCGCAACGATTTTGAAATATGGGCAGGTACCAGAGCGGTCAAATGGGGCAGACTGTAAATCTGCTGGTTAACGCCTACGAGAGTTCGAATCTCCCCCTGCCCACCATGTGTAAAACAGCTATGCCAAAGGCATGGGTGGTTTACAATCTGTTAGAGAGAGATGAGAAGTTTATGCCGCGAAGCGGTAAATCTCCCCCTGCCCACCATAAAATTTACAAACATGTATCAGTCTACACAAATAATGATGGCGATAATGATGCGTCCTATGCGGAGGTTGATGTGTTGTATGTAAAAGAATAATCGGTGGTTGCTGTGGATATGACCCAAAAGCCATTCGTTCGCTTGCGAGAGAGGCGAGAGGGAAGAGGCATAGTTTCTAGGAAAGTGCTTCCTGAACCAACCTGTTCACCAAACCACCGTCGGCTTTGCCTTTTGTTTGAGGCATTATTGCGCCCATGAGTTTGCCAATGTCTGCTTTTGACGAGGCACCTGTTTGCGCCATTGCTTCTTTGATTATGGCCCTGATCTCATCTTCGCTCATCTGTGGCGGGAGATATTTTTCTAGAACTTTTAATTCCGCTTTTTCTTTTTCTGCAAGTTCAAGGCGTCCTCCTTTTTCAAATTGTTCTATCGAATCTTTGCGTTGTTTTATTTCTTTTCCGACTAATTGGATGACTTCTTCGTCTGTTGCAACTTTTAGTTCACCTGCTGTTTCGACTTTTATGATTGCTGTTTTCAGCAGTCTGATAGCCGAAAGTGAGGCTTCGTCTTTCGCTTTCATTGCTGTCATTAAGTCTTGCTGTAGTTGTTCTTTGAGTGACATATTTTTACCAGGTTAAGTTTTTTATTTCGGCAGGATCATCACCATTTTCAATAATATATTTTTGGTGGTCTTCGATTTTTTTATTTAACATTTTGATGATTTCGTCTTTCTTTTTTGCTACTTCTTTGTTTGATTTTGCGCCTTGTTCCAGCAGTTCTATCACTAAATGATATCGACTAACTTTGTTTGAAATTTTCAAATCGAATGGCGTTGTTGTTGAACCTTTTTCTTCATATCCGTGAATCACAAATCTCTTTGAAGACACGTATGGCCAAAGCAATTGTTCCATGTCATTCACATATCCGTGATAACTTATTACTATAGGCTTATCTTCCGTGAAGTACTGACACAAGCCTTTTTCCGTGTTTGCAGATTTTTTACTTTTTACGTCATCACCAAGACTCATCGACGTGACTTCGGAAATATTTACGTATCTTATTTTCAATTTCGGCATCAATTCTTTGCAGATTTTTACGGCATAAAGCGCTTCTTCCGTGATATAGTCTCCGGCTGATGCAAGAACTACATCAGGATTTTTCGTAGCTTCTTTTCCTGAAACCCATTCCCATGTGCTAATTCCGTTTTTGGCTTGTTGCCTAGCTTCTTTCAAGGTCAGCCATTGTGGCATTTCACGTTTCCCTGCAACTATTACTGAAATTGTGTTTGGTTTCGACATCGCTTCTTCGAAGGCAACGATTGTGGAATTTGCATCTGAAGGATAATAAACCTGAGCAAATGAACTGTGTTTGTGAATTATGTCACTGACAAAACTTGGATTTTGGTGAGAAAATCCATTGTGATCTTGTCTCCATCCAAGGCTTGATAGAAGGTAAATCGCCCCGGGGATTGGTTTCCTCCATTTTATATTCATTGCCTGTCTTAAAAATTTTGCGTATTGATCGACCATGCTACAAATGATTGGAGCGAAGGCTTCGTAAGTGACAAACATTCCGTGTCGTCCCGTCAAAATATACCCCTGCATCATTCCCTGAAGTGTGTGTTCGCTAAGCATTTCAATGACACGTCCTTCTGCAGAAATATATTCTGCATTCTTTGGAATCGGCCAGACGTAGCCACGAAGTGTCTCTTCAAAAATCTTGTGAAGTTTGTTTGATTCAAGTTCATCAGGACAAACAAGTCTGAAATTATTTTTATTTAATTTATATATATCACGTAAAAATGCTCCTGTGTTAACCATGCTACTTGCTGTTTTTTCTCCTCTCTTAGCGAATTTCACCTCGTGTTTTGAAAGATTTGGGAATTTTATTTTTTTATAAAAATTTCCACCGATGGTGTGAGAATTTTTTCCCATTCTGTATTTTCCTTTTGGAACAAATTCTAAAAGTTCTTTTTTTAATCTTCCTTTTTCGTCTACCAATTCTTTAATTTTGTAGCTTTTAAGCCATTTTTCCACGGCCTTTAATGCCTCTGGATCTTTTTTTAAATCTTCGATAGGAATTCCGTGAGAATGAAATGATCCTTCGATGTGAGTTTTTTTGAAATCATGAATTCCGTGCCATCCTTTTGGTGTACGAAGTAAAATTACAGGCCATTTTGGTTTCAAAATTTTGTTTTCTTTTCGTGCTTTTCTTTGGACTTCTCTGATCAAAGTATAGGCTTTCTCAAGCGCTTCAATCATTTCTGTTTCTGCTTTTGGTTCTTCAACGATTATCGGTTCGTATCCATATCCTGCAAAAAGTTTTTTTAATTCATCATTACTCATTGTTCCGTAAATTGTCGGATTTGAAATCTTGAATCCATTGATATGAACTATTGGTAAAACTGCTCCGGAAGTTTTTGGGTTCAAAAATTTGTTTGCATGCCACGCCGCAGCGAGTGGCCCTGATTCCGCTTCTCCATCTCCAACTGCAACCGCAACTATTAAATCCGGATTGTCTAAAGCCGCTCCGTAAGCCGTAGAAAGACTGTATCCTAATTCTCCTCCTTCAAGTATGGAACCCGGAACTGACGGAGTAACGTGACTTGGAAAACGGCTGTGTGGCCAGCTAAAATCGTGAATTAATTTTCCCATTCCTTTTCCATCACGAGGAAATTCTTTGTAAAAATCTTTGATTGTTTCATCTGCAAAAAGATTTGCCAAAACCGCCGGTGCTCCGTGTCCCGGACCCGCGATAAACATCATTTCGCATTTGTGTTTCCAGATGAGGTAATTTAGATTTGCGTAAATAAAATTCAGTCCCGGCACGGTGCCCCAATGGCCTAACACACGCGATTTTATGTGAGCAGGTGACATTTTTTTTTCGAGCAGATAATTGTCTTTCAAATACAGCATAGATGCGCTCAAATAGTCTGTATAACGGCGATATTTTTCCATCCATTTTAATGCTTTTTTGTCTGTTGTGGTCATAGAGGTGAGAGTTTAATAAGAAGTTTTTTTCTGTTAATTAGATTATCAATTTTAGCTTGTATGGTAAAGGAAAACTTATTTGTTATAATCTTATTATGGAACATGGATTTTGGGACAATTTGAAAAAGCCTGTGATAGGACTTGCGCCTATGGATGGGGTTACTGATCCGGCTTTTAGGTACATGGTCGCAAGTGCCGGCAAGCCCTCCGTGATTTTCACCGAATTTGTGAATGTCGAAGGATTGGCTCGTGGAGCCGAGAAAATGATGCCAGGATTTTTTTATTCAAAAAAAGAACATCCAATCGTCGCACAACTTTTTGGAACTGAAGTTGATTCTTTTTATAAAGTTGCTGTATTGCTTTGCTATCTTGGGTTTGATGGAATAGATATAAATATGGGCTGTCCGGTCAATAAAATCGCTAGCAAGGGATCCGGCGCGGCGCTTATCAGAAATCCAAAACTTGCAAAAAAAATAATCCAAAGTGTAAAGAAAGGAATCGATGATTTTGCAAACGGAATAAGTCTCGAAAACGCAGGAATACATGAAAATATTATTTCTTTTATAAAGAAAAATAAAAATAAATTCGGAGGAAAAGATGGAATTGTTTTAAAAAATTCCGACAGAAAAATTATTCCTTTATCAGTGAAGACGAGAATAGGCTACAGCGAGATTTGCGCAGAAGAGTGGGCAAAATCACTGATCAGTTTTGGCGTAAAAATTCTTACAATGCATGGACGAACACTGAAGCAACTTTATAGTGGGGAGGCGAATTGGGAAGTTCTTGGAAAAGTTGCAAAGATTTGCAAAAAGAAAGGCGTGATTTTTTTGGGGAATGGAGATATTTCTTCTCTCGATGAGGCAAATGGGAAAATAAAAAAATATGGATGCGACGGAGTGCTCATAGGTAGGGCAACAAATGGCAATCCTTGGTTTTTTGGAGGGAAAGAACCTTCTGTAAAAAACAGGCTTTCGATAGTGAAAAAACATGTGAAATATTTTGAAAAATTAGCGTATTTGCCTTTTCAAACCTTAAAAAAACATTTAGCGTGGTATACGAAGGGATTTGAAGGCGCGAAAGAGATGAGAATGGAATTTATGCAGGCGCAAAGCGGAAAAGACATAGATAGAATTATCGAAGAATTTTCACAAAAGATTAAATAATTTTTTATGCCAAGAAAGAAATTAAAACATTTTGCTGAGATAAAGACTTTTGGGAATACTTTTGAAACGCCTGAAGAAAAAGCCAAAATTTCTTGGAAAAAATATTTCGGAAATAAAAATCCGATAGTCTTGGAATTGGCTTGTGGAAGAGGATACTACACTATTGCTTTGGGCGAAAAATTTCCAAATAAAAATTTTATAGGTGTCGACATAAAAGGGCACAGAATATGGTCAGGAGCAAAAAAAGCGTTCGATGCGAAAATGAAAAATGTAGCTTTTATCCGACATTATGTTGATGAATTAAAATCATATTTTGAAAAAGATGAAGTTGATGAGATTTGGATAACTTTTCCAGATCCATTCCCTCCCGCAGGGAAGGCAAAAAAAAGACTTACTTCTCCAAAATTTTTAGAAATTTATAGAAAAGTTTTGAGGCCAAACGGGATGATTCATTTAAAAACCGATAACGAAAATTTGTTTAAATATTCTAAAAAAACCATGGAAGATTTTTGCTGTGGGAACGAAAAATGTGGCTTTAAAATGGAAGAAGTTTTGCATGATATTCATGCAAAAAAACCTGTACCGGAACTCCTTCAAATCACCACGCATTATGAAGGAATGTTTATAGAAGAGGGGCGAAAAATAAATTATCTACGAGCCATCAGTTTAGTTGATAAAACATGTAGTTCAGGTAAAACGCTACGAAAAGCCATAAAACGTACGGCAAAAACAACAAAGAAGAAACCTTCGAAAACTTCCAAAGGAAAATCATAAGCAAAATATTCGTAACTTGGAGAACTACCATTTCAATAAGCGAAGGCAATATCAGGTGTGCTTGAAAAAAAAGATAACACCATCCAACATTTAAAATTGCATTTAATACCAATAAATAAATTACTGTATAAGCGCCTTTTGCGAGCTTTATTTTCCCAAGCATTTTTTTCCATGCGACTATTGCTGAGATGGCAACACACAAGAAAATAAAATTCCATGCTACTCCAAAAGCCCAATTTGGTGGCATGTATTTTGGCTTAAAAAGTTCCTCCTTTAACCATTCCATCCCGTTGGATGTGAATACGCCTCCAATCAAAGCGACAAGAATAACAACGAGAGGAATAAATACATATCTGTGTTTGAATTTCATAGAGATTTGGTTATTTTTAATAATATATACTGTGATGTTCTCGTTGACAAACGCAACTGAGTTGCGTTAGGATGAGGTTACATGAATAAATTTGATGAAAAAATAGAGGAACTGCGAGCGCAAGGATTTCGTATAACTAAGACTAGAAAAGGGATTTTGAAAATTCTTTTTTCGTCCAAAAATCCTGTCAGCGTAATGTGTATAAAAAATCTGCTGACAAAACAAAAAATTGACGCGAATAAAACAACAATATACAGGGAACTTAATTTTTTGTTGAAAAACGGCACTATCGAAAGCATAAAACTGGACGATAAAATGGCAATGTATGAAATCTGTTCTCATCATCACCATCACATAAAATGCGTTGAGTGTAACAAAATTTTTGAAATAGAGTTAGATGAGGATATAGAGAAATATGAGGAGAAAATTTTTAAAAAGACCGGAGTGAAAGTTTTAAATCATATTTTTGAGTTTTTTGGTACGTGTGGGCCGTGTAACAATCCGAGGATATGAAAAAATTTATAGTAATATCGGCGTTATTTTTATCCTTAGCAGGATGCGGAAATTCTGTGCCAGAGTTAATTGATGCGGAGAAATCCGACAAGAAATTAATTATCGTTACCACTCTTTTTCCTGTCTATGATTTTGCAAAAAGCGTTGGAGGTGATATGGTTGAGGTTACGCTTCTTGTCCCTCCCGGAACTGAACCGCACGAATATGAGCCTACCGCTTCCGATATAATTAATATAAATAATGCTGATGTTTTTGCTTATACCGGCGGGTTTATGGAGAGATGGGTTCCCGGAATTTTAGGTAGTGTGACAAATAAAAATTTGGAAGCTGTTAATATGAGTGAAGGAACTGAAATTGTGGAAGGGGATCCTCATATATGGCTTGATTTCGACCACGACAGGATTATGGTGAAAAATATTGCAGATGCAATTGTTAGAAAAAATCCTGAAAATAAAAATTATTATGAGAAAAATTTGGAGGACTTGTTGTCAAAAATTGATAAGATTGATTATGATTATAAAATGACTATTTCTTTATGTAAGTCCAAAGAGATTGTTTATGGCGGGCATTATGCTTTTGGCTATTTGGTGAGGAAATTTGGACTTGGATATATTGCCGCACAAGGGCTTTCCCCCGACAGCGAACCTACCGCAAAGGACTTGATTGAGCTTACAAATCAGGTGAGAAAAAACAGTGTGGAATATATATTTTATGAAGAACTTGCGTCTCCGAAAGTCGCAGAAACAATATCAAATGAGACCGGCGCGGAAATGCTTCTTTTAAATAATTTGGAAAGTTTACCTAGAGATGAAATAGCGAGCGGTAAAACTTTTATAGATGCGATGTATGAAAATTTGAATAATATAAAAACAGGACTTGATTGCAAATAATATGGAAAACATTGTTGAAGTAAAAAATTTGAATTTTAATTACGGCGTCGCGGAAGTGCTTAAGGACGTCACTTTTTCGATTGAAAAAGGAGATTATGTCGGTCTCGGCGGACACAATGGTTCCGGTAAAACCACTCTTGTTAAAATTATTCTTGGAGTTTTGTCTTCAAATTCCGGAGATGTTTTTGTATTTGGTCAAAATGTAAATAAATTTAAAAAATGGCATAAGATAGGGTATTTACCTCAAAATATTTCCCTTTTTAATCCTATTTTTCCTGCGACTGTTTATGAAGTTGTGTCACTTGGGTTAATTTCTCGAAAAAAATTCCCGCGAAAAATAACTAAAGAAGATGAAAAGATTGTTGATGATGCACTTGAAGAGCTTGAGATCTTCAACCTCAAAGATAGGCTTATTTCAGACCTTTCCGGCGGACAGCAACAAAGAGTTTTCCTTGCGAAAGCGCTTGTAAATGAGCCTGAACTTTTGATTTTGGATGAGCCGAGCAATACGCTTGATGCCAGAACAAGAAATAAATTTTTCAACTTGCTGAATGATTTAAATAAGAAAAAAGGCACAACTATTATTTTGATAACTCATGATATAGGGCATATAGGAGAGCACGCTAATAAATTGCTTTACCTTGAAAAGAGTGTCGTTTTTTATGGAAAACTTTCTGAATTTTGTGATTCCGAAAAAATGGAAGGAATTTTTGGACACGAATCTCAACATTTAATCTGCCACCAACATTGATATGAATATAAGTTTTTTTGAATTTATCAGTTATGGTTTCGTACAAAGAGCATTTATTTCCGGAATATTTGTCGGCGTTTTGTGTTCTATTTTGGGCCTATTTTTGGTCTTGAGAAAACTTTCTTTAATAGGTGATGGACTTTCTCATGTGAGTTTTGGCGCGATTGCAATGGGCCTGTTTTTTGGCATCTATCCAATATATTTTGCGATTCCTGTTGTCATCATAGCTTCGATTTTTATTGTTAAATTAACAAAAAAAGCGAAAATTTACGGAGACACCGCGATAGGAATTGTGTCTTCCGTCGGGCTTGCCGGGGGAGTACTTCTAGCCAGTGCATCACACGGATTCAATGTTTCGCTTTTAAGCTATCTTTTTGGAAATATCTTAGCAATCAGTGCTTCCGAAACTTATTTATCTATAGCTCTTTCTTTGATTGTTCTTGCGACTGTTTACCTTTTGTACTACGAGCTTTTCGCCGTAACTTTTAATGAAGAACAAGCTGGCATTTCGGGGATTAATAGCGAAAAAATAAATCTTTTATTGGTTGTTTTGACGGCAATAACCGTCGTGCTTTCCATAAGAGTGGTGGGAATCATGCTGATTTCTTCGTTTTTTATATTGCCGGCCGTTACCGCTTTGCAAATATCAAAAGGATTTAAATCTGCAATTTTTGTTTCCGCTCTGACCGCAATTTTGTCTGTAATCACAGGGATTTGCGTTTCTTTTTACCTTGATCTTCCCGCAGGGGCTTCCATAGTAATCGTGAATTTTATTTTATTTTTGCTTTCGTTTTTATGGAAAAAACGCATGTAAAAATTCATATTTATGGATAGGTGTGATTAATGTATTAAGGTTTTTCTGTTGACTTTATTCATCTGTGACGTCATCATACACCCATACCCTAGGTAGGGGTGCTATTGACTTAACATTTACTCAAAATGTCAAAAGAAAAAATTATTATAAATTTTAAGAAAGCTCATTCTCTTACCGCAAAAATTATTAAAATGATGGAGGAGGGGCATTATTGTATAGATATGATGCATCAAAATATGGCTACGATTGGCATTCTTAAGTCTGCGCATCAAATGTTAATGGAGAACCACTTAAACACCTGTTTTAAAAGTGCGATGTCTTCAAAAAATGAAAAGAAAAAACAAGAAATGATCAATGAAATCCTAAAAGTAACAAACCTTTTTAACAAATAAAATCCATATGAGCCAGAAGAAATACTATGTACGCGGCATGCATTGTAAGTCATGCGAGATACTTATTGAAAAGACATTGTCCGGAATGAGTCATGTGAAAAGCGCGAATGCTTCCGCCACAAATGATATTGTTGATGTGGAGTTTCTCCATGGATCGCTTTCTCCTGAGAAGCTTGATTCCATATTTGAAGAAGAAGGTTACACTTTTAGCGAAGAGCCTTTTGATGAATCTACTTCATTTGAAGATTCTTTGATTTCAATTTCCATAATTCTTTTTTTGGTTGGATTATTTATCTTTATAAAATTTGTTTTCGGAAATGTCGCAGAAGTAACCGCAGATTCCCCTTGGTATGCATTCTTTATTTTTGGCTTAATAGCAGGGATTTCCAGCTGTGCCGCCCTGATCGGAGGAATCGTGCTTTCAATGTCAAAACAATGGAATGAATTGCATAGCACAAATGATTCTTTTTTGAATAAGTTGAAACCTCACCTCATGTTTAACACGGGAAGACTTATTTCTTATGCGGTTTTGGGTTTCTTGCTTGGACTTATTGGGCTTCAATTTAAATTTTCCCTTATATTTACTTCCGTCCTTGTTGTTGGAGTTTCCATATTAATGATTTTTCTTTCTCTTCAGATGATGGGAGTAAAAGCTTTCAAAAAGTTTCAGCTAACATTGCCGAGATTTATGAGTAGGCATATTGCAAATGAACAAAATTTTCAGGGAAAATATATGCCGTTTTTGCTTGGCGCTTTAACCTTCTTTTTGCCCTGTGGATTCACCTTGACCGTTCAAAGTATTTCGCTTATTTCAGGCAATCCCGCGAAAGCGGCCTTTATGTTGTTTTTCTTTGCGCTCGGAACATTGCCGACACTTTTAGCCATAGGGATGATGAGTGTAAAGTTCGGGCAAAACAAGAAACTTGCAAAGGCGTTTTCTTTAGTTGCCGGAGTTCTTGTACTGTTTTTTGCTTTCTATAATATAAATTCTCAACTTAAGATTTTGGGCTTTGGAAACATCATTTCTTCGTCTACGGTTTCTTCGAATAATGCTGATCTTCCTGAAATTGTTGACGGAAAACAGATAGTAAAAATGGATGCCACTTCTTTCAGATATTCTCCGGATTATATAAAAGTCAAAAAAGGTATTCCTGTAAAATGGGAGATTACCAATAAAGGTGCGCAGGGCTGTACGAACGCAATAATCTCACCTGATCTTTTTGAAGGAGACCTTCCTTTGCCACTCAATCAAACTACTATGAAAGAATTTACTCCTGAAAAAGCCGGTACATTCTGGTTTAGTTGTTGGATGGGAATGGTGAGCGGAACAATTGAAGTCGTTGAATAAATAATTATATTTTTTAATAAAAAAAACTATGTTTACATCTCAATATAAATTAAGCGGGCTAGACTGTGAATCTTGCGTAAAAATGGTCAAGATGGATCTTGGCGAAATAGCTGGCATCACAGAAGTGGGGTTGGATCTTAGCGGCGACCTAAATATAAAATCTGACAGGGAAATAGATAAAGCTGAAATTGTTGATGCATTGAAAGATACTGAATATAAAATTTTATAATATATAATTTCTGTTTTTATGACTAAACGATTAGATTTAAAAATTAGTGGAATGCATTGTGCTTCTTGTGCGGCGATTATAGAGAGATCTCTTAAAAAAGTTGCAGGTGTGAAATCCGCGAATGTGAATTTTGCCGCAGAAAAGGCTTCCGTAGTTTTTGATGAAGCTAAAAATTCTGAAAAAGATTTGATTCAAGCTGTAAAAGATGCCGGATATACGGCTGATTTAGCCGCTGATTTAAGCCCTGAAATGGAAAGGATGCAAAGAGAAAAAATTATTTCCGGATATTTTAATAAGTTTTTATTCTCTTTGATTTTGAGCATACCGATGATGTATTTCATGTTCTTTGATTTCTTTAAATGGGTTCCCGGACGTGAATTATTACTTTCGTATGTCGGAATTATTTCTCTTATTTTGACTATTCCTGTGCAGTTTTACGCAGGTGCAGGATTTTATAAAGGAATGTGGGCGAGTCTAAAAATGAAGACTTTTAACATGGATAGCTTGATTGCTATTGGTACAAGTACTGCGTTCTTTTATAGTCTTATAAATTATTCTATTTACGCATTCACGAATAAAACTTTTATCGGTCTTGATGGAATGAAAATTCCGGAATTATATTTTGAAACTGCTGCATTTTTGATAACTTTTGTTTTACTTGGTAAGTGGTTAGAGGCCAAGGCTAAGGGCAGAACATCTGATGCTATTCGAAAATTGATGGGACTTCAGGCGAAGACTGCAAGAGTTGTAAGAAGTGGTGTCACTAAAGATATTCCGATCGAAGAAGTCGTACATGGAGACACAATTTTGGTTCGTCCCGGTGAAAAAGTTCCTGTTGATGGAAATATTACAAAAGGGTCTTCTTCTCTTGATGAATCGATGGTTACCGGAGAAAGTATTCCTGTAGAGAAAAGTGTTGGAGCTTCGGTTATTGGCTCAACGATCAACAAAACAGGTACATTTGAATTTGAAGCAACTAGGGTCGGATCTGAGACTACTTTGGCTCAAATTATAAGACTTATTGAGGAAGCACAAGGCTCAAAAGCTCCTATTCAAGCTTTTGCAGATCGTATTGCTGCATGGTTTGTTCCTGCAGTTATTGGTATTGCGATTTTGACATTTTTGGTTTGGTTCTTTGTATTAGGTGCGACTTTATCATTCTCTTTACTAACATTTACTGCAGTTATCGTGATCGCTTGCCCATGTGCTTTGGGACTCGCAACTCCTACTGCGATAATGGTTGGAACCGGGAAAGGTGCGGAAAACGGAATATTGATAAAGGGTGGAGAACCGCTTGAGGCTGCGGAAAAAATAAAGGCAATTATTTTTGATAAAACAGGTACTCTTACAAATGGTAAACCTGAAGTTACGGATGTTATTAGTTTAGGTAATTTCGATGAAGATGATGTTCTTAGAATTTCTGCATCGATGGAAAAACTTTCTGAACACTCATTGGCTGAGGCAATTTATGCGCATGCACAAGAAGAAGACATAGAACTTGATGAGGTTTTAGATTTCGCTGCTATTCCAGGACTTGGAGTTTCTGGTGCTATTGATGGCAAAAATTATTTCTTTGGAAACAGAAAATTGATTTCGGATTTTGCAGATTTGGATTATACAAAAATTGAGAAAAAAGTTGCTGAATTGGAAGAGAAAGGAAAAACTGTAATGATTCTTGCTTCAAAGGAAGAAATCATCGGATTTATTGCTGTTGCAGATAGAGTGAAAGCAACGTCAAAAGAGGCTGTAGATAGACTTAGAAATATGGGAATTGAAATCTATATGGTCACCGGTGATAATGTCAGAACGGCAAAGGCTATTGCTGCAGAAATTGGTATCACAAATGTACTAGCTGAAGTTCTACCCGAGGATAAGGCTGTAGAAGTGAAAAAATTGCAGGAGAAGGGCCTTCGTGTGACTATGGTTGGTGATGGAATAAACGATGCTCCGGCTTTAGCGCAGGCAGACTTGGGAATTGCTATGGGATCCGGAACGGATGTTGCGATGGAGACCGGAGGAATTGTAATTATAAAAAATGATTTGAGAGATGTGTGTGTGGCTATTCAATTGGCACGTCAAACAATGAGTAAAGTCAGACAAAATATGTTCTTTGCTCTCTTCTATAATGTTGTCGGAATTCCGATTGCGGCACGTGTATTCATGAGTTTTGGACTTGTTCTTAAACCTGAATTGGCCGGACTTGCGATGGCATTGAGTTCTGTTTCTGTCGTAACGAATTCATTGCTGTTGAAAAATTTTAAGCCTGGAAAAGCCAATGTTATTTCAAAAATTGCGCCTGTTTTAATGACAATATTGTTTATCGCTCTATTCTGGCAATTCGCCGTAATAAGCTCGAGGATGGCCGAGTAGAGCGATTAGACCGTGCCAAAAAGATCATACGTGTCCGCCTTTGTAATTTTTACTCTGGCGAATTCGTTTATCTTTAGAGGTTTTTTTGATTTGACTATAATCTGTCCGTCGACTTCAGGAGCATGACACTGCGAACGTCCTGTGTATATTTTTTTAATCGGATCATATTTTTCTATGAGGACTTCCAATGTTTTTCCTACAAATTTTTTGTTATTCGCGAGAGAAATTTTTTGCTGAAGAATCATTGCTTTTTCTTTTCTCTCTTTTTTTATTTTGTCAGACAATTGATTTTTCATGTAGAACGCCGTGGTATGTGGCTCACGTGAATATTCAAAAACACCAACATTGTTGAATTTTATTTTCTTTATAAATTCGAGCAAATTTTTGTATGCCGACTCGGTTTCCCCGGGGAATCCAACTATTAAACTTGTGCGAAGTGTTATTTCCGGAATTATTTTTCTTATAGTTTTTATTTTTTCGAGAGTACTTTTTATATTATTCGGACGGCGCATCTCCTTGAGGATATTTGCGTCTCCATGCTGGAGAGGAATATCCAAATATTCACAAATTTTCCTTGAGGATTTTATCGTTTTCAAAAGTTCTTCATCTATCATTTCCGGATAGATATATAAAGTGCGAATCCAAAAATCTCCACTAATCTCAGACAATTTTTGGAGTAAAGTCGCCAATGATTTTTTGCCGTAAAGATCCGATCCGTAGTATCCACAATCCTGTGCAACTAGAATAATTTCTTTTATTCCAAGAGCAATCAGGCTTTTTGCTTCTTCTATTATTTCTTCCATTTCTCGGCTTCTGTATGCGCCTTTCAAGTATGGAATCATACAATAACTACACTTGTTCCAACATCCTTCCGCTATTTTTATGTAGGCGTAAGCATTTGGGGAAAGCAAAGATTTTCCTAAAAATTTTCCAAAAGTTTTTGGTTCTTTTTTTACTGCAAAAACTTTTTCGCCCGCATAAACTTTATCAAATATTTTTTGGATATCTTGATAGTTTGCGCTTGAAACGATCGCATATATCTGCGGATACTTATTAACTTCTTCTTTCGGAAAATCGCTCGCCAAGCATCCTAATATTATTACTTTTTTGTCGTGTAATTTTTTGAGATTTTCAAAAACTTCATCTCTCGCCGCTTTCAAAAACCCGCAAGTATTTAAAAAAACTATTTCAGCTTCTTCAATATTTACAAGTTTTGCATTTTCCACTTCTGAAAAAACGGCTTCCATATCCGCAAGATTTTTTGGACAACCGAGTGAAATAATTCCTGTGTTTATTGTTTTATCTTTCACTTTGTTATCCTCTGAATGCTATAAATACTACGTAAGAAACATAAGAAACTAGGAATATTATTCCTGTTTTTCTGGCGACGATGTGGTTTTTTGCCTTCATTGCGACTAAAAGTGTAAAGAGGCCAACTGCTGTCATTATTCCAATGTCCTGCATTATTTCCGGCTTAAGGACTATTGGACGTATTGCTGTACTTACACCTAGTATCCCGAAAATATTAAAGATGTTTGAGCCTATAATATTACCTATGGCTAAATCCGTCTTTTTCTTTAGGCTGGCGACAATGCTCGTAAATAATTCAGGCAAAGATGTTCCGACCGCAACGATTGTAAGTCCTATCAATGTTTCACTTAATCCCAGTAAAGTTGCGATAGCTACAGCATTTTCCACCACTAATTTTCCTCCTATAGTAAGCCCAATAAGGCCTCCTATTATTAGGAAAACTGACGCTGTCATCTTGAAATTTGCAGGATAGATCTTGTCAAAATCTTTATAGTCTTTGTGTGCCTTGCTCTTTTGGTAAGCCCTATGAAGAAACACAAATAATAATATAAGTAAGACCACTCCATCTATTAAGCTTAATGACATTGGCCCTCCGGTAATAAGTTTTGAAAGGCCTAATATTGCGATTAAAATGCCCGCAAATATTGAGAAAGGTATTTGTTCTTTTAAAATATCTTTATCGATTTTAATTTTTGAAATCAATAATGAAGCTCCCAATATCAATAAAATATTTGAAATGTTACTTCCAATAATATTTGCTATTGCGATGTCTGTATTTCCTTTTAGGGCTGAAGAGACTCCAATCGCCAACTCCGGAATTGAGGTGCCGAACGCGACGACTGTAAGCCCTATTATACTGTGTGGGATATTTAGTCTTTCTGCTATTGAAGAGGATCCTTCAATCAAATAAGCTGCACCTTTGATTAATAGAAAAAATCCTAATGTCAGCCAAAGTATACTTAATATCATATTTTTTTAGATTTATTGTTCTATAATTAACGGAACAATCAACGGACGACGGTCGAGACGTTTTGTAATAGACTTTTCGACTGCGCGTTTTATCTGATTCTTTATTTCTTTTCGATCAACTTTTTGTTTCTTTGCGCTTATTGCAGTATAAGCTGTTGCCGCGATTTTTGAAATTTCTTTTGTTATTTCGCTCAATTCATGAGGATAAACAAGTCCTCTCGAAACGACATCCGGCTCTTTGGTTAATTTTCCGTCTTTCGCGGAGACATAAACTAAAACAAGTAATGCTCCGTTTTCCGACATTATTTGTCGATCTATGATTACTTGCGAATCGATTTGTCCTTCTCCGGAACCATCGATCAAAATGTAATTTGTTTCAACTTTTTCTTTTGTCTTCTTTATCTTTCCGGCATCTGTCGCAAGAACATCTCCATTTTGGAGCATTATTATGGCTTGTTCCGGAATTCCACAATCTTTGATTGCGAGATTCGCCAATGCCTGTCTCATGAAAAATTCTCCATGAATAGGAATTAAATATTTTGGATTTATAAGATTTATCATTTGCTTAAGCTCGTCTTGCTTCGCGTGTCCCGACGTATGCACTTCCATGATTTGGGTGTGAATTACTTCGGCGCCAAGCATACAAAGTTTGTTTATAACATTTGAAATAGATCTTTCATTTCCTATAATCGGTGATGCAGAAACAATGATCAAATCTCCTTTTTTCACTTTATATTGTGAATGTTCTCCTCCCGCCATACGGCTTAAGGAAGCCGAAGCTTCGCCTTGAGCTCCTGTCGTTAGTATCAATGCTTCTTCGTCGCGAATTTCTTTTTCTTTATATTTTTTTATGTCGATGACTAAACCTTTTGGCATACTTAAATACCCAAGTTTCTCTGAAATTTCTATATTGGTCTTCATGCTTCTTCCCGAAACAAAAACTTTTCTTTTGTTTTTTACCGCGCTGTCTAGGATTTGTTGAACCCTTCCGATTTGGCTTGAGAATGAAGCAACAATGATTCTGCCTTTTGCTTTTGCAATGATTCCGTCCAATACTTCTCCGACATCTTTTTCGGAAATAGTGTGGCCCGGTTTTGTCGCATTTGTGGATTCACATAAAAGCGCGAGGACGTTTTGTTTTCCTAGCTCAGCTATTTTATGAACTTCTGCCATTTGCATATTTCGTGGAGGAGTTTCGTCAAATTTGAAATCTCCAGTTGTCACAATTTTCCCCGCAGGAGTATCTATAATTATTCCCATTGCGTCCGGAATTGAATGTGCAACTCTGAAAAAACTAACTGAAAAATTTCCAAGTTTTATTTTTTCATCCGATTTTATTTTGTGCAATTTTGTAAACTTTTGAATTTTGAATTCTTTTATTCTTTCTTCAATAAGTCCAATAGTCAAAGGCAATGAATATATCGGTGGAAAATCGAGTTTTGGCAGTATATAAGGTATTCCGCCTGTGTGATCAAGATGTCCGTGAGTTATAAAAACTCCTCTGATTTTCTTTTTGTTTTTTTCCAAATATTTCACATCCGGAATCACGTAATCTACTCCAAGCAATTCTTCGCCCGGAAATTCAAGACCCATGTCTACAATGATAATGTCATTTTCGTATTCGAAAATTGTCATATTTTTTCCGACCTCGTCGAGTCCTCCTATTGGGATTATCTTTAATTCACCTTTTAGCGCAGGGTAAGCTTGTCGTTCGTTTTGCGCTTGAGGCTGAGGTCTTTGTGATTGTGGTTTCTGAGGTTGAACCTGCGGCCTTGGCGCATTAGGCTGAGGCCTTGGCGCGTTAAAGCGCTGTTGTGGATTTCTTCCTTGAACCTGTGGTCGCTGGGTTGTAACCTGCGGCCTTGGCGCATTAGGCTGAGGCCTTGGCGCATTAAAGCGCTGTTGTGGATTTCTTCCTTGAACCTGTGGTCGCTGGGTTGTAACCTGCGGCCTTGGCGCATTAGGCTGAGGCCTTGGCGCGTTAAAACGTTGTTGAGGATTTCTTCCTTGAACCTGCGGTCGCTGGGTTGGGCCTTTATTTTTTTGTTGAGCTTGTTGCGGATGATTCGGTTTGTTGGAGTTTTGCGATAAGTTAATCGCAGGTGAATCTTTTGGATGCACCTCTTTATTTCCCCCCATACCGAAAGCTCTCTTCATCCATTCGTCAATTCTATCGTCCATTTTTTTCTTTTACTAAATAATTCGTTGTTGACCGCTTACCATCTATATTATAGCATTGTTTAGGGTAAAATATCAACAAGTTCATGGATCAACGTAGTAAAATTGCAGTGTTGGGATACGGGATAGAGGGAAAAGCGATGGTCAAATATCTGCTTGCACATGCGTATTTTGACGTTACGATTTGCGACAAGAATGTAGATTTGGGGGATGAAATCCCGGATGGAGTGAGTACAATTTTAGGGGCGAATTATTTGGAGAATTTGACGGATTTTGATGTGATTTTTAGAAGTCCAGGGATAAAATATTTGGAACCTGCCATACAATTTGCGAAAGAAAATGGAGCGGAAATCAGTAGTCCTATGGCGTTTTTTGTAGACATATGTCCGTGTCGAATTGTTGGGATTACCGGAACAAAAGGAAAGGGGACGACAGCGACGCTGATTTGTGAAATGTTGAAAAATGCGGGAGTTATTTCTTATCTTGGCGGAAACATCGGTGAATCTCCGATGGATTTTTTGGATAAACTCACAAAAGACAGTGTTGTTGTTTTGGAAATGTCGAGCTTTCAATTGCAAGATATGACAAAAAGTCCGCATGTCGCGATTGTTTTGAATACCACTATCGATCACTTGGATTATCATGCCGACAAAGATGAATATTTGCGTGCGAAGGAATCGATTTTGGCGCATCAGAATAAGGATTGCTTGGCTATTTTGAATAAAGATTATGAGTATGTGAAATATTATAATGAGCTTGTAAAAGGGCAGGTGAAATTTGTAAGCGTACATAAAAAAGTTGAGGATGGGGCTTTCGTGAAAGACGGGGAGATTTTTTATGCGGAATATGGAGACGTAGAAAAAGTTTGTGATTTGTCTGACATTGCGCTCGTCGGAAAACATAATTTTGAAAATGTTTTGCCGGCAATTTGTGCGGCAAAAGAATTTGGAGTGCCTTTTGAGATAATGAAAGAGACAATAAAAAGCTTCACGGGACTTCCTCACAGGCTTGAGTTTGTGAAAGAAGTGGATAGTGTCAAATATTATAATGATTCGTTTTCTACCACTCCTGAGACGTCTATGGCGGCTGTGGATAGCTTTGATGTCCCGACTGTTTTGATTGCCGGTGGATTTGATAAAAATTTGAATTACAAGGAATGGGCGCTATTGATTTTGACAAAACCAAGTCTTGAAAATGTGATTTTGTTGGGACATACTGCTGACAGAATGGAACAGGATTTGAGGGATGCGGAGGAAAAATTGGGAGAGGGGGAGGGAAGTCCTACAAAAATCTTTAGAGTTAACAATATTCATGAAGCTGTCGTTTTAGCCCGCAAGGAAGCCAAAAAGGGCGGTATCGTCGTGATGTCTCCCGGCAGTAGTAGTTTCGATCTTTATGCAAATTATAAAGAAAGAGGGAATAAATTCATGGAGGAAGTGAAGGGGTTGTAGATTCTTTCTATAAAGCGTTTGGTTCTTGAATTTCTTGTGCGTGCGGTTTGCCGCGGAGCATGGCGATAATGTTTTTATCGACGACTTTTGTCGCAAAAAGCATGGCGACGTAAATGGCTCCACCAAAAGGAACTAGGGCTATCAAATTCCAGTTTTGCAGGAATGAATATGAAAGTTTTTGACCGAAATAAACTGCTACTCCCATCACTAATGCGGAGAAAATTATTTTGAAAAGATTTGTGAAATTTAGTGAGAATGGCAAAGATTTTTTTGCGTAAGTGTAGTTTAAAATCAGTATAAAAAATTCACTGATTACACTCATTATTGCACAACTTCTGAATCCTAACTGTGGGATCAGGATGATGTTTCCGGTGATATTCAAGAGCACACATGATGCGTTTATATATAGAAGCCTGTACTGTTTATTTACCGCAATCATTATGAATGCAAAAAGTACATTTATGAATTGGAATAAAAGTGCGAAAACCAAAATTTGAAATGCTATGTCGGAACCGAAATATCCTTCGGAAACACGACTCAAGAAATCAGGAGTCGAAACTGCGAAGACTATCGGATAAGCCAAAATCACGCCTCCAACTACGATTGGAATGGCCATGGCGCAAAGAAAATCGAAAGCATATTTTATGATTTCTTTGTATTTTTCTGAGTTTTCTTTTATCGCTTTTGTGAGTACCGGTAGAACTGAATTCATGAAATATAACGGCAAAATCGAGAACTGTTCCAGCATTTTTGTTGCAACTCCGTAGATTCCTACTTGTTCTTTTGTGCCCATTATTGAGAGCATAATCGGCCCTATGTTTAAATAAACTGTGTTTAAAATTAACGCTAAACCATACGGAATAGATCGGCTAAGAATTTGTTTCCAGAATCCAAAATCAAATCTATATTTTAATGTCGTGTATTTTTTTACGTAATATCTCGTTGTTAATTCCATGATTAATGCGCCTACATTTCCTGCAACAAGTAGCATGTAGAAGCCCATTTCTTTGTAATCTGGGAATCCCCAGAAAACGATGTAAAGCATGAATGCAACTGTGATTACTTTTCCTGTTACTGTCGCTATTGAAGCTTTGTGCATTTTTAATTTTGCCTGCAAAACACTTGTCGTCGTGCCATTCATTATCGTGAGAATTACTGTAATGGATGCGACTGCGACTCCGAGGGAAATTTTTGTGCCTTCATATGCCGGGATCAAAAAAGCTGAGACTATAGCCACGCCCATGATTAAAACAACGAGGATTGTTCTGATGGAAAGGATATTCCCGATTATTTTTGGGATATCGTCTTCATTTTCTGACATTTCGCGAACTGCTATCGTGAAGAGTCCGAGATCTGCGGCGATTCCGAAAAATGCCAAAAAACTGTAAATCGCCGTGTATTCTCCATATCCTCCAACCGACAAATAGCTCGTTGCAATTTTCACAGAGACCAACCCAAGAATCGCGACTGCAAATTTTCCGATTATTTGAGCAACTGTGTTTGATAATATTTTTAGGGCTGTAGACATAATTCTTTGCGGCTATTTCGGCTGTATAAAAGTGCCGATTTTTAGTATAATATCACTTGTATTACTTTAATTTTTTTTATGCATCAAGTAAAGGCAGAACTCGAGGGAATTCAGGTTTTGATAAAGCAAGGTCTTGCAAATGTAAATCTTCCTGAGAAGAAAAAAGAATTAGAAAAATTAAATTATGAAATTGGACAACCTGATTTTTGGAATGACCCACAAAAAGCAGCAGAAATCAGTCAGAAAGTCAGCGTAATCGCAAAAAATATAGAGACTTGGGAGAAAACTTCGAAAGATGCTTCCGAACTTTTGGAAATGTCAGAAGAAATTTCTGACGATAGTGATCCAAAGGAGGCGCAAGAATTTTTGGATATGGTTGAGGCTTTTAAGAAAAATTGGAGAACGCTTGAGATTTCAACTTTTTTGGGAGGGAAATACGATGGCAATAATGCGATTTTATCTATTCATGCCGGAACGGGCGGAACTGATGCTCAAGATTTTGGCTCAATGCTGATGAGAATGTATTTGAGATATGCGGAGAGAAGTGGATTTTCCGCTGAGGTTTTGGATAAATCCGACGGAGATGAGGCTGGGATAAAAAGCTGTACTATTTTGATTAAAGGACAATTTACTTATGGCTATCTTAAGGGCGAAAGTGGAGTTCATAGATTGGTAAGACTTTCTCCATTTAATTCTAAAAATACACGTGAAACTTCTTTTGTTTTGGTGGAAGTTTTGCCTGAGATTACGGCTTCACAAGAAATAAAAATTAATCCGGATGATTTAAGAATTGATGTTTACAGATCGAGCGGAGCGGGAGGACAGAACGTGCAAAAAACATCTACTGCGGTGAGAATTACTCACTTGCCGACGAATATTGTTGTTGCATGCCAAAATGAGAGAAGCCAATTGCAAAACAAAGAGCAGGCAATGAAAATTTTGACGGCAAAATTGGTTAATTTGATGGAGCAACAACAGGCTAAGGAGCTTGGAGGTATCAAGGGAGAAAAGGTTGAAATGTCGTGGGGACATCAGATAAGATCGTATGTGCTTCATCCGTATAAAATGGTGAAGGATCATCGAACTGATTATGAAGAAAGCAATCCTGAAGCGGTTTTGGATGGGGAGATTAGCGGTTTCATTGAAGCTGAACTTAAGAAGAAATAAAGCTGCAGAAAGAGAAGTCACATATCTATTCGCAATAAGATCGTGCCATTTGTTAATTCTAACATGTACGAATTAACAAATTTGAGTAGATACATGATCTGCTCAAAAGCACGATAACCTATTGCTCATAAATATGTGACTTCTCTTTCTGTTGTTATTTTTTCATAAAAATTTTAAGTTTTTTTAACAAAAATTTAATCTCGGCATGATATACCGCTTGTATATTTACCTTTTAAATGATAATATTATGTCATATGATATTTTAATATTAAATTATATGAGCATGTTGTCCGTGCCTTTGACTCCTGAGCTTGAAGAGAAGATTAACAGGCTTGTAGAAGATGGCGTCGCCGCTAACAAGGCTGATCTGGCAAGAAAAGCTATTGAGTTTTTTGCAGAACAGCAGGCAATTGAGGATGTTTTGAGGGCGGAAAAAGAGCTTGCCGATGGCAAACTTCTTAGCGGGGATCTTGATGAATTAGCAAAACGTATATGATAATCTTTTACTTACCAGCTTTTGTAAAAAGTTATAGAAAGTTACCTGCAGACTTACGTGCTGAGGCTAAAGAAAAGATTGAACTGTTCAAAAAAGAGCCTAATCATCCATTTTTAAAAACTCATAAATTGAAAGGTACTCTTTTCGGAAGATTTGGTTTTTCGGTAAATTATTCTCACAGAATTGTATTTCAGTATTTATCAAAAACCGAAGTTGCATTGCTTGCGATTGGAACCCACGAGATATACAAATAATTTCCGAATATGTGGACAACAAGCCTAAAACTGTGTATAGTATTTGAGCTTTTTAATAGCGATTTATGACAAAATTAAAAATAGAAACTGGCACAAAAAATCCGATACTTAGAGCGAAATCTAAGCCTGTTAAAAAATTTGACGCAGCGCTTAGGAAATTTGTGAAAGATATGAGGGAAGCCATGATGAAGGAAGAAGGGCTTGGAATAGCGGCTCCGCAAGTTGGAAAAAATATTCGCGCGTTTATTGTGGTGATGGATTACAATAAAAAATCCGAAAGAATTTTGGCGATGATAAATCCTGAAATTGTCACAAAAAGTGAAGAGATGGAAGAGGGAGAAGAGGGATGCCTTAGCCTTCCCGGTAAATTTGCAAAAGTCATGAGACATAAAGAAATTACTGTGGAATTTTTTGATTTGGACTGCGTGAGGCAAGTTTTAAATCTTCGAAATTTAAATGCACGTGTTGTTCAACATGAGAATGATCATATTGAAGGAGTTCTTTTTGTTGATAGACTTGCGGAAGGCGCGATCATTGAAGAAATTGATGTGAAAAGAAAAAAGGGGGATAAAGATGGGGAAAAGAGAATTTAATTTTGAGGAATTTCTCCAAAAATCGGAGCTGTTGCCATGTTGTGAAATGCCACTTTTTCTTCGAGTGCCATCATTGCTCCAGAGGCCTGATGTGCAACCAGTATTTCTCTAAGCATAGGAGCAAATTCCTCGGTCCATTTTGTTTCTCCTTGAGGAGTTATCACTCTTGTTTTTGTGATGTCGAATGTGTTTCCGAATTGGTGGGTCGAAATTCCTGTCGTTGCTACCGGATTTTTTGCGAGAAGTTTTGTTATTTTTTTGCCTCTTTTGTTTCTCTTGACAACTTTAACCGGTGCATTTAGGGCTCGCTGATCCGCATCTGTCCTGTATAAATCAGAGATTACCAATTTGTATCCATCGGATTTTTTGTAAAAATCTTCGGCGACAAGTCTCAATAAATATAGTGCGTGAGGAATGAGATATGGTCTTTTTGCGAGCTCTCCTGCAACTGCAAAATGTTCATTTTTTGCGTCCACTTTTACTAATTTTCCGGCTTTTACTAACGCATCTATATCGTCCCCCAAAACCCCTGTACCTTCCGCTTTTGCTTGCGCCAAAAGCTTGCTTTGAGCAGAACGATATGGAGCTGTTTGATTGAATTTATAAGGGTACAATGATGGCCTTTTTGCCTTGGCGTCTTGATGAACTTCCCCCTGCAATACGGGCTTAATCACTTTTGCATGTGCAAAAATTTTCATGGCATATTGAACGGAATCTTTCCCAAAAGCTCCTGTGCCTTCCGTCCCGTTATCATAAGTGTAAAACCATAAAATAACTTCCCATGCGAAATTGTTTTCATCAAAATTTTTGGCGGCATTTTCTCCTTCTTTTTCCATGAACGCTTTCAGCAATCTGTTCACTCCGCCTCCACCTGAAATGTATGAGCAATATAGCATCGGGATCACGAATTTTTTTTGGAATGATTCCTCGGACTCAAATGGGAATTTTGTTTTGAATTCTTGAAGGGTGCCTTTTATTCTTTTTAAATATGCATCGTAATTGAATGGAGCCATAGAGCTTGAGGCTTCAGGAGAATGAAGAAGTGGGCGAAGATATGATTGGCTTGTTCGTCCTGACAATCTGAAAGTCAAATCCTTTTCAAGCGTACCTTTGTTTGTCGCTAACAAGTCCACCGAGTTACCGGAAAAGCTTTCTCCGTTCCTTTTATTGGCTTGCATCTGCCATAATCCGTAACATTCTCTTGAGCTTGCCGCGTCTTCATCCCAGCGTGATTCTACTGTGGCTTGGCCGTAAATACATGTTTGTAGGAATTCTTGCCTTACTTCGTCATTTACAAAATATTTTGAAGTTTCCGTTTCTGCAAATGCGTCTCTGTAATTTGGATAAACTCTGTCTATCAAAGGAGATGCTTTTGTTTTTATTCTGTCTGCAAATCCCGGATCAGGGCTTACTTGTACACGAGGTTTATTGTTGGCTAAGTCTATTGTTATTCCTTTTGCCGCAAGTTTTTTGCGATTTTCCGCGTGCCATTCGTTTGAGGCTACGGCTACTCTTGCTTTGTAGGCTTTCTTGCTTTCTTTTTTAGCCTTCGGTGGCCGTATAAAATCATATGGAAATTCTCCTACAATTCTAAAATTATCGTCTAAATAATAGGCTGTTTTTTGTGCTGAGGATAAGATTCTTACCTGATCATCTATTGTTCCTTGAAAAGATGGATGCGCGGAGGCGTTTTCTTGAGTTTCTTCCGAGGTGGTTTTTGTTGTTTCTTGCAGTAGTTGTGGTCTTGTTCCCAATGTATCCGGCGTTGCAGTAGAGCCAACATAGCTTTGTATAGTTTTGACTACTTTTATCCCACCATTCATTCCGGCGGCCCCTATTGCCAATCCGGCAAGGGCGGCGGCAACTTGGCCCGCTTTTATCTCGGACATTTGTCCAATCTTTTGTAAAATTCCTCTTCCTTTAGCACTTTCGGCAGGAGTTTGTGAAGGTGTTGCGGGTTGCTGTGGTTGAGCCTCAGGTGTAGCCGGATTTTGATCTTCTGTGGACATGAGGGGATGGGAATTATTGCCTTGTGACGGAGAACTTTCGCATGTCATCCTTGGGGAATTGTGAAACATCTTCGTATGTCCATTCCCAGCCTGGTGCAGGTTTTCTTTTTCCTTCTGGTGTAATTATGATTTGGCCGTTCTTTATGGCTTCGTCTATTGATTTTGGAATGACTACTGTTCCTGATGGGATTTCTGCTGGTGCTTTTGGGTCTACATCTGGATTTTTCTGTGCCGTTATATTTGCCGATCCATTTATTAAAGGGATTCTGTTCGCACCATAGATTGCTCCACTCATTGCTCCACCAACCAATGTTCCCCATACAAGTAATCTTGCTGCTTTATTATGCATAATTTTTCTAATCTTATTTGGGGATTTTGGCGTTGGAGCACGACTTGGGGCAGTTTTTTGTTCAACCGGTAAATCAGGAGAAACGGGAATTGGAGGATTAACCGCCACTTCTTCCGGTGGTTCGTCTTCCGGAAACGTTATACCATCGTCAGAGGTTGTTGTGGTTATCCTCGGTTCGTCCAAGTCCACTGGGTACAACTTTACTTCATACTGCGGTACGTTAGTTGGGGCTGCGGCCGGTGTCGAAGTTGATGTTCTTGCCGCAATTGGGCCAACAACAATCTGGCTGTTGGTTTCGACTGGCGTTCCCAGTTCATCGTCCAACCTTATAAAATCATCATCCGGTTGTTGTCCTTCTGTAGACATTTATTTGTATTTAAGTTAAGAGTATGGTATTTTATGTGGTTTCGAGGAAAATGTCAAGAGGCCGTTATCGAGATTCCTGCTTCTTATTCTTCTTTTTATGCTTCTCGACTGCGTCGTGTATGGTTTTTTTGATCTTGTCCGAGCTATCCCAATAATCGATTACGATTACGTTTTTGCCACTGCCTAGTTCTTGAAGTCCTTGTCCTGTTTTTCTGTAAAAAATTTGAAACAAACTATGTTTGTTTAACATTATCTCAAGCTTGTTTGCCTTTATGTATTCATCATCGATAACGGAGAGAGTGTGGATGCCAAGTTTTAGACTTTGCTCGTATTTTTTCAAATCTTCTAAATCATAATTAGTGTCTGCCCATAAACTTATCTCTAATTTTGGAGTAAGGCTATCGCTTAACGCTTGTACCCAATCTCTTACCTCGTCTTTCTTGAATACTTCTACAATTGGCCGTACGGTTATTACATTTTTGTAAGTTGTTATTGTGTATTTTCGGCGAGAACCATTGTCTTTAACTGTGGCAGGGAATCCTCCTTTCTGTGGCTTGGAAAAGTCCATGTCCATACTTACTGTTCTTCCGGCTTTATCTGTCATAGTAAGTAAGATATAATCATTATCTTTGCCTTTTTTTACTTCTAGTTTGTATGTAAAGCTGTCCTTCGGTAAGACTCCCAAGTCGACCTTAAACCGATAAGAAGCTTTTTCTTTTCCTTTGTCGTCGAGGGTTGTTACCCAAGTCTTCCCCTCTTCTCTCAAGAGTTCGTGTAGGTGTTTTACTTTGGCCGCGGCTTCTGCGGCGGCTTCTGCGGCGGCTTCTGCGGCGGCTTCTGCGGCGGCTTCTGCGGCGGCTTCCGGTGCGGAGATTGTGTATACATTCTTTTCATTATCACAGGTTATTTCTAATTTTTTATTATCATCATAATATTTCATTATCTCGCCATTTTTTGGGTTCCTGTAAATAAATCCGAGCCTTGATTCCCCGTCATATATTGAAACGATCTTTTCTCCATAGACTGGATTGGTATTTTTGGGATATTGGAGCGATTCAACCTTTAAACTGTATGGTGTTGTGTTGTTTATTCCGTATCCCAATGTTGATTTGTCTGGATCTGTAACGATGATTGTTTTTTCGTTATCACTCAGCCCAACTTCTCCGTAGTATTTTGGAACTACTTTTTCGAGTTTTTTCTTTCGTGCTCTTTCTTTTACCTTTGGATCTCTGAATGGATCGACCACGGCGCCGTTTTCTGTTAGGAGTAGGCTGGATTTTCTGTCGGCCGGAGTTTTTTGTTTTGATCCAAGTTCTACACGGATGAGGTCTTTATTATCAAGTTGGACGTTTTCGTCATCTAATATACGTGCTTTTATGTCTCTGGATCTTTCGATGGCAAGAGCCATATTGAAGATTCCTTGGGCTTCAAGGAATGCATCTTGGTTGTCTTGAACGAGCTGTTTCGCTGCCACTAAATCTGAGCCTACTTTTGCGATATAGTTTAAGATTAAATCTTTTGTTTTCTTGTTTGGATCTTTGTCCTTAGGCTCGAAGATTACTCTTCCGGCAGACATCAGTTCTAAGAGTTTTGCTAGGGCGGTGGCTTTGTCTGTATGCCACTCTTGGGTTTGGTTCTCAACTTTTTTGAGTGAGTATTTTGTTCCGTCTACACTTCCTAGGTATGCGAGTTTATCTTTACTGAGTGACCCCTTGCTTATCAATTCTTTTGTTCCTTTTATGATGTCTTTTGTTTTTTTTGATGCATCCCCTTTTATGTGTCTGTCAAGTTTGTAGTAGTACAGGAATGCCTTCTTGATTTGCTTAGGAGAGGCTTCGACTTTTACGGTTTTTAGAAGCGTTTGCAATTCTGATATGTCTAGTTTTGATTTGAAGTCTAAGGCTTCGGGTGCGGGGGCGAGTGCTTCGGGTGCGGGGGCTTCCTTGATTTCGAAATTGCCATCTTCGAGTTGGGAAACCTCGTATGCTTTTCCGTCTGCAGATTTTAATTTGTCTGAGCCTACAACATTGAATTTGTCTTCTTTGTGCTCATAAACAAGCCATCGTGTCATTTCACCCATTTTAATATGAATGCATTTGGTGCCATGCTTATCTGCAAAATCTGGATTTACTCCATCCAAGGTTAAGGTAACCTTAGCTTTTAGTTCCTCCGGTACGCTGATCTTTGTTGCTTTTTTTGTGTCATCCGGAAGAGTGACAGTGAAGGTATTTTCTTTGAATTCGTAGTCTTTTGGTGGTTGTTTTTCTGGCGCGGCTGGTGCGTCGGCGGGTGCGTCAGCGGGGGCGACCTCGTCGCCAGCTGGTGCAGCTTTGTCGTCGGCGCTTATGTCTCCTTGTAGCGGCTCACTTGATACATTTGGCGCAGGCGCCCCATATGGATCGTCGTCTGCAGGTGGCGCGACTTTGTCTTTTTTCGCCGCTAGGTCTGCAGATGGGTCTGCGTCTGCTTTTCTTGCGGCTTCCGCGGGAACTTTTTCAAGTTTTCCTTTGGTGTCGATGTAATACCATTTGCCTCCTTCTTTAACGTTGGCAAAGCCGTCGCTAAATGGCTCTGCGTAATCAAATGCTTTTCCTTTAAATGCTTTTTCCCCTTTGGTGTCTATGTAATAATACTTCCCGTTTTCTTTCTCTTGAACCATCGCGAAGCCGTCGCTAAATGGCTCTGCGTAATCAAATGCTTTTCCTTTAAATGCTTTTTCCCCTTTGGTGTCTATGTAATAATACTTCCCGTTTTCTTCCTCTTGAACCATCGCGAAGCCGTCGCTAAATGGCTCTGCGTAATCAAATGCTTTTCCTTTAAATGCTTTTTCCCCTTTGGTGTCTATGTAATAATACTTCCCGTTTTCTTCCTCTTGACCCCATTGAAATCCTTCACTTAAGGCTCCTTCTTCGTAATATTTAGGTTTTTCTGCTGCGGCTGGCGCGACTTCGTCTTTTTTTGTCGCTAGGACTACAGAGGGGTCTGCGCCTGCCTCTGCGGTTTTCTTTGTGACAGTTCCTGGGACTGCTTTGTCCAGCGTTGCGCCTTCTGGTAAGTCTGCGGCGGTATCCGGGGTTGCCTTCGATGGAAGTGGAGCTGCTTCTGGCCCCGTAGCTTGTTGAAAACACAAGCGGTTTTCTTTGCCAAGCAAATTTAGTATATTCTCAAATAGGTTGAAATTGTGCATAGTTTTTGTTTTTATTTTATTACTTATTTCTTTGATGTATTATTTTACCATACTTTTGAGTCTGTACGCAAGGTAAAGAAGTTTCTTGAATGCGTGCTCTTGGGGGTTTATGTATGTGAGACGCTTTCCGCCGAATTTGTTTTTGAAGTCGGTGACGCCCGAAAGTTTGTGTTTTTGGTCATTTTCAGGGGAAATTCCCATAAAATCGTACCACTTGAATCCGTCTTTTTTTGCCTCTGTTATGGCGTGCCATTGAAGTAAATATGGCGCCATCGTGTTTCTGTATTCGTTTGAGGAGGCACCATAATAATATGTCGCTGTGTCTTTGTGGGTCACGGCGATCATGCCGGCGACGGGGGTGTTTTCGAATTTTGCGAGATATAAAATGGCTTGTTGTGGGAGATTTTCGACCATCGCGGTGTAAACTTCTTTTGGATGACGAGTAAATCCGTCTCTCGTTGTCGTGTCTCCAAGAAGTTCATAAAAATCGTCGATGGCTTTGTTTAGCTCTTTTTTGTTCGACGGTGTGTCGTCGTTTGCTGTGTATTTTTCGATTGTTACGCCTTTTTTCTCGGCAAGTTTTATATTGTATCTGCCTTTTGGTTTCATTTCGGAAAGTAATTTTTCTTCAGATTTTTCAAGGTCTAAAACAAGTGTATCTTGAGGATAAAATCCTTCTTTGATTTTTCGGAAATTTTTGAAGAGTAGGGAAGTGTGCTTGCTTGTTTTTGCAATAATCGGTGGATCAAAACGGACAAAAATCGAATGTTCCAGTTTTGAAAGTTTTGAGATTTCTTCTAAAAGTGATGAAACTTGGTGATTTATTTCCTTTTCAGTGAGATTTTCATAATCCAAAAGTGGCCCACGTGAGCCATAAAACCAAGAATAACCTTTTGGCATTTTGTGACGAATTACGACCGTTCCTCCTATGATTTTTAGGGCTTTTGCGTCCTTCTTTGGACCGCCTGTTTTCTCATCTGTGAGCGCAATAATCCAATATTGTCCACGACCTTTCATCACTCCTTGGAAACGTGCCCAAGCCGAAGATTGTTGGATTCCTCCAAGTGGATGATTATTCACAAATTCATCCCAAATGACTTCCTCTGATTTTGCTAAGATTTTGGCTTTCATCAGGGAGATTTTACGCTACTTTTTAAGTTTTTTCCACGCTTTTTGGAGGGTTTTTCTAAAATAATTATAAAAAGATTTTGGTTGAAGTTTTTTTTGGCATGTGTATTATGGTGGCAATCACCATGAGAGGCTACCCAAAGGTTTTCGTGCCGCGGCAATGCCTCTTTTTTAGTATTTAGTACTATTTCTTCTCTAATTTTTCACGAGTATTGTTTAAGAATGTTATGTGCTCGCCAAATCCCCCCAATAAAGAGGAGTATTTGTGTCTATTCGGGATTATCAGTCCAAATAACTTATTCTTATGATTTAAATGTTTTATTAAGCAGTGAAAATCCCCATCACCTGTTACTATTAGTGATTTGCCGTAGTTTGCGTACTCTATCATTGAATGCAGAACTAGTTCCGCATCGATATTTCCTTTTGTTGTCCTGTTTTTAGCTCCCTGCAGTGTTGGCTTAAATATAATCGAATAATTTGATTCCCTAAGAAAATCGTAAAGTTTTTCTAAAAAAACTCTCCTTTTTGGGGGAGAGTTTTTGTAAGTTTTTTTAGGTTGTGTAGAGAAGAAATACAGTGCGACTTCGTCGCATTTTAGTTCATCTTTTGTCTGATGAATGCCGGAATGTCTAGTTCGTTTTCCGTTTGTTTAAGCGGTGTTGAATCTGTACCTGAGAATGCTGAACGGCTTCGAGCCTTCAAAATTGAAGTGTCGTTTTGCTTGTAATCAAAGCCTGTCGCAACAACAGTAATCTTGATTTCTCCAGTGTATGAATCGTTTATTACGGCTCCGAAGATTATATTTGCTTCAGGATCTGCGGCTTCAGTAATAACTCTTGCGGCCTCATCAACCTCGAACATACTCAAGTCGTTTCCACCAGTAATGTTGAACAAAATACCCTTTGCACCGTCGATAGAAAGTTCCAAAAGTGGGCTTTCGATAGCGGCTTTTGCGGCTTCTTCGGCTCTGTTTTCTCCTGTTCCGTAACCAATTCCCATAAGCGCTGAACCTGCGTTTTCCATAACAGCTTTTACGTCCGCGAAATCCACATTGATCATTCCGTGAACCGTGATCAAATCTGCAATACCTTGAACACCTTGTCTTAGAACATCATCAACTACCGCAAATGCGTCATTTAGCGGAGTTTTCTTGTCTATTATTGAAAGAATCTTGTCATTTGGAATTGTAATAAGTGTATCAACTTTGTTTTTTAGGTTTTCTAATCCTTCTTCCGCCTGGCTCTTTCTCTTGTGTCCTTCGAATGAGAATGGCTTTGTGACAACTGCGACCGTTAGAATGCCCATTTCTTTCGCTATATTAGCGATTGCAGGGGCGGCTCCCGTTCCAGTTCCTCCTCCAAGACCACAAGTCACGAAAATCATGTCGCTTCCTTCAAGAGCATCTCTTATTTCATCTATGCTTTCTTCGGCGGCCTGTCTTCCGATATCAGGGTTTGAACCGGCTCCAAGTCCACGTGTTGTAGCTTTTCCTATATTGATCTTTGTTGGAGCGTCTGAGTGATACAAAGCTTGCGCATCTGTATTCACGGAAATGAAATCAACGCCTTTTAATCCTGATTTAATCATACGGTTAATCGCGTTTCCTCCACCTCCTCCAACTCCAATGACCTTTATATTGGCTACCGGTGTGATTTCAGGAGTGACTTCCATCGTTCTTGGTTTTGGCTTTAGAACTGCTGATTCTCTGTGTGAAGAGAATAAGTTTTTAAGGTCTTGTTTGTCATCACGTGTTGCCATGGCATTTTTTTATTAAATGGAAAAGAATTATTACCCATTGCTTGACAGTTTGTCAAGGTGAAACTTAATTTAATAATGGGTAATTTATATCTTTTGGGTGCCTTTATGGGAGCAAGTTTTTAAACCAGCTCTTCATATTGTTCAGCCCTTTCTTTATATTTAGGCCCTTTAACCCCATTCCTCCATGTGGTCTGCCTTCAAATCTTGATCCCCAAATCAGAAGTCCTATTGCTGTTGCATAGGCAGGGTCGTCAATTTTGTCCACAACTCCATCGTAGTTTTGAGGGAATCCAATTTGGGCAGGAAGATTTAGTGTTTCGCGTGCAAGGTCTATTATTCCCGGCATTTTTGCGCCAGCTCCCGTAAGAATTGCTCCGGCAGGAAGCATTCCGTCTCTGTGAATTTTTGTAAGTTCGTCTTTTACCAACAGTAAAATTTCGTGATATCTGGCCTGAATAATTTCTACGACTTGTCTCTTTGATACGACATGAACGTCTATTTTGCTCAAGAGAGAGAGGTCTATCACTTCTCTGTCATTTACATCTTCAGGGATTACGCTTCCGTATTCGATTTTTAGTTTTTCGGCTGTGTCTATAGACGTACGAAGACCGATTGCGATGTCATTTGTGACGTTTTCTCCTCCGACCGGAACCATTGATGTGTGAAGAAGCGCTCCATCTTCAAAAACGGTGACGGACGTTCCGCCGCATCCAATGTCTATAACCACGACGCCAAGCTCTTTTTGACGCTTTGAAAGGACAGCTTCGGATGGCGCGAGTGAATTTGGGATGATGTCGTCAATGTCCACTCCGGATTGAAGTACGCATTTTTCAAGATTTTTGATAGTTGGATCGAATCCTGTAATGATGTGTGTTTCGACTTCGAGGCGAATTCCTGTCATTCCAACGGGGTACTTTATGCCCTTTTGTTCGTCTACCGTAAATGTCTTTGGGATAATTCTTAAAATTCTTCTGTTGCTTGGAATTGTTACCGCTTGCGCCGCTTCTATCACTCTATCCACATCATCTTCTGAAATCTCGTTTTCGGCTTGAGAAACAGCAATTACGCCTCTTGAATTCAAAGATTCTATGTGGTTTCCACCAATTCCCAAGAAGATATGGTTTATTGGTTCTCCTGCCATTCTTTCGGCGTCTTCAAGTGATGCCGAGATGCTGTTTATTGTTTCTTCAACGTCTATGACCGCTCCTTTTCTTAGCCCCGTTGATGGAGCTATTCCCACGCCTATCACATTTGTAACCGGAGACTCATCGTCTTTTACACCAACAACCGTCCTTATTTTTGAGCTACCGATGTCCAGGCTGGCAATAATTTTTGATCTTGCCATATGCTTTATTTGTAAATTTTAATGCCCTTTGCTTTGCTTGATAGTACTAGAAATCCATTTGCGTGACAAATCAAAAAAATTGTTCGGGCCAGTATGCGGGTGGGGAAGATATTTATTTGAAATTGATGTTATCATTTGTCAGTCCTAACATGTACGGACTGACAAATATTGACTGATCATGATCAGTCAATAAATAACATAAGTAATTTCAAATAAATATCTTCCCCACCCGCCTCAGATCGGCTCGAACAATTTAAAATAAAGTTTGTTGTTCGACAGAGTCTTCTGCGCGTGTTCGGTCTGAGTGATTGTTGAAATTTGTGAGTTTTGCAATGAGGCTTTTGAATTCGAATTCTTGAAAAAGTGAAATTATTTTTTCCTTGTCGTATGCGTGGGAAACGCATGCTTCGAGATTTAACGAAACCGGCACATCTCTGACTATTGTTGCGAGATGTAGGCTTTGAAATGCAGAGTCTTTGTCCATAGACAATTTTTCCTTTAATTTGCCTTCGATTTCGTCGATGTGTCTATATATATTGTCTATTGTCCCGTATTTTTGAAGGAGAATTAATGCTGTCTTGTCGCCGACGCCATTCACCCCTTTTATATTGTCCGAGCTGTCGCCTTTTAGGCCTTTTAGCTCAGGAATTTGGGCAGGAGTAAGCCCGTATTTTGCGAATACTTTTGGGATATCGTAAGTGATTGTTTCTGCGATTCCCCTGACCGGTGTGTAGACAAATGTTTTTTCGCTGACAAGCTGGATCGCGTCCATGTCGCCAGTGACTATATACGTGTAGACATCCTCTGATTTTTCGGCTTGGGTTGCCAGCGTTCCCAAAACGTCGTCGGCCTCAAATCCTTCTTTCTCGTAAATTGGAATGCCGAATGCTTCAACTACGCGACGAATCATAGGGATTTGCTCGTAGAAATCGTCGGGGGCTTTTACGCGAGTTGCTTTGTATTCTTTATACTCTTCGTGTCTGAAAGTTGGGCCTTTCAAGTCGAAAGAAACTGCTATGAAATCCGGATGCTCTTTGTTTAGAATATTTAAAAGCATTGATGAAAAACCATAGACTGCGTTTACCAAAGTTCCTTTTGAAGTTTTGAATGGTGGGATTGCGTGATATGCGCGGTGCATTATTGCGTTGCCGTCGATGAGTATTAATTTCGTCATTATTTCAAGGTTTTGTCAAGAAGTAGTATGTCGACATTTGCCCTATTATAGGGTATAATTTCTTAATTAACAAAAATAAAAACAAAATGAAAACTAAACCTGTAGACCTACTTATCAAAGACAAATCAGAAGCGAAGAATACACTTTCTTCAATGCTGAAATTCCACATAAAGAAGCCACTTATTGCACTTTTTGTAGACAAGGAATTGAGTGAGATGGAAGAAAGAAATTTGACGATTATTTTGGATGGAATAAAAGATTTGGAGGCTACTGTCATCGCGATTGCGGACACAAATTCTGAGATTTTTGCGGACGTAAAAACGATGAAATATGATAGAATGAACAGACATTATCTTCTTGAGGCGGCAGACATTGCGCTCGTATTTTCTTTTACTGATGTAGGAGAAATTCTTGCTAATGGAATTATTCCCGTAAGTTACGAAAGGCCGGAAGTAAAAAATTATGATCCAAATCATGAAAGCGGGAATGCTTTCATTTACAAAACATCTTCTCCTTGGAGTGTTTTCGCGGCATTAGTAAGAGCCGTAGAAACTTTCAAATTTCCATACGATTGGAAACATATCATCAGGCAGGGGCTTATCTAAGAGGGCTAGTGGCATATTATTTTTCAAATACGGCTATTTGTTTTGCTCGTGCTAACATGTACGCACGAGCAAATATAGACATGCATGCATGTCTATAGAAATAGCAATATATTTGAAAAATGATATGCCACTAGCCCTCAGCATATTATCCCTGTCTTTACTGCAAGCTTTCCGGAGAGGAAGTAGTGCTACTTTCTGTCGTTATGCTTTTTATTGTATTGATTATGTCTCCGAGATTGATGTATTTGATGATATCAAGTCCCATCGCTTTACCAACTGTTCCGACAATTACTGTTGAAAGGATTGTGATGATAAGACCGATAATGGCGTATCGAATTGTGGAAACTGCTGATTTGATTTTGTCTTCGGCTCCCCCTGAAAGGATGAAAGATATTCCTCCCATGAAGATAAAAACCACGGATAAAAATCCCGCAACAATGATTGCATAAGCAAGTCCTCTGTTTATTATTTCGAGTACTTGATAATTTTGTGCAGCTTCAATAATACTTTGAGACTCAGCGTATGCAGTTGGGGAAAACATAGTGAAAGAGTTTAATTTCTATTCCTTACAAAAAGAATATACTCTTAAGCTTCGATTGGTTCAACTATTTTTAAATTTACGCGTGCATTATTTTGAGAACCGATGATTCTAAGCAGTGTTCTTAGGGCTTTTGCTGTTTGCCCGCCTTTGCCAATGATCTTGCCCATGTCATCTTTTCCCACTTCAAGAGTAATCAAAACTCCCATTTCGTCTACTTTTCTTTCGATTTTTATTTCGTCAGGGTTTCCGACGATTTGTGAAACTACAAATCTAACAAATTCTACATCTTTATTGCTGTCTATTATTGGATCTGTCATTGCAGTAAAAGTTATAAAATATGAATTAAGGTATGTTTAAACTTGAATTTTATTTTTATGCTGCTGCTGGCGCTTCCGGCTCTGGAGTTGGCTCTGCTTTTACTTCTGCTTTTGGCGCTGGAGCGACTGCTGCTGGAGCTTCTTTTTCTTCTTTCTTTTTCTTCCTCTTCTTGTTTCTTGGTTCAATATATTTATCCATTCCTTCAAATCCTTCTTTTTTTAGAAGAACTGCGACTGTGTCTGAAGGCTTAGCTCCGACTGAAATCCAATGTTTCACGCGTTCACCGTCAACTTTTAAGACCTTTGGATTGTCCGCAGGTTTGTAGAACCCAAGAGCCTCAATGAACTTACCTTTTACGGCAGATGCGTGCTCCTGAAGGACGACTCTAAAGCTTGGCTGTGCGTGTTTTCCGACTCTGGTTAATCTGATTTTTAACAAGTTTTTGGAGTTAAATTCTGAAAATTGCTTGGATAGCGGGCTTTATTTTAGACATTGATGGCAGGAAGTCAAGCGAAAAGTGGGAAAAGGTGTTGTCGTTTCCACAACAACAGAAAATTGCCAATTTAACTTGTAAAAAAAAACTGCTTGGGAATATAATTGGTTCCCAAATGAAAATGATAATTTGGATTTATGAAGAAACGAAAGATACAATCAGGCAGTACTTTGAGCGATGGGTTTGACCGGATTGAGAATAAGATTGACGGAATTATTGATGACCTCAAGGGCATGGCCAGCAAGGATGACCTCAAGGGCATGGCCAGCAAGGATGACCTCAAGGGCATGGCCAGCAAGGATGACCTCAAAAGCATGGCCAGCAAGGATGACCTCAAAA
>Ga0210006_1000276_pt1 | contig 43586 bp, 46 predicted proteins | sample CryGey02umfilter_2_FD_185452 | JGI IMG/M metagenome (GOLD analysis project Ga0210006, IMG submission 185452) | Groundwater microbial communities from aquifer in Utah, USA - Crystal Geyser 4/10/14 0.2 um filter (SPAdes) (version 3) | ecosystem: Environmental > Aquatic > Deep subsurface >... | reverse complement strand
GATGAATATACTAATTGGTATAACTTTGAACGTCCTCATCTAGGTAAACATATGCACGGTTTAACACCTTATCAAAAATTTCTATCCACACAATCCAAAGTGTAACCCTTGATGGGTAACCGTACAGATTATGATATATTAATATTATTCAAATTTTTAAATAAAAAAATATGTCAAAAATAAAAAAACAATGGGATATAATCTCAGACGAAGAACGTCAAAGTTACGTTAGCAAAATAATTACTTTCTTCGCCGAAGAACGTGATGAAGAAATTGGCGTCATAGCTGCAGGAGAAGTCTTGGATTTCTTCTTGGAAAACTTCACCAAACCTATTTACAACAAAGGAATTGAAGAAGCAAAAGAGATGATAAAAGAAAAAATGGATGACTTAAGTGTCGACTTAGATACCATGAAACAAAAAATAGACTAAGAAGTCTATTTTTAATTTTGAAAATATAAATATTTTAGGCAGGATAGTAAGGTATACCCAAAAAATCTGCTCCTTTCTTAGTTATAACTAAATTTTCGTATTCTCTATACATACTATCACGCTTTTTTATTGACTCCATATAGCCCAATGTAGCTAGCTTTCTATATATATTAGAAACTACATTAGGAGAAATATCAAATCCGAATAATTCACTAAGTGATTTAGACCAATAACGTAAACGATATTTTCGTTCAAATTGCCCACCTCTATGCGCTGCATATAAAACAAGATAAGTTATGTCTGCGTCATTTCCTACTCCTTCAAGTTTTCTTTTTTTATCAAGACCACTCATTTCTGCTAGTAATTTATTATATTTATCTCTATCTACTTCATAAATATAACCACCTGACATATTTTTGTTGCTGCCACCCTTAATTAAGATCCCCTGTTCTTCAAGTTCTTCAAAAATTATATTCTGTTGTTTTTCTGAAACCTCAGGAAAGCCAGTCAACCTTGTAAGTGCTAAAGATTTATCTTCAGACAGTCCCATTTTTGCAGGGTATACTTTTTTAAAAAAATTGAACATTTCTTTGATTGTTTCTCTTTCTTCTTCATTAAATACTTCCCACCATTTGCGTTGTCCTTTTTCAACTTCTGGTATCCCCAACATATCAGGATTTATACCTATTGATTCTACCATATAATTAAAGATTTTAATTTAAAAATAAAAATTTACATTTAGAACATTCCTCCACCACCAGTAAATACCTTATACAAAAAAGTAATCAAAGGTACAAGAGCACTAGAAAACAAAAAGATAAAAGCGATTAAAATAAAAAAACCATATTGCTCCAAAATTTGTTTTACCTTCCACATTGAATCTGGCAATACAGCAAATAACACCTTGGAACCATCAAGAGGAGGGATTGGCATGAGATTAAATACAGCAAGCATAATATTGGCGTATACTATTATAGAAAACAAATCGACCATGTTAAACATAAACTGACTTGTAATAGGTACAAATCTAATAATCATAGCAAAGATAAATGCCAAAATTAAATTTGAAAAAGGTCCTGCGACTGCGACTGCGGCTGGTCCCCACTTTTGATTTTTCAAATTGTAAGGATTATAAGGTACAGGCTTAGCTGAAGCAAAAATCAAAGGATGTCCTGCAACGGCAGTAGCCAAATACAACATAAGTGGCATCAAAATAGTACCAAACAAATCAATATGGGCTACAGGATTCAAAGTCAGTCTACCAGCATAACGAGCTGTAGGGTCACCTAACATATCAGCTACCCAACCATGAGAATACTCATGTATAATAGCTGAAATAATAATAACGAAGAGGAAAAAAAACATTAAAGTGATATCCATAGATTAAAAAGATTAAAATTCTTAAAAAACCCAAAAAGGCTTGACAAATAAGTAAGTATATTGTACTATATGAATCATCTAATAACAAGTATTAATCTCAAATTTATGCCAAAATGTGATATTTGCCAAAAAGGCTCTATAAAAGCTGCAAACAGAAGTCATTCTAAAACAAAAACTCTTCGTCGTCAAAAACCAAATTTGCAAAAACTTGATGATCACAAAGTTTGTACAAAATGTAGAAGAACTATTACCAAGAAACTTTCTGAGATGACAGCTTAACACAATATTTTAAAAAACCGTTCTATATAGAACGGTTTTTTTTATTTTATAAAATTTTCTAGATAAAACCAGTTTTAAAATTTCAAATTTCTAAGCCCAAATTTCAAATTACAAATATCAAATAAATTTTTGTCATTTATTCATTTGATTTTGATTTGAAATTTGGATTTTAATATTTGTAATTTGTTTGTTACTTGTATCTTGTAACTTAAAAAAATATTTGTTGAAGGTCTGTTTGTTAGGTCTTAATTTTATACCCCGTCTTAAATATTCTCCACAAAGCAAAAAGACAAGCTACCAAAAATATTACGATAATTCCAATACTTATCAAAGGTGAAACACTCGAACTCTCAAAAAAACTCCAACGCAAACCATTTATCATATAGACAATTGGATTCACATAAGAAATCTGATGCCAAATACCAGGCAACATATCAACAGAATAAAATACCCCACCAAGAAATGAAAGTGGTGTAATCACAAAAGTCGGGAAAATATTTAGCTTCTCAAACGTATCTGACAAAAGTCCAATAATAAAACCAAACATAGCAAAAGTAAATGCTGTAAGAAAAATAAATAATACAGCGACAAACGGATGTGCAATAGGTACTGGTGTGAAAAATAAGGAAACAATATAAATAATTACTGATATTATCATCGCCCTACTAGTCGCCGCCAAAGTATAACCTAATGTAATTTCCAAATAAGAAAGTGGCGCTGACAATAATTCATAAATAGTGCCACTAAACTTCGGAAAATAAATTCCACTCGAAGCGGCTGCCAGACTACTAGAAAGCAGAGACATCATGATAAGACCAGGCACAATAAACTGTGCGTAGCTTACATCACCACCAACACTAATTCTCGAACCAATAGCACTACCAAAAACTACGAAATAAAGAGCAGTAGTAATCACTGGTGAAAAAATAGTTTGCAGAGGTACACGAAAAGTCCTCATCATTTCTTTTTTGTAAATTGTAAAAAATCCAATCCAATTCATATTTTAATCCTGAGTAAAACGAAGGATCTGTAGACCCTACGAGTATTTTAATTAAGTAGTTTCTGTTGAAATTGTTTTATCGCTTCACTTGTTGTAATTGATTTTCAATCATATCATCTACAACATTTTTAACATTTAGAACATTACTCGTTAATAAGATCAATAAAAATATCTTCTAGAGAACTTTGTTTGGTGACAATATCTCCGATTTCAATATTGTTGTTTTTCAAAGTTTGCATCAATCCAGCAATATCCAAATTTAGTTCACTATCATAATTTACCAACAAACTTTTTTTGTCATCAGACAATACAATATATTTTTTTTGCAAGTCTGCAGGTAAATTTTCCAAAGTTTTTTTCAAACTAATCAACAATTGTTTCTTACCCATTTTTTTCATGAGTATATCTTTGTTTTCAACCATCTTTATTTCACCTTTGTCGATGACACCTATTCTATCTGCCATTTCTTCTGCCTCTTCTAGATAATGAGTAGTCAAGATAATTGTTGTCCCCTGTTGTTTTATTTTGGCAATAAATTTCCACATATCACGACGAAGCTCGACATCTACTCCTGCCGTTGGTTCATCCAAAAATAATACTTCAGGTTCGTTCATAAGAGCTTTTGCAATAAGAACACGACGCTTCATACCACCTGACAATTGAATTACTTTGTTATCTTTTTTATCCCAAAGTGAAAGACCTTCCAATATTTCTTTTGTCAATTCTGGTTTTTTAGCCTTACCAAAAAATCCTCTAGAAAATTCCAAAGTTTGTTCGACAGTAATAAATGGATCGAGCTGAATTTCTTGTGGAACAAGAGAAACAAAAGCTCGTGCTTCGCGATATTGTTTTATAATATCGAAATTATTGACAGTCACTTCTCCACTACTTGGATTCACAAGACCACAAACAATATTTATAAGAGTTGTTTTTCCTGCTCCATTTGGTCCAAGCAAAGCAAATATTTCACCTTTATTTATTTCTAGACTAACATCATTTAGAGCTTTGAGTCCCCCTTTATATTCTTTGTTTAAATTTTTTATTTTTAATATACTCATAATTAATTTTTATCTTTGTCTGGATTATTTTTCTTATCCTTCATCATTTGTCTGATATGTTGATAACGAAGTTTATCAAGGACTTCAGTACGTCTTGCTTCATCATCATCTTGAGTAGCATTACTCCCATCATGAGTGACAGAAGTACTAGCAGAATTATTACTTTGTCCTATTCTTGATACAGAAGAAACAGGACGAAAGCCCTCACCTTTCATGGCTTTGTCCATAGAAGTCTTTGCTGTTTCAATATTTTTTCTTTGCTGCAATTTAGCAGTAGAAAAATTTTGAGCATGAGCAGAAGTCTGTGGTTTCGACAAACCATTATTTAAATTTATTGGTAAATTTGTAGACATATTTTTTTATAAAAACTAATATGATACTATTGTACTCTGTTATTATTTTTTTTTCAAATAAAAAAGCTCTTCTAAAAAAGAGCTCTTTTATTGACCCTAGACGGAGTACTGGAATACTACCCCTAAAAAAATATAGGTGGGTGGTCGCAAGTTTGGTCCACGGACCAAACCAATATAGACTTCCCTATGCAGTACTCTTGTAGAATAGTATTGTACTTGCCGTTATTAGGATCAATCTAATTATATAATTTTGAAATAAATGTGTCAATTGTTTATATTTCAATTTCTGTACCACCTCTATTCAAATCACCACTTATCTTGGAATCATAACCACGAGGTTTTGATTCATCAGAATCATTTTCATGAACAGAAGGAGCTTCCAAAGGCATGTTTCCTCTATCTTCAGGATTTTCAGCATAAGGTCTATTATCTGGGATATTTTCACCTGGAGGTAATTTTCTTGGCATATATTTTTTATTTAAATTTTTCTTATTATTACTCTGGGATTATCAACAGGTTCTCCATCTTCTCTAATAATCAACCTATCATTTTCTTCATCTTCTTCCCCTTTTTCTACTATAGGTAATATTCCACCTTCTTCCTCCATTGGTATTTGTAAAGGAATACCAACCTCTTGTTCTTTTGGAATATCTCTAATCATAAAAAATTATATAAATAACAAATATATTCTAACAAAAAACCCACCTACTAGCAAATAATATATTTACCAATAGGCGGGCGGCAATGGAGCAGCCCTGTCTATCTCACTCGTACTCCTCCTTTCTACGCAGGAGTACTTTATGAAACCTTTGTGAGGCTAGATTGTGGAGTTCAAGCACTTTTTCTTCGTCGAGGTACTCCTTTATCGAGCTGATGGAGACCTCAAAGATCCAACTCTTCCTCAGCTTTCGTTTTAACCACCAAAAAAGAATTCTTTCCCAAGGGTTCATCACTTCCTCATTGTCCCAATCACGGGACTTAAAGGCCAGAAGAGCCAAAAAGAAGTAGACACGCTCAAAGTTCTTAGTAGTCAAAATTCACCCCATTGCCTAAATGTGCTATTTCCACTCACGAAACTCGTAAGCAAAGACAAGCTTGTTAATTAGAGACTTGCGTCCCTAGAATTATTTTAGAAAAAAACAATTCTAGAGAAACAAAAAACCCTCAGTCTGAGGGAATATTTTTAAACTACACCAAAATATTCACTCAGTCAAGAGAGATAAAACCAGAAATAAAAATAAGTATTTTGTTTTGTATTTATCATATTTACTAGAATATACTAGTCCGCCTAGGGCGGATATAACCACATTACTAATTACTTTTCAAAAAAATAATCAATAATGTGGTCGGCAGCTGGGGAATGCTAGTCGACCACCCAGACATCAGTAGAAATCAAAGCGACGACGATAATGATAGATAGTGTACCTCCTCTTGGTTTTCACCCGACGACGAAGGATAGGTTCGACCTCACAAGTGAGGGTACCAGCACGTGCAGCCATTACAGATCTCCTTCTGCTTGAAAGTTCTTCACTCCTCCTCAGGGATTGACTCGAGTCCGAACTGCTTGCGCATGAACTCCAACTCTTCCTCATCCCGTTCAGTCACATCCTCAAGGGGAATGAAACGGTACTTGGCCTCTTTCACCTGAGGCTTTGCCACATCCTGAGACGGTGAAGTCTTCTGAAATTTTTTGATGACACCTGACATAACACCCCTTTGTCTTCCCCACCATAGAGAAGGCAATATAAAAAATAATTTTTTATTTTCTATACAACCTTCTCTAAAAATTACACTGCCGTTTTTCCTCCTATTTATTTTTTCTAAATAAACCACACTACTGACTATTTAATTAAACAATCAATAATGTGGTCGGCAGCGCGGGGATGCTTGTCGACCACTTGAATCCTAGTTCAGAGAATCGATGTTGTTTCCAGGCAAGGAACTATCTCTGTTTTCACCTTGGTGAAATACAGAGCGAACGATCCTCTTACGAGTATCTTCTCCAAGAGCATTGAATTCTTTGCGAAGAAGAGCTTTACCTCTCTTGTCCAGAGGACCAACCCCGGACTCAAAGAAAGATCTCCAAAAAGAAAGCAACACTTGAAACTTGATTTCTTCTTCCCTCAAAACTAAATCTCCTGTACATGTGTATCAACAAGACTTCTAGTTTTTTACGCTGCCGTATTTTCCTCCTATCTGTTTTTACTCAGACCACACTACTAATTATTTAATTAAATAATCACTAATGTGGTCGGCAGCGCGGGGATGCTTGTCGACCACTTGTTGAACTCAGAAAAGTCCTTGAGTTCTCAGATTCTGATGATACGCCACATCCATCTTTTCCTGTTCGTTCCTTTGAACGTAGACCTCGTAAGCCTCCTGATCCTCAGCAAAGAGCATTGGATTTTCTTGATATCGTTGAACTTGATGGATGTCTCCTTCGTGATAACTCCTCATCCTCAGAACAAACATGGGATGATCTTCGAGAGCATCCTCGATATCACCAATCATCTCGCTTAAATCAATTTTCTGTGGCATGGTCCCTCCCGACCAAGCTTCAACTCCCCGAGTGGAGCCAAGGCTAGAAAAAAAATAAATTATTATTTTCTCTCTAACCCCGACTCCAAAATTGCGCTGCCGTTTTTCCTCCTTAATTTTTACCAAACTATTCTATAGTCCGGTCACTTTTGTAAAACAATGTTTACAAAAGTGACTATACTATACAAAATAAAAACCTCGTGTTTTTTACGAGGTTTAGTTTGTTTTATTTAAAATTATTACACGCAACTATTTAAACAAACAACCTCGTTTTTACTAAACATACCCACAATAATAAAAGAAAAGAGATTCCAATTCTTTGTATCAGTCTTGAGTGTATAACGAGTTGTTATTTGATTTAATAATTTCATAGTTTTGTAATCAACTTATTTACATTACCAATAGATTACAATGTGGTCAAGAAATATTGGGGATAAGTGTGGCAAAGGCTAGAAAAGCCAGAAAGGCTAAAAAGGCCTAAAAGGCCAATTGGTTCACAGCCTTTCAAGCTTTTCAAGCATTTTGAGCCTTTCAGGCATTTTTACACTCTTGACTTTTCCATCAAAAAAGTATATATTGGTGGCAACAAAATTAACATTAATTTACTTAAAATAAAAAAATATGGAATTCTCAGGAATTAGAGAAAAAACCTTGGTTATCATCAAACCAGATGCAATCCAACGTGGTCTTCTAGGTCAAGTCACATCTCGCTTCGAACAAAAAGGTCTAAAGCTTGTTGCCACAAAAATGGCTTATCTAAAAGAAGAAACTCTTCGTGAACACTATGCTCATATTGCTGACAAACCATTTTATCCAGCAGTTGAAGAATTCATGATGAGTTCTCCAGCTGTTATACAATGTTGGGAAGGATTAGACGTAGTAAATACAGTTAGACTTATCACTGGTATTACCAAAGCTCGTGAAGCTGAAGCTGGTTCTATCCGTGGTGACTTTGCTATGAGTGTAGCTTGTAATGTGATTCATGCCTCAGACTCTATCGAAAATGCTCAAGCAGAAGTAGCTAGATTCTTTGACGCAAGTGAAATTCACGAATACGACAAGAGTGATTATCAACATGTTTACGCTGAAGAAGAAAGAACTAAATAAATAATTGATTGTTTTAGTTAAATAAAAACGTCCGTGATTATACGGATGTTTTTTTATCTTAGATAAGTAAAATTGTTAAATGGTTAAATTGCTAAATTGTTTTTAAAATTTTAATTTTGTGTTTGTATAATAAATCAGGCTGTTTATTTCTTTTGGTAATTTATTTAATTCTTCCATTATATAATTATAATCTACTTCATTTATGATTTTTCTTACAAAACATTTATAAATCCAATCTTGTGATTCTTTCATAGAACCAAAACTATAACGATAGAATTTAATTTTATCTTTTTTATTATATCTTCCAAAACCTTCTGCAATATTGGCTGAAATTGAATCAATTGACCTGGCTAATTGTTTACCTATAGTATCTTTCTCAAAATAATTAAACTTCAAAACAATATTCCAAACATAGTTTGCAAGATTCAATGAAATCTTATAAGAATTAACTTGATTTAAAGATAAATAATTTCCCTCCATATTTAATTTTGATTAAAAAGTAACAATTTACCAATTTAACCATTTAACAATTTGATATTATAAAAAATAATAATATTACAATTCGTCTAAGCTTTTTAGAAAAGAACGAACCGCCGGCTTATCTTCATCCAAAGGTTCATAAGTCACATCATCTTCATCATCGGACGGATCAAAAAAAGCACTACTTCCACTACTATCCATCATAGTGATTTCAAGCAAAGCATTATCAATTTCTTCGAGAAACATACTAGGTCCCTGCAACATACTATAAACGCTACTAACCAGCGGATAAGTAATGTACAAATATTTTCGAGCGCGAGTAATGGCGACATAAAAAAGACGGCGCTCTTCTTCTAACTCTTTACTACTACCAGTAGATCTCTCATTTGGGAATTGTCCTGCTGAAACATTGAGGATAAATACAGCATCCCATTCGAGACCTTTGGCTTGGTGGACAGTTGAAAGAACAATTTGTTCATCTTCTTTATTACTTTTTTCTGTTTGGTTATTATTATAATTTTCTTGCAAACTAGCTTCACCAAGAAATCTATCCAGTGCTTGAGATTCTTCCAAGGCCAAATAACGATCAGCGAAGACCGCCAGCTGTTCCAAATCTTGCAAACGCTCACGATAATCTGGATATTCACTTTCCAGATATTCTAGATATTTTGATTTTAGAATTCCACGAATAAGATCACTTGGAAATTTTTTACCAGAACTTTGCATTGCTTGAAAAGTACTCAAAAAATCTGACCAACCAATCTTACCACGGGCAGACAGTGAATCAGCTAGACTTGGCAAAATATCATTTATATTTTCTTGCGCTTGTGAAACCTGGTTATAAACTTTTTCTGCACTAACAGGGCCAATACCTACTTGCATATTGAGCACGCGACTCCAGGCGACGCTATCATCTTTATTATTTATAATTCTAAGATACGCCAAAACATCTTTGACATGAGCTCGTTCAAAAAACCTGGTGCCACCACGATAATCATAAGGGATATCACGTTTGGCCAGCTCCATTTCCAAAGCTTGGGAATGAAATGCTGCACGAAAAAGTACTGCGATTTTATTTAGTTCTACTCCTTCTTCACGAAGTTCAAGAATTCTCTCAGCAATAAACTCAGCCTCTTCACTACTCTCACTAAAAGCATGTACTTCTGGTTTTGTAAAAGCAGCGATGACACTACGTAATTCTTTTTTATACTGATTTTTATTATTGGCAATCACTTCATTGGCCACGCTCAGAATTTCTGGAGTAGAACGATAATTGGTTTCCAATTTGTAAATCTTGGCATCTGGATAATGCTTTTCAAAGTCAAGAATATTTTGGATGTCAGCCGCCCGAAAAGAATAAATACTCTGCGCATCGTCCCCCACTACCAAAATATTTTTGTGATGACTAGCAAAAAGTTCAATCACTGAAGCTTGAATTTTGTTGGTGTCTTGATACTCATCTACCAAAACATATCTGAATTTTTCTGAATATTTTTTTCTAATATGTTCATTTTTGTAAAGCAACAAAAATAAATTTACCAGCAAATCATCGAAGTCCATGACATTAGCATTTAGTTTGCGCTTGCTGTATTCCTGAGCAATACGTCCCAAGACTTCATCCAAGTCCACCCAGTTTGGATATTTTTGTTCCAAGACATCTTTGACTGTTATTTTGGCATTACGAGAATAACTAATGATAGACTGAATAACATTTGGTGAAGGGAAACGACGTTCTTTTCTGTCCACGCCCTCTTGCTTGATGCAAATTTTTAGCATGTCACGAGAGTCTTCAGAATCAAGAATAGAAAAATTGTTTTTGTAACCAAGCAGAGGTGCGTACTGACGCAAAAGTTTATAAGCTACACGATGAAAAGTGCCCGACCATGGCATTTTTATTTTTCCACCCGTCAATTGACTCACTCTTTCGGTCATTTCTTTGGCAGCTTTGTTGGTGAAAGTAAGAAGCAATATTTGATCAGGTTCAACACCATGTTCTAATAAATAAGCCACACGATAAGTAATCGTACGAGTTTTCCCTGAACCAGCTCCAGCCAAAACAAGACATGGTCCATCGCCATTGTGGATCACTTCGAGTTGTTCTTGGTTTAATTCTTCGGCAAAGTTTGGCATGTTTATTTATTTAATTCTTATTTTTTATCCATACGCTTCCTCAAAAGTAAAGTTAATTTTACTCTAATTTTGTTTAAATCTTTCAAATCTTTATTCAAAATTCTGGTAGAAACTAATTCTGCTTCATTTCTTAAAATAATAACTTCAAGTCCACCATCTCCAGATATTGTTTTCAATTTAAAATCTTCATCTTCACCAAGATCTGGATTTAATGATTCAAAAATTTCAGTAACTCTATCACCAAAATGTGGCTTTCTTTCACCTTTTGGTATTTTTGATTTTTTTTCTGGTACTTCAGGCCCAGCATATCCACCTTTCATCATCAATTTTCCAGTATTTGTTAATCTAAATTTTATTTCTTCATCATCAGACACATTGGGGATTTTTTCTATCCAATCTTCGGCTAACAACATTTCCAATTCCTCATCTTCTGTTCTTTTTACTTCTTCCACTTCATCTTGTGTTGGATCATAACTCAAATCCTCCTCTATGCCTAAAGATTGTTTTCTTTTTTGTTCTCGATTTTCTTCTAATTCCTCAAAATGTCTCATTAATATTCTTCGAGCATTAAGAGTAACTTTGTCACTCTTTGAATCATGATAAATAATTTCTGATGATCTTGAATCATTTTTTTTACTTACAGCAATCTCCTCGTCTACACTGTCAGTTTCTTTAGATTCAGAATAATTCTTTCTATTAATTACAGGCTTATTTGATTTTCTTCTGTTAAGTTCTTTTTCACCTGCAGGAGTAATTACACCATCTGGTGTCATCCATTTTTTTTCCAAGGCATCAATTAAATCATAATTGTGCAAAACCATCTTACCACCAAAGGGACACTCATTTTCTTCAGAAATCAAATTAGGCAATATATAAATATTCTCTCCAAGAATTTTCAGATAACCCTTTTCTTCCATACTTAATTCTATCTCTGACATATTTCAAAAATTAAAAAATAAACTGCGCTAATACTAACACAAAAATATCCTAACAACAAGATGATAAATATGGAAATAATGTTTTTATAGCAACTTACTACATATACACTATTCTAGTCCCGACTTAGTCGGAATTTGCATCTTTATTTCAAAAGTTATTCCAAGACTAAAACGACATTGTCGCCTGTAGGTACATTGCCATCATTCCAGTCATGTAAAGATTCCATCAAATTACCATAACTATAAAAATAATCTTCACCAAACTGAGTACCGGGATCATTGGTAACAAAACCACTTTCTTTGTAACCAGTGATAAGAAGAGCGTGATAAACAGGACCACCATTACGAAAATGTGGATTATCCAAAGTCGTCCCATCCAACAGAGCTACGACGAGTTTACCATCTTGTAAATACTGCTTCAGTTCTTTTACCTTAGGATATTTTACCACTTTTACTTTATAATCAAAAAAATGTTCAGCCAATATTTCTACATCTGTCGCAGGAATACTTCCTCCCCAACCTTGTTCTTCTTCCCAAGCGACCATCTCCAATATTTTTTCTTTGGCATATTCTGTCGTGATTTCATAATCATGATAATAAGCATCGAGCATAAGTAGAGCAGCTTCTTCACAAGCATCTTGCCAAGGCTGATCCCAGTTTTTTTCTGGTGCTTGACTAGTAAAAGAGACTTCATGACTTATTTCTTTTTGTAAAACTTCTGCTTTGTTATCTTCTTCAAGAACAGTATCCTTATCTCCAATTTCTCCATTTGTATTGTCAGAAACACTTTGACTACCATCCATAATTATTTCTTCAACAACTGGTGGAATATAACTAAAACTATCTTTCCAAATCAAAAATTTTGTAAAACAATAATACAACACAAAATAAGCCAAAACAACGGCCAATAAAATTAAAAAAAATTTTATCAATTTTTTATTCACAAAAATGTAATAAACTATAGACATATCTTACCATACCTTGATTTTTCTTTCAAAATAGGCTAATATAAGCAAAAACATATCTATACAATTATGAAATTTTTTGAAATCACTCACAAAGATAAAAATTCAAGAGCTCGCACAGGCTTGATTCAGACTGACCACGGCGTCATCGAAACTCCAGATTTCATGCCCGTCGGTACTCAAGCTACAGTCAAAACTCTCAGCAAAGAAGATCTGAACACTATTGGTGCACAGATTATTTTGGCAAATACTTATCATTTGCATTTACGTCCGACTGAAGACTTGATAGCAAAATTTGGAGGACTACACAAATTCATGAATTGGGACAAACCGATTCTAACAGACAGTGGTGGCTTTCAAGTCTTTTCTCTAGGGACTCAAAAAGAAGCCAAGGATGTTACTAGCAATGAAAAGCTAGTTAGTATCGATGACGAAGGTGTCACTTTCAAATCTCACCTTGATGGCTCTACTCACCGCTTCACTCCCGAAGAAGCCATAAATATCCAACACAAAATCGGTGCCGATATTATCATGGCTTTTGATGAATGTACTCCTGATGATGCCGACATTGACTACACAAAAAAAGCGATGAAACGCACGCACGAATGGGCAGAGCGTTGTATATCTGAACACAAAAAAAATACTGAGTACCATGGTTACAAACAATTTTTATTTGGAATTATCCAAGGTGCCAATCACGAAGATTTAAGAAAAGAATCAGCCAAAGTAATTTCTGAAATGGATTTCGATGGCATTGCCATTGGTGGTGAATCAATCGGCTACAATATGGAAGCCACCAAAAACATTCTTGATTGGGTCAGTGATATTATCCCAGAAAACAAACCTCACTATACTATGGGTGTCGGGTTCAATCCTAGCGACCTGTTTGAGGTCGTTGAGAGGGGCGTAGACATGTTTGATTGCGTAGCGCCGACTCGTGTGGCTCGCAACGGCAGATTGTTCGTACACAAGGAAATAAACCCAAAGATGTATATCAACATCAAGAATTCTGAATTCAAAACCGATGACCAACCAATTGATACTAAATGTGGTTGTTTCACTTGCCAAAATCATTCTCGTGCTTATCTCTATCATCTTTTCAAAGCGCAAGAAATGCTCGCCTTTCGTCTTGCTTCTATTCACAATCTTTATTTCTTTTTGGAACTCATGAGACAAATTCGAGAAGCTATCAAAGAAGATAGATTTTTGGAATTGAAGAAAGAAATTCTTGGATAAAGATACATTCGAATATTCGTAAGAGTTCGTAATTCGAATGTAAAATTACAAATACTATGAAAATAAATATTATTACATTGGGAAAATTGAAAGAAAAATATTGGCAAGATGCTGAGCAAGAATATCTCAAGCGTCTTTCAGTTTTTGCCAAAATAAATATCATCGAGCTCAAAGAAGAAAAATTCGATGACAAGAGTAATCACGAAGTAATAAAAGAAAAAGAAGCAGAAAAAATTCTAAAAGCTATTCCAAAAGATAGTTATGTAATTGTTCTGGATAAAGAAGGAAAACAATTTAGCTCCGAAGAACTTTCACAGAAAATAACAATACAACAATTTGACAATTTAACAATGATTATCGGTGGTCCTCTAGGTTTACACAAATCAATAATTGACATTGCCAAAGAAAAAATATCTTTTTCCAAACTCACATTCACTCACCAAATGATGCGCGTGATTCTGCTCGAACAAATCTATCGTGGCTTTATGATTAGTGAAAATAGGAAGTATCATTGGTGAAAAAATATAGAATAAAAAAATTATGCACTTCTAAGAGTGCATTTTTTATTGACGAATAAAAAAAATAAGCATAAACTAAAAACATGACAATCAACCCAAAGGAGGGTGTCATGGAACCTACTACTATCATTGTCGGAATCGCTGGTCTTGTAGCGCTTTTCGCTCTGGCGGTCTTCATCAAAGACAGAATCCAGTTTCACCGCTTCAACAAACCAACCGAAGGGGAGGAGACATGACAACTGAGGGCCCACGGTATTAGTACTGTGGGCCTGAAGTCTAAAAAAACAAAACCACCTCACTCCATACATATCTCGTATATGTCTCGGAAATGAGGTGGTTTTTATTGTTTATCAAAATGACTTTACGAACTAATATATAAACATCGCATCACCAAAACTATAAAATCTATATTTCAATGAAACTGCTTCTTTATAACATTCTAACATAAATTCCCGACCTTCGCTAGGGCTTTGGCCGGCAAGTCTATCCCCTGCAAACGCTGAAACGAGCATAAGCAAAGTAGATTTTGGTAAATGAAAATTAGTAATCATCGCATCGACAATCTGAAATTCAAATCCTGGTTTTATAAAAATATTTATATCACCTTCAAATTTGGAAATTGTGATTTGTGATTTGTTTGTATCTTGTAACTTGTTTCTTTCGAGTGAAGCGATACCTTCAAGTGTACGCACAGTCGTAGTCCCCACAGCCACTACTCTTCGACCTTCACTTTTAGCTTTATTTATTTTCTCAGCAGTTTCCTCTGAAATCTCCACCCATTCACTATGCATCGTGTGATCTTCCACACGCTCAGATTTTACAGGGAGAAAAGTCCCAAGCCCAACATGAAGAGTAACTTCGGCGAATTCCACTCCTTTATCTTTTAATTTTTGGATTATATCATCTGTAAAATGAAACCCAGCAGTAGGTGCTGCTACCGAGCCTTCTTCTTTGGAATATACTGTCTGATAGACTTCTATTTGATCTGGTTCATCTTTGACATAAGGTGGCACTGGAATATGCCCATACTTATTGGCTTTGGCCATTACTTCTTTGTCATCTTCTTCGAATTGCACAAGAATTGTTCCTTCTGGTTCTTTGACAATCACAGTACAAAAAAAATCTGGCGCAAAACGTACATTCATTCCCGGTTTCACCCTCTTGCCAGGCTTGGCTAATATTTTCCAGACACCAGGATTTTCCATCGGACGGACAAGAAATATTTCTACTTCTTTTTGATTGAGCAAAGCTCTATCTGGTATACCGTCTTTGTTTACATCATTATCACTTGCTTCTAATCTACCAAAAAGTCTAGCTTTGAAAACTTTGGAATTATTCCAGACCAACAAATCACCTTTTTCGAAATAATCTACAATATCAAAAAAATGTTTGTGATCAACTTTTTTATTTTTTTTATCAACCAAAAAAAGTTTGGAACTATCACGAGGTTCAAGAGGTTTTTGGGCGATACGTTCTTTTGGAAGATTGTAATCAAAATCTGATGTGTTCATAAATTTATTTAAACTTCTTCACAGCCTCAGCCACAACTCCAGCCACATTTTTATCCAACACTGCTGGAATAATATTTTCTGCATCAGGATTCACTACATAATTTGCCAAAGCTTGTGCTACAGCCAACTTCATCTCCATAGTCACTTTGGAAATTCTCGCATCTAGCAAACCACGGAAAATTCCAGGAAAAGCCAAAACATTGTTTACTTGATTTGGATAGTCTGAGCGACCAGTTGCAACAACAACAGCACCAGCTTCTTTGGCTTCATCGGGAAATATTTCTGGTGTAGGATTGGCCATCGCAAAAATAATTGCACCAGGATTCATAGTTCTCACCATATCTTGTGTCAAAACTTTTGGTTGACTTACTCCCACAAAGACATCAGCCCCAACCATTGCATCAGCGAGGCTACCACACATATTGTTTTTGTTTGTTCTTTCCAAAAGTTCTTGTTTGATTGGATTCAAATCTGTACGTTCACGACAAACTAGACCTTTGGAATCAATCAGCAAAATATCTGCGACACCAGCGTGCAGAAGTAAATTGGTGATAGCCACACCCGCAGCACCCACACCACTAATCACGACTTTGACATCTTCTATTTTTTTGTTAACAACTTTTAGAGCATTATAAAGTCCTGCCAAAGTAACAATCGCTGTACCATGTTGATCATCGTGAAAAACTGGGATGTCCAACTTCTCAGCAAGTCTTTGTTCTATTTCGAAACAACGAGGAGCTGAAATATCTTCCAGATTTATTCCACCAAACATTGGTGTGAGTAACTCTACTGTTCGAATGAATTCTTCTACATCTTGAGTTTTTATAGCCAGAGGGAAAGCATCGACATCAGCAAACTCTTTGAACAAAACACATTTTCCTTCCATCACTGGCAGGCTAGCTTCTGGTCCAATATTTCCTAATCCCAATACTGCGCTTCCATCGGTAATTACAGCTACCATATTTTGTTTGCGAGTATATTCATAAACTTTCTCTTTATCTTTGGCAATTTCCAGACAAGGCTCAGCCACACCAGGTGTATAAGCCAGACTAAGATCTTCTCGACTTGTGATTTTGGCACGAGAAATTACTTCAATTTTTCCTTTTAAATTTTTGTGGTATTCTAGTGGGTTCATAATTATTTAATTTTTATTTACAATAAAATAAATTGAGATATATTAGAGATAAGATGGAAATAAAAAACTTATTCTGCCTATTTTGCTTAATTTGCTTATTCTGCTTCTATTGCATTTAACCAGATTTTCTAACTGAAAAAATTATGCAAAACTATAAGTATTTCAAACGGTTAGTATTATGTTCCTCCAAAGTCTTGCCATATATTACCACACCTTTATCATCTGTCAAAAAATACCAATAATCATTATTCTCTGGGTAAATAGCCGCCATAATAGAATCTATATTTGGAGTAGAAATAGGTCCGAGTGGAAGACCAGGATAGCGATAAGTATTCCAAGGAGAAAGTGAATCTCTGTCTTCAGCTGTAGTAAAAACATCACCTTTTTTGTTCACTGCATAATGAACTGTGGAATCAGCTTGCAGAGCCCAATTCTGGTCATAACGTCTCCAAAACAAATCAGCTACTATTTTTTTATCTTCACTACTTCTCACTTCTCTCTCCAAAATACTTGCCATCGTCAAAACTTCGAAAACAGTTCTACCAGATTTTTCAATATCACTATACATCTGATCAGTAAACTGACTTTCTCTTTCATCAATTAATTTTTGTACAATTTCTTCTATAGTAGCATTTTTGAAAATACGATAAGTGTCTGGAGCAAGATAACCATCATAACTAACGAAGTTTGGTTTGTCAGTTGTAATTCCCCAATCTCCTGCAACAACAGGTGCTGTTTCTCTTGCAATTTTGTAATTGTAAGCTGACTGTCCGACTACTGCCAAAAAATCCGTACTACTAGCGATTCCCTGCTTTTCAAAATAATCAGCAATATCACGCAAATCCCAACCTGGCAAAATTGTAATCGTAGTCTCAGCTTGTGTAGGATTAGCAAGAGAATTTATTACACGAGCCAAAGTTATTGGAGCTTCCACTTCGAATTGTCCTTCACGAATTTCTTTGTCCAATTTCTTGAAAGATAAATATTTTTTGAAAAACCAAGCGCTACGAATAACATGTTTTTCTTCTAATTTTTTGGCAACCTGTGAAACTGTCTCACCTTTTGTAATAGAAAAAGTTACTTTGTCGGCATACTGTGCTTCGGCACTAAAAATCTCAGAATGTACAAACCAAGCACCAATTGCTCCACAGATTATTATAATTAAAAATATTAGTTTTTTCATAAAAATATTTTAAAGATACGATTCCAATCCTTCTTCCTCAATTTTCTTCAACAATTCTTTTATTCTTGGTACATCATTTTTGTGACAAACTAGAGTTGTATTATTAGTATTTACCACGACCATACCTTTTAGACCAACTGTCGCGACTAATCTACCTTTTTCTTCATTCAAAATTAAACTATCTGTAGAATCCAAGTCCACCACATTTCCTTTTTCAAAATTTTTGTCTTGACCATCTACTAGAGCTTCTTTGAGAGCATAGAGTGTACCTGGATCTGTCCAACCCAAACCTACTTTTATCACTACCGCTTGATCTTTATCAATCTTTTCTACAATCGCACTATCAAATGATTCTGCTTCCAACTTTGGATATTCTGTTGCCAAATCTTTTTCACCATTTACCATATCTTGTAATGCAATATACATTTCTGGTTTGTGTTTTTTGTAAAGTTCCAAAACAAAATCAATATCAAAAACAAAGTATCCAGGATTCCACATCCATTCCTGACTCTCAAACATTTCCTGACATTTCAAAAGTTCAGGACGATATTTCCAACCATTAAAAGCATAGAGATTTTTGTCTAAAATATCATCTTCGTTGTCAATACTCTTGTCCGCCGAAGCTTTAGCGGAGACTGGATCAATGTTTTCTCCCAAATTTATCCAACCCAAATTTTCATTGGCAAAGCGAGGTTCTTCTCCCAAGAAAACAAATCTCTTAGGATTTTCGGCAATAAGCTTATCTGCTTTTTTCAAAGCCTCAACAAAATTATCTGGCTTCTTCATGAAGTGATCGGCCCAAAGCATCGCAATCGTGCCAGACACTCCTTGTTTTTTCAATCTCATTAGTGCCAAGCCAACAGCTGCTGCCAAATCACGTCTCGCAGGTTCACCCATGATATTATTTTTATCTAGTTCAGGCAAGTGTGAATAAACCAAATCAACGTATTTGTCATTGGTAGATACATAGACATTTTCTAGACCAAAATCTTTTATTCTATCCAGTGCCATAGCAATAGTAGATTTGTCACCTTTTAGAATTTCAAATTGTTTTGGACTAGATTTGCGACTGATTGGCCAAAGTCTGGTGCCTGCTCCTCCAGCGAAAATAAGTATCTTCATATTTTGATTATTAATTTAATAGTTTATTGAATTAATAGTTAATTATTTTAATTAGAATAAATAGAGATAAGTTGAGATACATTGAGATAATTTATTATTTGTAATTTGTTTGTTACTTGTATTTTGTATCTTAAAAATCTCAATTAAAAAAACCAACTAACAATGTATAAAGTGGTTGTGAAATATTCATCAATAACCAATTTGCACTCAAAAGCAAACCAAAGGCCAAAACAAAACCACCCATAATATCACGAGGATAATGCACTCCGACATAAACTCTAGCAAAAGAAATAATAGTAGCAAGTACTAATACAAAAATAGAAAAACCTACGCCCGCTCCCATAAGTAATACGCTTCCCGCGAGTAAAAATGACATACTGGTATGGTCAGATGGAAATGACTTCCAAGTTTCAATAGGATGAAGTAACATTTTTGTCTCAGGGAATTCTACAATTGGTCGAGGATGTTTCCAAAGCAATGCAATACCATAACTAATAGTAAAAGAAAATACAAAAGTAGTAAGTAATATTTTTACCATCATTTCGAATTTGTCTGGAGAAACATTTCCCAAAACAAATACTCCCCAAGTAATGACAAAAAAAGCCAAAACGTAAATCAAAAGATTGGCAGATAAATACATCAACCTATCTAACCAAGGACGTTTACCAAGTTGGGCGTTTATTTTGAAGAATAGTTTTTTACTTAGTGACATAAAAAATTGTTACATTGCTAAATTGTTAAATTGTTGTTTAGATAAAAAAAGCAATTTAACAATTTGACAATTTAGCCATTAAAAAACGTTTAGATAAAATTAAACTTTCAAAAATCTAAGATACGCTTCAACAAACGGATCAAGCTCCCCATTCAACACCCCTTCATCATCTGTTGTTTCATATCTCGTACGCAAATCTTTTACCATATGATAAGGATGCAAGACATAACTACGTATCTGACTTCCCCACTCTGGACTTTTGTATTCACCACGAAGTTTTAGTCTTTCTTCTTCGTCTTTTTCTTCTTGAACTTTTTGTAATCTAGAAAGAAGAACTTTCATAGCAAGTTTTTTATTTTGTTGTTGTGATTTTTCATTTTGACAACTGACTGTAATACCAGTCGGAATGTGTACGATACGTACAGCACTATAAGTAGTGTTGACACTTTGACCACCATTTCCACCAGCCATAAAAGTATCAATACGTATATCTTTTTCATCTATTTTTACAGCTTCATCTTCTTCAAGCTCAGGAATTACTTCTACCAAAGCGAAAGAAGTATGACGCATTTTTTCGGCATCAAAAGGCGAAATGCGAACAAGCCTGTGAGTACCATGTTCAGATTTCATGTGTCCATAAGCAAAAGTGCCTTCCACACGGAAAGTAACAGACTTGAGTCCAGCTTCAGCACCCTTGGATTCGTCCAAAATGGTTGTTTTCCAGCCTTTTTGATCGGCATAGCGAAGATACATCCTCAACAACATTTCCGCCCAATCCTGAGCTTCTGTCCCACCACTACCCGAATGAATAGCGATGATAGCATTTTCTCTATCATGTTTACCATCAAAAAGAGTATTGAACTCTAGTTTCAAAACATTTTTTTCCAAAATAAAATACTGTTTTTCAATATCTTCTCGCATATTTACATCTTTGTCAGCCTCATCCAACTTAGCAATTTCTAGTAAATCTTTTGTTTCTTTGTCATACTTATTCCACATATCAATTTCAACTTGCAAATCACTCATTTCTTTACTTTTCTTGGTAGCACGCTCTTGATCCTGCCAAAAATCTGGTGCATTTACTTCTTTTGAAAGCACAACAACTTGTGACTGTTTTTTGGCAATATCTAAAATATCAAACATTTCTGTAAGCTTATTTTGCAAATTTTCTAAAGACTTTACTACTTCGTGCATTTCCATATTTTTGATCATTTGTGAACTTATTATGCCTGAATTTCAAATAAAAAACAACCCCTCTTTTATAAGAAAGGTTGTCTAAATATTTGAGTTTACTCTTGTAAAATCTCTAAAATAAGCTTTTTTAAGACTTCAATTCCATACCATCGGCATATGTATATGATTTGTCAATTGTCACAATTCTATCGAATCTAAAACCTAATTTTTTGAATTCTTCTTCACTAGGTATATATCTCTTGATTTGTTTGCTACTATCATAAGGATCTGATTCCAGACGATAGACTTTATTAGAGTCAGAATATTTTATAAGTGTATAATTCAATACTTTATTAGCATCAGCTATTTTTTCACCCATAATATATTTGGATAAAAAACTTTGATCAACCAATTCTATCCAATTCCACTTAAACCCTAGAGAAACAAAAGTATTTTCATCATTGATTAAATATTTTTGATTATTTTCTAAAACATAAATATCAGGACTTCCAGGAACTTGAACTACAGCAGAATATTTTGGAGCAAACTTAGGTCCAAGAGGAGCTTTCATATATTGATCTGCTGGAATTTTTTTCAGTTCTTCTTCTGAAACAATTTTTATATTTTTCCAAGAATCAAAATAAGTAAAATAAACTGAAGCATTTATAAAATATCTTCTAGTACAATCTTGAGTAATATAATAAACTATCGGACTAGTAGCAATCTTATAAGCACCACCAACTTCCAAACTACAAGATTTTTGAGATGTATTTGGAACTTCTCTAATTTCAGTCGACGTAGCCAATTTTGTTACAGTCAAATCTATTCTGTTTACCTTTAATTCATTATATTTTATTCTAATGTCATTTTTACCATCTCCAGTCAAATCAACATCTTTGGTCTCTTTTGGTAAAAGACTAATTGTGACAGGACTAGATTGTAATACTAAAATAACTTTACCTGTGATGGTATCCAAATCTTTGACAGTAGCTTTATGATCTGAAATAGCACTACCCAAATCAAAATTAATTTCTGAACCAATATAAACTAAGAAGTTGTTTCCTTCACTCGTCAATGAACCCACTTCTTTAGTCTCGTTAATTCCAATAGAATTACTACTACTTCCAGATCCAGAAGAAGGTGCTGGTATAAAACCACCTCCACCAGCTGAATCAGTCGTGACACTAGAGGTATCATAAGAACTAGAATTACCATAACTGTCAACAGCTTTGACACCGATAGTGTAACTAATATTAGCACTAAGAGAAGAAAAAGTATAAGAAGTATCAGTCGTTACAATAGCAGTCTCAGAATTGATCTGGACATAATAACTACTAGCACCACTCACAGCGGACCAACTAAAGGTAATTGAATCTTTGGTTGCTGAGCTATCTGCAATTGTCGGCGCAGATTGATAATTATCTAAAGTAACCGTAGTCGTTGCCACAGTAGAACTCACAGTTCCGTCATGAGCAAAAGCATAGATACAATAAATATCCCCATTAGCACTTGGTAAATCTGTTTTAGAATCCCAGACAACCTCGACGGTATTAGCTCCAGGGGTAGTTGTTACACTTTGTACTTGATAACCACCAGAATCATTTGTATCTAATGTAATATCATCATAACCATAAGTAGAAGTTGTCAGACTATTTATAGTCGAAGTCGCTTGTGAACCATCATAAGTATCACATGCTCCTAAAGAATATCTATAACTAATTGATAAATTATCATAATTCACATCACTAACAGTTTCTGAAATGTTTACATAACCAGTACCATCGGTAGTTGAAGTAGCTGAAATAGAAGAGGCCACAGGAGCAACATTGTAATATGACATAACAGTAACCTTATTACTATCATCTAAATCGAAATAACTAAGATATAAAGTGCCATTAGAATTTTTATTAAAATAAGTACCATCAATTTGTCCAGAGGTGAAACCTGCACTACCATAAACATCCCAAAGGTCATGTTCAGCATTATATGTCATAACAGTACCTTTCCCACTTTCTGCATTATCTTTAAAAAAGACATAAGGCATAGTGTTATACAAATCAAAAGATAATTTGCTGACAGTACTACCATTTGAAAAATTAGAAGGCCCACGATCTAGCCAATTTCCATTAAAATATTTCAATACATTTATTTTGTTGGAAGAAGTTAAATACGCTAAATAAGGCCTGTTTAAATTATCAAATTTAAGATATAATTGTTTATCATTACTTGTTTCCATTGTATCACCAAAATCTGTCGATGTACTAACATCTGACCAGTTGCCTGCATCATATTTCATAACATGTGGTTTCTTATCACTATTATTTACAAAAGCTATATATGGTATCCCATTATTATCAAAAGTAAAAGAAGGATTTACGGAAGCAGATTCCTGACCAAAATTAGGAGAGCCAATTAAATTCCAATTTCCTCCCTGATAAGACATTACAGTAGGTAGTAGACCATTGTCAGAATCTATATAAGCAACATAAGGTACATTATTATAAATGGCAATATCCGAATAATAACTGGTAGTACTAGCAAAACCGCTACCAACTATTGACCAACTTTCACCTGAATACTCTTTTACAATAAGTTGATGGGATGTGGTCCTTGCTAATATGTATATATTATCAGCAGAATCAAAGGCCATAGAGATACCATACAAATTAGCCACACCCAAATCACCTACAGTAGACCACGCAGAATTAGTATATTCTTTTACTTTTATACCAAAATCCGAACTATCTTTATAAGCGACATATGGATTACCAGAAGAATCAAAAGCTAGAGAAGTATTAGATCCATAAGCACCCACATCTCCAACTCCCAACCAAGTAGGAGAAGCTAGAGAATCTCTAGTCCCCAAAGGCGACAAAGCAAAATACAACCCCAACAAAAAAACAAAAATCCCAAAAAATAAAAAGGATTTTTTCTTTTGTTTAATTAATTCAAACATATCAAAAAATTATAAATAAATTTTATGCTTTTATTATAGCAATTTTAGACTAAACCTGCAAACAATTACACACCTTTAACACCTGAACACTTTGTCACCTGATCATTATTTCACCTAAATACTCAATCACCTAATCACTTAAACACAAACCAAAAAATAAAAACAGCCTTATCAAATAAGACTGTTTTAAAAATACATCAGTGTAATCCTTCAAAAATCAGTGAAATCAATGTATTACATCATCCCACCCATACCACCACCCATAGCAGGAGGAGCTGAATCATCTTTACTTGGTAAGTCTGTCACCACAGCTTCTGTTGTGAGGAACATGCCTGCCACGGAGACAGCATTTTCTAGAGCACTACGAGTTACTTTAGTCGGATCTATCACACCAGCAGCGACCATATCTTCGTATTGACCAGTCGCAGCATTGAAACCAAAGTTTCCTTCATGTTTCTTTACTTCAGCTACGACAACAGCCCCTTCGAAACCAGCGTTTTGAGCTATAATACGAAGTGGTTCTTCGATAGCACGTCTCAAAATATTTACAGCTACCTGTTCTTCATCTACCAAATTCAAACTATCCAAAATACGTCCAGCACGGATAAGCGCAACTCCACCACCAGGCACGACACCTTCTTCGATAGCCGCTTTGGTAGCGCCTACTGCATCTTCGATACGATGTTTTACTTCTTTCATTTCAGTTTCAGTAGCTGCCCCAACACGGATGACAGCGACACCACCAGAAAGTTTGGCAAGACGTTCTTGTAATTTTTCTTTTTCGAAATCTCCTTCAGCTGTTTCAATCAATTTTCTGATTTGAGACACACGAGCTTCTATTTTGGCAACTTCACCAGAACCTTCGACAATTGTTGTATATTCTTTATTAGCAATTACTTTACGAGCACGTCCCAAATCTTCCAAAGTTGTATTTTCAAGTTTCAAACCAACTTCTTCAGTAATGACATTGGCTCCAGTAAGAATTGCGATATCTGCAAGCATTTCTTTGCGTCTATCACCAAAGCCAGGAGCTTTGACAGCAAGCACATTGAAAGTGCCACGAAGTTTGTTTAAGACCAAAGTTGCAAGAGCTTGTCCATCGACATCTTCGGCAATCACTACCAATTCTTTACGACCACTCTCAGCAATCTTTTCCAAGATTGGTACGATTTGTTCGACAGAAGAAATCTTTTTGTCGGTCACCAAAACCAAAGCATCTTGATACTCTGCTTCCATACGTTCATTGTTGGTAACCATATATTGAGAAACAAGACCTTTGTCAAAACGCATACCTTTTACAGTCTCTATTTCCATACCAAAAGATTGAGAATCTTCCACAGTAATCACACCATCTTTACCAACCACTTTCATCGCTTCAGCAATCTTCTCACCTATTTCTCTATCATTGGCTGATATTGAAGCCACGTTGGCAATCTCATCGTCTTCTACTTGCTTAGCTATATTATCATGAAGTTCTTTGATGATAGCTTCAGACGCTTTGTGCAAACCACGATTTAAGGCTACTGGATTAGCACCAGCTGTGACATTTTTCATTCCTTCTTTGACAATCGCTTGTACAAGAACTGTTGCAGTAGTAGTACCATCACCCACGACATCATTGGTTTTGTTGGCAACTTCTTTGATAAGTTCTACACCAATATTTTCAAATTTATCTTCTAGTTCTATTTCACGAGCAACTGACACACCATCTTTGGTAATAGTTGGAGCACCATAACCTTTGTCCAAGACGACATTACGGCCTTTGGGACCAAGAGTTACTTTGACTACATTGGCCAAAGTGTTGACGCCATTGACTAGAGATTGTCTAGCGTCGTTATCAAATTTTATTTGTTTTGCTGACATATTTTTTTCATTCTGAGCGTAGTGAAGAATCTTTCTTACCACGTACGCCTTTAATTAAAAATTTATCGAATTAAAATAATTTATTTTAGAAAAGATCCCTCACCCTCTACGGGGTTCAGGATGACAAAACCTTATTCCACGACCGCAATCACATCCACACTATCCAAAATTTTATATTCTACATCACCAATTTTTATTTCTTCACCACCCCATTTTTTGAACAATACTTTCATACCAACTGACAAGCTTAATTTGGCAAGTTTTTCACCGTTTCCCAGTGCGATGATTTCACCTTGAGCTTTTTTTTCTTTATCCACTGTCTCTGGCAAAATAATTCCAGAAATAGTTTTTTCTTCCTCTACTTGAGGCTTGACCAAAACACGGTCACCAAGTGGTCTAATATTCATATTATCTAAATTTAAAAATTAATATTTATCACTCAATGTGAGTGAGTGATAATATATTATAACTACTACACAAAATTGTCAAGAAATGTTTTTGTGGAAAAATGAGGTACAAAAAAACCAATGTTAGCAACAGCTTGATGCGACGACCGTATATAAAATTCGTGATGCCTGTCAGAAAACACGAATTTTGAACAGCGTACGCTTCACGCGTGTTGCTAACATTGGTTTCTTTAATGTACTTTGTCATCCTGAACTTGATTCAGGATCTTTCTTAAAGAAGATATTTCATTTGCTAAAGATTCTGAACTAAATTCAGAATGACAATTAACAGAGGTATATTAGTCAAAATCGACCAAAGTGTCAATTATAAAAATTTGGCTGGTTTCAGCCAATTTGATATTTTTGGGGATAGATGAGTGGACTACTCTGTGGACAAACGGCCTATAACTGCCAAATATAAACTAAAAATCATAAGTCCCACATAAGAAGAAAGTAGATAATGGTCGAAAATACCTAAAATAAGGAAAATAAAGACTAAAATAAGAGAAAAAAATAACTGTTTTTTCTTCACAATACTAGAAAAATAAATTATAAAAGTAGCTAAAATAAAGCAAAAAAAGCCAAAACCCACAATACCATTCTCTACAATAAATAATAAAAAAATATTATGTACTGGCTGATAACTTGAGCCTACTTTAGATCTATCCAATTCAAAGCTAGCCAAAGTGTAATTCCCTGCTCCTACTCCCAAATATTTATGACTATCCCAAATCTCTAGAGCTTCCATATAGCCAGTCACTCTTTCAGAAATAGATTTGCTTTCATAAGTTGATTTTACTTCTACTCTATTTTGAACCAAAGAAAAAAAAGTTGAAAATAAAATTCCAAAAAATACCAAACTAAAAATCATTGTCCAAGCAACTTTTTTATTGACTACAAAACAATAAACAGATATAAAAATCACAAACAACAACCAAGCGAGCCAAGCCGTACGACTAAAGGTAAAAAACAAAGCCATAGTCTGAACAAAAAGAAGTGCCATCAAAAACACTTTTTGTTTTTTTACTTCTATTCTTTTCATCAACAAAAAAGTAAAAACAATTGCCAAAACCAGATAACCTCCAAAAACATTTGGATTTGAAAATGTACCATAGGCTCTAAGCCAACGCCCAATACTGTCACTAGCTACGACTGAAACTCCTGAGACTTCGGGTGAATGCATTGCGAGTCCCAAGAATTTGTTAGCAAAAGAACTTTGGGTCAGAAACTGCCAAATACCTAAAACACTTGGAATAACACTCCCCAAAACTACTGGCCACAAAATATTTTTCAATTTGAGAAAGCCACTAAACAAAATTATAAATAATAAAGATGAAAGCATCCACCACCTTGTCATCTGATAAGCTACTTCGAAATTACTTGATACAAAAAAAGTATTGTAAAGTAAGTATAATAAGAAAAACAAAATAGAAACAGAAAATAGTTTTTCTTTACTCCAACCTCTATCTCTTTGGGTTACTTTATTTTTGATTAAAACAAAATAATCAGATATAAAAAAAATGATAGCCAACCATAGTATCATCTCTGTCAGGTAAAACACACTAGTACCATATTGCCATTTTGCTCCATTCAAAAAATTATCTTGAACAATATATACTATTTGAAAAGGAAGCAAAAAGAGAAAAGCCTGCAATAACAATTTTTTTATTTTTTGTAACATAATGCTGAAAATTTCAAAATATAAATAACAAATTCCAAACCTTATAATTTGTTTATTTAGTATTGTTTATTTTAAAATGTCTATACCTTATATAATATTTTCATAATTCTTAACCCACTTCTCATGATATTCACGCCTTCTATCATTTTCATGAAATTTTAGAAACTCTTCGGAAATTACTACTCGTGTATCTGACATATCAGCATAAAGTCCATAATTTTTTCTTATTTTGGAATGCTGTAATTTTTCTATAAAATTTAACAAATATTTTTTTTCTGCAAAAAAATTCTCTAAAATATTTTTTACTCTCAAACCAGAGTCTACATCTCTAACTTGTAAGTACTCTGCCAAATAATAATTTTGTTTTGGAATATTTATATAACTATCCAACCATTTATTAGCTCGAAAAATACTCTGATAAAGATTATCAGGATCGTAAATTGGTATAAGTTGCAAAATCCAATAAACTAGATAGATATCACTTTTATCTTTTATCTTTAGCTTTTCCAAATTGAGATTACTATCTGTCGCATAAAAGCTAAGACACATCCTATCTTTATGATTCAGTTCAGAAGTACGCAAACGAAAAAATTTCAAAATGATAGTAGAAAAAAATCTTACAACCCACATATAATTTTTCTTTGCGATGATAAGAACATCGATATCACTGTCATTGTTTGGTACTCCAGCAGCTACCGTATTACAAACAAAAACTGCTCGTAAAAAAGGTACGTGCCTTAATTTTTGTACAGCTCTATTTGCTATCTTCATTTTTTCTTCAACCAACTTCACTTTCAATTGACGTAATTTTACATTTTCATTTTTACCTTTCAAAAAATAAAAACAATTTTGTTTATCAATTTTATTTTCTGTCAACAAAACTTGTAAATTAAAAGAAATTTCATCTTCACTAATACTATTTGGCAGCCACAAAAATTTCTTAAGTTCAGTTTTAGTTAGAGGATAAGACGAAATATCAAAATAGGCCAAAGTTTTTAGTATGGCTTCTTGTATTTGATTGTTTGAATAGTTGTTAATCATAGTTCAATCTAATTTTAACTCATATTAAACAAAAATAAAAGACAGGTTTTGGACAAACCTATCTTTTTGACTATAACTAGCTAATTTATTAATCAATCAACTTTCCTTCGATGACGTTTCCATCTTTTTTGTTGTTATCATTTCCATCATGCTTACGGAAAAGTATCACTTGTTGCAATGCTGTAATACCAGTAGACAAGAACCAATAAAGAGCCAAACCACCAGGAAGCTGATAACCAATCAACACAGTAATCAATGGCATGAAATAAGTCATTTGTTTGTTCATCATCGCTGTCATAGATTCATCTTTACCACCTTCACCAGCTGCTTTTGGAGCTTTTTTACGAGTAAACATTTTTGCTTGAGCAAATTGAGCTCCACCAGCAAGTACTGCCAAGAAGATATTGCCTGCTTCTTTCAAGTCAAATAATCCCAAAGTTACAGAATTAATATGACCAGGATTTTGTACAAAAGAATACAATAAATCAAAATTATCACCTTTAAAAACTGATTGTAAAACCCAGTATAAGGCAATAAAAACTGGTAATTGAATAAGTAATGGCAAGCATGAACCAAAGGGGTTTACCTTATGCTCTTTATAAAGAGTCATTGTTTCTGTAGCAATCTTTTGTTGATCACCAGCGTATTTCTTTTTTAGTTCTTCTAGTTTTGGTTGAAGTTCTGTCAAATCTTTTTGAGCTTTGATAGATTTATTCGTACTAGGATAAAGAGCTAGCTTGATAAGTACCGTGATTATTAAAATCACAACACCAACATCAGGTATATAATTATAAATCCAAACAAAAAGATTGAAAATAGGTTGAGTAAGTATAGCTTCAAATATAGCGCCCATAGATAAAAATTAGAAATAATATAGTTACAAGTATAACACTTATAGAAGTCTAAAACAATTATTCAACCACTTCTTCAGCAGAATCTTTTACTGTTTCTTCTTCTTTCTTTTCTTCTGTATTTTCAACAGATGTATTTTTTGTTTGTAAAGCTTTTTCAACATCATCCATATCATCATCACTACTTATTTCTTTTTCACCACCAAGATCTTGAACCTTGATCTTCCAGTCAGTCAAATCAGCTGCAAGACGAACATTTTGACCACCACGACCAATAGCTAGAGAAAATTGATCACTTTCTACCATAGCGACAGCTTCTTTTTCTTCTTCATTCAATTCTACACTAGTGACTTTGGCAGGAGATAAAGCTTGTTTAATATAATCTTCAGCTTTATCACTATATTGGATAACATCGATTTTTTCACCACCCAATTCTTCAATAATTGTAGTAATACGACTACCACGCTGACCAATACAAGAACCAATAGGATCAATAGATTCGTCTTCTGTAAAGACAGAAACTTTAGAACGATTACCAGCGTCCCTTGCGATACCCTTGATAATAACTTCACCAGAAGCAATTTCAGGAATTTCTTGATTGAAGACTACTTCTACCATTCTTTTGTCTTTACGAGAAAGAATAATTTCTGGTCCGCGTGATCCCATGTCAACTGACAAAACATAAAAACGCATACGATTACCAAGATTGTATCTTTCACGAGGCATCATTTCACTACTTGGTAAAATTCCTGTAATCTTACCCAAATCAATAATAAAACCACCACTTCTATCACGACGTTGAACTACACCTTGTACAATACCTTTTTCTTGTTTTTTGAAATCTTCGAAAACATTACCACGTTCAGCTTCACGAAGTTTTTGGATGATAACTTGTTTAGCTGTTTGAGCAGCCATACGACCAAAGTCACCTGGTACTTCCAAATCAATTTTGATAGTGTCCCCAAGTTTCACTTTTTTATCATGTGTTTTGGCTTCACTTATCATCATTTGAGTTTTTGGATTGAAACGCATCAGACCTTCCATTTCCTCTTCACTAAGGTCTCTTTCTTCTTTATGAGCTTCTTCACGACGTTTGGCCAATTCTTCTTGGTCCTTTAATAACTCTTCTTCATCCATATCTTCAACAACTTCTTTTTCATCCCAAACTTTCATATCACCAGTTTCAGGATCAAAAACAACTTGTATATTTTGTTGTTTGTTACCAAAATCTTTACGATAAGCGGCTCCCAAAGCAGCTTGCAAAGCGTCCAAAACCACATTGTATTCTAGACCTTTTTCATCACAGATAAACTGTAAACTTTTTGCTATTTCTGAAGACATATATTTTAAATTACTTAATTATTAAAATTATATAAAAAATTAAAGGTCTTGTCCCGACTATGTCGGGATTAAAATAGCTAGCATTTTATGATGCTAGCTAACAAAAATATAATAACAAATAAATGGTAGTTTGTCAAGTTTTAGTCTAAAACTAACTCAGTTCCCCATCTTCTAAATCAGCCCATTCAGAAACTACACTTTTTATATGTTCTCCCGTTACTTTTGGCCAGCCTTTTTTCTCCAAAATTGACGATTCTTCTTTCTGAATTTCTTTAACTTTTTTGACAATTTCTTTACGTAAATTTTCAATGTCTTTGGCTTCATCCAAAGAATTTTCTTTTTTTCTCAACTCTAAAAGTTCTTTTTTTAGTTCCATAACTCTAACACTTTCCAAACCATGTTCCTTCGCAATATTACCAGCAGCACCATAAAGCAAAGCTACAGCATGGTCAGGAGCTTCTTTTTCATGAACATGAATCATAGCAGCAGCCTCATCAATTAGATCAATAGCTTTATCTGGCAAATGACGTCCTTTGATATACTCCTCTGATAATTTGACAGCTTGTTCAATAGCCTCATCAGTGAAGACAACCTTATGATAAAGTTCATAATTTTTCTTGAGACCTTTCAAAATTTCAATTGACTCATCTATGCTAGGTTCATCTACCATAAGTTTTTGGAATCTTCTTTCCCAACTTTCATCAGGTAAAATATATTCATCATATTCTTTTTTTGTAGTCGCACCAATAACCTGAAGTTCACCACGAGCAAGAGCTGGTTTCAAAATATCTGAAATATTTACAGAACCTTCCGCACCCTTGGTCTGCATAATAGTATGAATCTCATCAATAAAAAGAATAATACTACGACCAGAACTCTTAATATAATCAACAAGCTGTTTCACACGATGTTCAAACTCACCACGATATTTGGTTCCACTAATCAAATCCGCTACTTGCAAAACCAAAACTCGTTTATTTTGCAAAACAGCAGGAACGTCACCTGTAACAATTTTCAAGGCCAATCCTTCTACAATAGCTGTCTTGCCAACTCCAGGTTCTCCAACCAAAATGACATTATTTTTACGACGACGAGTCAATACCTGAGTTACACGTGTAATCTCTTCATCACGACCTATTACAGGGTCCACCTTACCTTCTTTTGCCAAAGCAGTAATATCTGTTGTAAACCCACCATACATACTATTGTTAGTAGATTTAGATTTTGGGAAAATTGAAAGTCCCTTTTTAGAACGATAATAAATAAAAATACTCACAATTATCAAAATAATTCCGACCCATTCGCTAATTTTAAAATAATCCATAAAAAATTTTATATTAATGATTAAATTATACCACAAAATAAAAAGAGTAGCTATTTACTACTCTTTTCCTTTGAAGTATTATCGAAACCGTTTTGTTTTCTCGTTATTATCTTCATTTGATTCAAGAATATAACCTCTGCCCGGTTCAGTAAATGGTGCAACAGATGTAACAGAACCTTCTACCCAATCCACTTTCATTTTTATCTGATCGTAACTAGTAAGGAACGTGTCATTCATTTGTACTTCTTGTGAAATAGTCATCTCTTTTCCTGTTGCCAAGTTCATTGTAGAGTAGTAAATATTACTGCTCAAATATTGTGGGAATGCATACACTGAGCCATTGTCGTTCATGAAATAAAGCTGCACAACAAAGGTTCCAAAATTTTGATGCATTGTACTAGGTCGCAATGCAGGTGCATCTCCAATATTTTTTATCGTGACGCTCACCTGCTTCATTCCTGCATATGTGCTATCTGTGATACTAAAATTTTGGATAATCAAGTCAGGTAAGACAGGATCACTAATACTGGTAGCTACTGGATGAAGTACATCAGAAGGTACAAATTCTTCAATGTCTTTAGTTAATTGATTATTGTTTTCATCACTTTCCACTATATAACTACTACCATTTTGCAGATCAACAGTGAGTCTTATCTTAGCTGTGTCTATTAATGTTACTCCTGAATTTAGATAAGTTTCCTCGCCAGGATTTAATACAGATGCAAAAGTTCCGGAAACACCAACAGGCATCCAATCACCCGTAATTTTTGATTGTCTTTCAATTTGAACAGCAAGTAAACCGAGTGGTGTATTTGTAGCATCCGCTTTCCCTTCACCAATTTTTATTGTAACCTTAAATATTACATTATCGGTAGAAGTTACAACTCTAGTGAAGCTGATATCCTCAACAATCAAATCTGGCTTAGTTGAAGGTGTACTTGACACACTTGAGTCTGTACAAGGGCCGACAGTATTTACTACTTCACAAACCCCCGTTGCTAGACATTTACCCGTAGAAAATTCAGACACCTGTTGTTCATTAGTACACATGGATACACCACCACCTACACCACAATCATTATCAGATTGGCAACTTATCATAGAATTAGTAGAAAAAGTTTCTTTAATAAGTCCCATTTTAATAATATCAAATTTACCTTTATAGGTATTTGACTCATCTGGTTCACTAACAACATTAGTAGAATCCCAATTATAAGTGAATGGTAAATAATCTACGCTATAATCACTAGGTATCAAAAACCAATATGTTATAGTAGTTGATTGACCACGTCCTAATTTAAAATTTTTGACCAAAATATCAAATGAACCACTTTCAGATTCTAAATTTTCATAATTTGCTCTTCTAGATGAAGACAAAGGATTCAATACTTTCAAATTTTTAATAACATTTTGATGATCACCCAATTTGATATTCAAAACAAAAGGACTAGTGACAGTAGCCCTACCGACATTTTGTATTGTTATAGAAAATTTATTCATGTCACCGTCTGCGACAGCAGTAGCCTTAACAAAAACTAAATCTGGTTTAAGATTATTTGTTCTCAAACCAGCAAAGCCTGCTGCTAAAGCTGCAAAACCCAAAAAACCAACAGCAATAGCCATTTTGGTTTTGGACTTGGACATGACTTTTACTTGTGTTTCTTGTTCATCCATATAAATATATTTATAATTATTATTTTTATAATACATATATAATAACATAAAAAACAGAAAAAAGACACAAGAAATATTTTTTATACACATACACATACACATACATAAACTATAAATAAATTAGCGTACAAAAAAACAAAGTAGTCACTAAGACTACTTTGTTTTAAATTAATAATTTTATTATTTAATAACCATACCCATAACTTGGTGTACTAGTTACCAATATATAATAAATACCTTTTTCTCCTTCTACAGGCATCCAATCATAAGTAGCACTTGTTTGAAAACAACTAGCTTGAGATGGATACAATCTACCATCACAAGTTGTGTCTCCTGGACTAGATGCATAACATTGCTTTTGCAAATTTAGACACCAATATTGTTCACCAGTACTATAGGCATAGCCATATTCATAATCATAACTATATCCATAACCATAATCAGCAGCCCCACTACCTCCACCAAAACCATCTTCTTTTAAGAAACCACGATTTTGTATATTAAATTGTTGTTTTACTCTATTTGATTCATTTGATTCTGTAACCGCATTAGTAGTATCCCAAGTATATACTACTGGCAAAACTTCTGAATTATAATCAGATGGCAAAACAAACCAATAAGTAATAGTATTTGACTGTCCTGGTCTTAAGCGATAATTCTTTACCAAAATATCAAAAGAACCATTATCAGATTCTAAATTTTCATAATTACTCCTTCTAGATGAAGATAATGGATTCAATACTTTCAAACTTTTAACAATATTTGTGCCATCACCTAATTTTATATTCAAAACAAAAGGACTAGTCACATTCGCTTTACCAGTATTTTTCAAAGTAACACTGAACTTGTTTAGTTTTCCATCAGTGGTATCCGATGATGTATTATATGCCAAATCTGGTTGCAAACTTTTCATACGCAAACCAACAAACCCGGCAGCAAGAGCAGCCAATCCCAAAAAACCAACAGCAATAGCCATTTTAGTCTTTATGGCTGACCTGGTTTGAACTTGTGTATTTTGTTCATCCATATTTTAAATAATTAAAATTTATTAAAAAATTAAAGTACAACTCTATAATAACACAAAATAAAGATTAAGTTAACTCAAAAAAAATATTTATACACAGCTACTTTTGTAGTTTACATTTCCATAAATAAATATCTAGGTGTTCACACCAATCATTGATAGATAAAAAATTACCAAATTTATTAAATTTCTTTCCGGTATATATATACATTTCATTAGTTTCATAGACCTCAAAAAGTTTTTTTACTTTTTCTACATCATAAGAATACCAAAATATTTGCCAATCAGAATAACTCCATTTATCATATTCAAAAAGACCTGGAGATATTACTTTGGCATTGGTAAAACCATAAAGCCATGGACCATAAGTAGAACTTATTGATAAAAGATAACTATCTTCAGGTAAGTCATAATCTATAAAAGATATGGCATCTATATCATCTATAGAGATGATAGTGTTTTTAGAAAAAACATAATTTGAATTTAGATATATAGAGCCAAAAGCATATAGACAAAAAAAGACATAAAATAAATATCTCCACAAATTACTTTTCTTATGAAAAAAGTCAACAACTAAATAAAGTCCAAAAGAAGCAAAAAATAAAACAGACAAATCCAAAAAAATAAAAAACCTTTTAAAGAAAAGAACCTTAAAAAACAACAATAATAAAGTAAATAACAACAATATCGTAAATAATAGATGTTTCTTCCAAAACTTAACAAAACCCAAAGAAGCAAACGGTAAATAAATAAAACTGTTTCTCAAAAAAAATTTATAACTTATAAACTGACCACTAAATTCATCAACTGAATTACTAGATTGAAAAGTATAACCGTTTTTCAAAAAAGCTGTCGTCAAATATCCCAACCATTCTTGATAGTTTAGAAGCAAAACTAAAGACAAAGAAAGTACCCCAGAAATCCAAATAAACTTCCTCTTATCTTTATCAAAAAAAGAATAGATAAACCCAGCCACAGACACAAACACATAAGTGAGAGGATGCACAGTCCCCGCAACAAACAAACTGGCAATCATCCAATAAGACTTCTTCTCAAACAAGTACAATGATAATAACAAAAAAAATAAAGATAAAAAATTTCTATAATAATACCACCAAAAAAACTCAAATTGAACAATCGAAATACTAAACAAAAACAAAGCTAAAAGAGCTATATATTTATTTTTACTAAAAATTTTTACTACACAAAAAAACATCCAAGCATTGGCGATACTCAGTAAAATATAAAAATCATACATAATAAAATGTACCGACAAACCAAGTAACCTAAGCAAATTGCTAAAATAAGCAAAACCAAAAGGCACTAAACCAGAATCTCCCATCCTCTCAAAATAACCAATAATATAATGCCGATAAATACCAGTGTCATAGCCAAAAGCAATATCACCGAACTTGTGATACATCCAAACTCTAGTAAATATATAAAAAATAATTATCAGTCCAAAACTTATATTATATAATAAATTATTTTTCAAATAATTAAATATTTTAATACACAGGTATTTCATAATGTCGTATATCAATCTTATCTTTATATTTATAAATACTTATTTGTTCAAACTGAATATACGTATTGTCCATATCGATATTTTTTTTAATACAATAATCTCGAGCTACAACAAACAAAGCTGACATTTTCTTTTTTCCTACAGATCTCTCAGCGCTAGAATCCTGATTACTTCTAGTTTTTACTTCCACAAAACACAAAGTTTTTTGATTTTTATTTTTTGTATGCCAAGCCACTATATCTATCTCACCTTTTTTAGCCAAAGCATAATTCCTATCTATTATATTATAATTTTTTTTAATTAAAAAATGGGTAGCTTGTTCTTCTCCCCATTTTCCCAAAATTTGTTTATCCGTATCGGACATACTCAAACATTTCTATAAAGTAACAAAGCACGATGATAATTTCCAATATTTGTATCCTCTTGTACTGAAAAATTATTTTGTTTTGCCCAAGAAATTATTTTGTCAAAATCTATCATTTTTTCTTCCATAGGTCCAATACCTTCCAAATGATTCTGCCAATCTGCAATAACGATTCTACCTTTACTTTTCAAAAGTCTAGCAGCCTCAAACAATACTTCTTCGTAATTTTCAAAATGAAAAAGTACATTTACCAAAAAAACAGCGTCCAAACTCTTGTCAGATATACTTACCCCGTGTGGAGTAGCAATGTCACCCCAAATTGTTTCAATATTGTGAAGTGTTTCTGTAAGAGCTCTTCTACGAACTGCTTCCAAAACATCTTTCAGAATATCCACAGCATAAACCAAACCTTTGTCAGATACAACACGTGCTGCCGAAAAAACCATATGCCCTGTACGTCCACAACCAAAATCTGCGATATGCATACCCTCATGCACTCCTGCTTTTTCCAAAAGGAAGTTAGAATCAACAAGATTATTACCGGTATTGTAGCTAGACATATTTTTTTTAATTAAAAGATTAAGAAATAACAAACATTCTACCAAAAACTTTTATAATTACTTCACCAAGCATACCAGTCATACCCATAAGAGACAGCAGGATAGCGGCAATACCAAGCAACTTGTACATAGTTCTAGTACCTCCACCTCCCAATTTTTCTTCTGCCCAACCACTATAACCAAAACTAGAAACGAACCACTCAGTCTTGATGACCATAAAGGCTCCTACAATAATAATTAAAATTCCAAAAACGTATCCCATATTTTAATTAGTTAATTAGTGTTTTAATTTTCCTTGCAAATGTAATTTATAAAGATCATCAAAACCACCAATAAATTCTTCATTTCTGAAAATCATAGGAACAGTCATCCAACCACCTGCTTTTTTGGAGGCCTCATCCCTGACTTTAGTATCTTCGGTAATATCTATTTCTTCAAAAGGAATATCTAAACTATCCAGAAGTTCTTTGGCTTTTTTACAATAAGCACAATAATTTGTTGTATAAATTTTAAACATATTTAATATAATTTTTTATAATCTAAATTTACAGGTTGGTCTTGTACTAATTCTTCACCATCTTCTGTATATCTCAAATAACTATAAGTAAGTTTATTATTTTCACTCCAAGCCAGCATAAACATTGTGCTGATATCTCCTGTAAAAATTGGCTCAGATTGTACCTGTCTATTACCATTATAATCAAAAATTGTTACAAAAGTTGAAGAGTAATCTCCTCCAGCGTCTCTGGTATGCTCTACCATTCCAATATAACCACTTTTAGAAGACCAGAAAGGAACTTCACTAGCACAATTATCTCCACAAAACAGCAAAGATTTCGTCTCTACACTTTTATAACTATCATTATAAACATTATAGATATACAAATCTTGAGACATTCCATCAGCTTTGGTAAAAGCTATATATTTTGAATCTGGTGACCACCAATATAGACCTTGGCTTTTTTCCATATCATCGTCGGTCTTGAGCAAAATTTTGTTATAAAATTTATTAGTAACAACATCATACAATCTGATAGCATAATAGCGATCTTCATAATCTGTATCCATAGCGACAAACCTTTTGTCCGGTGAAAGTTCAATAGTTCTATGCAATGGTAGTTTGAAAGTTACTTTACCATTTGGACCATTTACTTCATAAATTTTCAGAATTTCTTCGGTAGTGATTTCTTCATCCACTTCTTCTAGAGTAACACTGCTCAAATCTAAGTCAGTAGGAACAAACACATCGTTTTGCACATTGTTAGTAACTACAGGAGGAATATTATCCACTTCTTTGTTATTATTTACAATATTCTGGTTATTATTTTTTGTGCTTTCTCTATTTACTTTTGTTGTAGGATCTTTGGGGATCAGAATATATACAAAAAATAATACTATAAGTACAAAAGCTGTACCTAAAATAGCTGTCATTTTTTTATCCATAAAGTTTTTTATTTTAAAATAATTTCCATTTTAATTGCCAAGATTTCATAATCTTTTATTTCTTCCTTATCATAATGATGATGTACTTTTTCTAAATACTCTTCTTTTGTCATTTTTTCATCATAACCCAAATCTTTCAAATCACAATTGTCATAGACTTCTTCAAAAGTTTTATAAGTAGTCAAATCTAAAATTTTTACCTGCATTTTCTCATGCAAAGTAGGGCGTTTGGCAAACTCTATAATATCACCAACACTCAAGACCTTTCTCTTTTCATCCAAAAGTCTTGTCTCAATTGTTTTTTGTCCTGACTTTATCTTTTCAAAAATTTCCTCTGGTAATCTCATTGATTGAATCATATTTTTTAAATTATCCAAGAATTTTTTAATCTTTCTAAATATAAAATATTTCATGATTATAGAAGATGACAAATGTCCGCCTTTCTTTCTAGTCAAAAATATACACCCCAATTTATCCATGAAATTTTTTACTCCTTCATACATGACTATTTTATCATCTTTGGCGTGAATTGACAAAATTTTGCTTGAATCAAATTTGTCAGCATAGTCAATCGGATTGAAAAAATCAGTTTTTACCAGTTTATCCCAGTTTTCTTTACTAAAACGGTAAGACCCTGGATAACCTTGCCTAAGTATGTTTTTCAAATAATCGTTTGATTCCTCGCCACTTTCATCCTTCCAATCAACCAAAGGACAAATAGCCACGACTTTCTTGATCCTAGAATCAAGTGAGGACATCAGAGCAGTAGTCCCACCAAAACTAGCTCCCATCACAAAAACACTCTCCGGATCTACTTTGAATTCTTGTCCACCCCACACTTCAGAAAAACCTTTTGACAATTCGTCAATAATATCCAAAACATCTTGCACAGGTGAATTTACTAAAAACTCTCCACTACTCTCCCAAGTACCTCGATAACGCATATGAAAAACCCAGTAATTTTTCTTGGCCAAAAATTTGACTAGTTTATTTTTGTCTGGCATAGACGGCAAACCATCACACAGAATAATCACTTTTTTTGAAGTTAGATTTTTTGGTGGTAGAAATTCGGCGACGATTTCGTTTTTGAAAGTTGTGTGATATAAATACATAAGCTTAATTTAATTTCACTATAAATGTATCAAAAAAAGACCTTTCGGTCAAAATAATATTTACTTCAAATTCTATAAATCAAAATGTAATCTCAAATAATCTTTTACTTCTTCCAAAATATCCACCTTTACTTTTCCTATTTTTTTCAAAAAACGAGTTTTATCAAATCCTGTAATATCATAACACTTCAAAACAGAATCCCTATTTAGATTATTATAATTATTTCTAATAAGAAATAGGTCGTATTCAACCTGATTATTTATATTGGAGGTAATTGGCATTATTGTAACAATACTACTCTTAACAATTTGTTTGTCTGATTCAATAATCAAAGCAGGGCGTTCTTTATAAAATTCATGCCCCTCACCTTCTGGAAAATCCACTAACCATATTTCTCCTTGTTTCATAAATTCATATAATAATCATGCTCTTCATCAGACATGGGGCCTAAATCCTTTAATATGTCAATAGCCCCAGCATTCATAAAATCACTCAAATCATCTGGTTTTTTCATCACTCGCACAACTTTGCCAGCAATCATATAACTATCTAAATCTTCCTTGTGTATATATATTGGAGAAATATCTTGATTTGACTCTGATACCAAAACTACTTGTTGATTTTTATTATCAAAAAATATTTTTTTTATGTTTGCAACACCATCTATAACAGATACTACATATTCTCCGTCATTTACTTGTTTATTTGTTTTTTCTACTATCACATAATCTCCATCTTCTATATTATTTTCAAATACATTAGCTCTAGTCATAGAACTACCAACAGCTTTTAGCACAAAAAGATTTTTTATATTATTTATCAGATCACCTAAAATAGTCTTAGTCACTTTCAAATAACCTTCCACATGATTATCTGCAAATGTAAGTGCTTGTCCACAGTTGGCACTACCCAAAATAGGCAAAGAAATGAAATTACTATCAGCATTGAGACCACTAATGATTCTTTCTATGTGATTATTAGTTTGATCAATTTTTATAAAACCTTTTTTTGCCAACTGATCAAGATGATGTTTTATCTTTTGTGGACTTCCTTGTGTCTCATCAATTTTTTCAGCAATTTTACGCAATGAAAAACCAGATATATCTTGAGTATCCATTAGTTTTAAGATTTTTTCTTGTATATTATGCATATATCTATAGTATACAGAGTTATAAACAGTTTGTCAACATACAAAACACACCTTAATTGTGGACAAGCTTGACACAAATAGCATTTTATGCTAATTTTTAATCAGTATTACAATGCTCTACTAACTAGATAGTAGTTTACTAAAAAGAACCTAAATCTAGGATAATGGTATTTTTTGCCAGACATGACGTATCCATGCTTGCTGTCATGCTGGGAAAGTCGCAAAAAAATAAAAACACTTTAATATCATATGGCTACATATTTTGTACGAAAAGATTCACGTGGTGATTATTATTGGGTATTACGCTCAGATAAAAACTATAAAATAGTTACGATGAGCAGTGAATCCTATGAATCTAAAGCAGGTGCTTTACATTCAATTGAATGGACTAAATTAAATGCGAAAGATGCTGGTTTCAAAGATGAAACAGTATAGACAAGCATGAAAACAAGCCCTCTCGGGCTTGTTTTGTTTTAATCAAATTTCACAACCTTATTTATATCCCCCATCAATCTATCAGTCTCAGTCAGCGCAACAATTATCTTTTGATAATGTTCTATATCTTCGGTAGTAAATTCTCTTTCTCGTCGATCTTTGAGCCACTTCTGAGCTGGCTGGTAACCACCGATATAAAAATCCCAAGCAACTTCTGGCACATTGCCAAAATATTGCGTTTCGTTGATATAGACATTTCCGTCTTTGTATTTCGGATAACCTTTTTCTATTCTATTTGAGCCACCTTCTGGAAAGGTCGTGATGAAGTCTGTGACTCTGTCAGATTCGAGTAGATGAATACCACGAAGTTCACGACCAAGCTCGACGAGTTTCCAAAATATTTCTTTATCTTCTGGATATGGTACACGAGGGAAATCTATTTTGAGGAATTCTTGATATTTTTCTCGGTAGCTTGATGAATGAAGCACAGCGTAAATATAATCAAGAATATCTTCCGGCTCTGTCTTTCCGACTTTTTCATTTATCTTCTGCCAGATTTCTTTATCCAGGTTTGGAACTTTTGTGCCGTCGTCGGCGTAGAGGTAGAGAGGAAAAAAAGAATAATTACCCCGAGGTAATGAACCTTTTTCGACTAAAGAATTTGCAACAATAGAAACAAATTCCTTTCCGACACCATTTAATCTTAATGTAATCAAACATATATTTTTATTTAACATATGTTTACTCTCTGTCCTTCTGGGATAAGCTAAAAATCCTTTTGTCTTTCCAGAGTAAGAGGTATACCTATAATCAAAAGGTCTATAATAGATTTTAGAAATTATATGTTTATTTTCTATTAAATCTTTCTTAGCATTTTGAATAGTCCAATCACGTCCATCCTTAGGAAGTGAAAATTCTTTTCTTAAATCTTCTACATCTAAATTCAAAAATTTATTTATAGTATCTTTAAGTTTATTTTCTTCAAAATTTATAGTAACTTTATCTCTTTTTGTTTGAATGCCTGTATTATAATTTTTAAAAAAATCATTTACACAAAATCCTGAATTATACTTTCCCTGCGCATCAAAATCCTTTGGTACAAAAAAATAATAAGGTTCCGGTGCTTCTAATTTCTTCCAAGAAACTCTACCAAAATCTAGTGTATTTAAATTTTCAAATTTTTCTTCTCTTTTTCCAAAAAGTTCTGCATGGTACACATCTGCCATTTCTTTAGTTTCCTCTGTCTTCACAAAAATATTTATAGACACCCCTTGCATAATATTGAAAACATTTTCGTCTTTTCCGCCATCTGGATCCGTCTCTTTTTTCTTACTATTCCCATGCAAGTCCAATACATAAATTTCATCGAATGTTTCCATCAAGTGCTTACGCATTTGTCGGTGTGTAATCCCATCAATAAAAGAATTATTGGTAATCATTGCTACAACACCAGTCCCATTTTTTACTATCTGTTCCTCTGCAAAACGAATAAATTTTATATAATCATCATCGAGATTTATTTTTCTTTCGTTAAGATCTTTTT
>Ga0210006_1000275_pt1 | contig 43622 bp, 31 predicted proteins | sample CryGey02umfilter_2_FD_185452 | JGI IMG/M metagenome (GOLD analysis project Ga0210006, IMG submission 185452) | Groundwater microbial communities from aquifer in Utah, USA - Crystal Geyser 4/10/14 0.2 um filter (SPAdes) (version 3) | ecosystem: Environmental > Aquatic > Deep subsurface >... | reverse complement strand
TTATGTGCTAGCAAAAAATAGTTGATTATTTCATCTCAAACAGAATAGTTGTACCAACATAAACCTTTTTTAGGTTATTCCCACAATTAATAATCCATAGTCGGGTTTGTGTTTTAGCACAACCCACTGGACAACTACACAAAACCTATTTAAAGTAACTATACTATAAAATTATGTGATCAAAAACTTTCAGCCAAGGTTGTATCAGCAGACAATCCTAGGCACTATTGCAAACTTCAATTCTTTAGTAGTCTTACCAACTGGATTAGGAAAAACTGCTCTTGCTTTTTTATTGGCTGCACAAAGGCTTACTGTTTATCCAAACACTAAAATCTTAATGTTAGCTCCGACTAAACCTTTATGTGAGCAGCACGTTAACACTTTCCAAAAACATTTGGAAGTCCCAACGGAGAAAGTAGTTTTATTTACGGGCTCTGTATCACCACAAAAACGTGCAGAGATGTGGAAGGACGCACAAGTAATAGTATCTACACCACAAGGATTAGAAAATGACGTAATCAACAGAAGAGTTAAATTAGAAGAAGTTTCATTATTAATTTTTGATGAAGCCCATCATGCTACCGGAGAGTACGCTTATGTTTGGCTAGCGCAACAGTATGAAAAATCTTCTTCTAAAGCAAGAATTTTGGCTTTAACTGCATCTCCTGGTTCAGATTTAGAGAAGGTTAAAGAGATTTGCAACAACTTGAGAATTGAAAAGGTAGAAGTGCGGACAGAAAAAGATCCTGATGTAAAACCATATGTTCAAGATGTTAAAGTTAATTGGATAGAGGTTCCATTCCCCATTCCTTTCCAAAATATCAAGAAAATTCTCCAAGAATGCAGAAAAAGTAAATTGTTAGAAGCACAACATTTTGGTTATTGTAAATCTGCGAACTTAACTAAAGGAGATTTGTTAGGTTTGCAAGGAGAATTACAACAGAAAGTTTCTTCCGGCGTAAGAGATTTTGAAATATTGCGTTCAATTTCTTTAATTGCAGAGGCTCTTAAAGTAGAGCATGCCATAGAATTATTAGAATCGCAAGGAATCTCTCCATTAAAGGAATACTTTTCTAAATTAAAAGGGGAATCAATCAGTTCTAAAGTTAAAGCGGTCAAAAATTTGATGTTGGACGAAAATTTCAAATCCGCCATTTATCTTACGGATGAATTAAAAGATGGGGTTCATCCAAAATTAGGAAAGCTGCAAGAGTTAGTTTTAGATGTAATCAAAAGGGACAAAAGTTCAAAAATAATTATCTTCACTCAATTTAGGGATTCGGCCCAATCGATTGTTGAAAAATTAAATGATCTAAGAATCAGTACACACATTTTTTTTGGACAAGCAAAAAAAAAGGGAGTGGGATTTTCACAGAAACAACAAAAAGATATTCTGGACCAATTTAGAAACAACGAATTTAATGTTTTAGTTGCCACCTCTGTTGCAGAAGAAGGTTTAGATATTCCTAAAGTTGATAAAGTTATTTTTTATGAACCAATTCCTAGCGCGATCAGATCTATTCAAAGAAGAGGAAGAACCGGTCGATTAGAGCAAGGGGAAGTAACTATCTTAGTGACTGCATCTACTCGGGATGAGATTTATCGTTGGGCTTCTTTTCATAAAGAAAAAAAAATGTATAAAAATCTGGATGCGATTAAGAAAAATCTGTCTTTAGAATCTTTAGACTCAAAACCTGTTACTCTCAATAAATTTATTCCTGAGGATAAACCTGTAACTATTCTGGCAGACCACCGCGAAAAGAATAATACAATTGTTAAAGAGTTGATAGACTTGGGAGTTTATGTTAAGACAGAACAATTAAACTCTGCAGATTATCTTGTTTCTGGAAAGGTTGGAGTTGAATTAAAGAAAGTTCCCGATTTTGTCGCTTCTATAATTGATGGAAGGTTACTTGATCAAGTTCGAGAACTGCATCAAAATTTTGAAAAAGCGATCTTAATTATTGAAGGGGAAGAAGACATTTATTCTATTAGAAAAGTACATGCCAATGCTATTAGGGGAATGCTTGCAGCTATTGTCTTAGATTTCAAGGTCCCTGTGCTTTACACTAAAAATTCAAAAGATACAGCAGCTTTATTAGCCGTAATGGCTAAAAGGGAACAAGACCAAAACAGAGATTTCTCTTATCATGCAGCCAAACCAAGATCAACTACAGAACAGCAAGAGTTTATTGTTTCTTCCTTACCAGGATTAGGGGCGCAGACAGCCAAGACATTACTTGAACATTTTAAGTCTATTAAAAATTTAGTTAACTCTTCTGCAGAGGAATTAAAATCTATTAAGGGAATTGGCGATAAAACTTCACAAACACTTTTAGAAATATTTGAGAGAGAATACCAGAAAAAGAAAAATTAAAGACTTATTTAATCTTGCCAGTTTGCCAATCTTTTAAGACCATTACGCTAACTGCATTTAAATTTGCTTCCCCTCCCTTGGTTAACTTTTGTGTTTTGTAAGCAATTGCTTCTAAAACCTCGTCTTCATCTTTGCCTTTAACGTCATAATGTTTCTTAATGGTCTCTATTTTGTCTCTTATTAGATTTAAGGCCACAGTTTCAGGATCTTTTATCTTTTCATAACTTAAGGCCCCTGTTTTGCCGTGCTTTAAATCGTCTTTTTCTTTTTTAGGCAACACTCCTGGAGTATCTAGAACCATAATCTTATTATCCACTTTTATTTTCTGCATACCTTGCGTGTATCCACTAACAGAAGAGGTTTTAGCTGCTCCTTTGCCAGAAAGAGCATTAATTAAAGAAGATTTACCAACATTTGGATAGCCCACAATTCCAACAACTACACTTCTACCTTTTGACAATTCCAATATTTTCTTCTTCAAAATAGTGGTTCCTAATCGATCTTTGCTAGAAATGAAAACACAAGGATGTAAAGTTTTCTTAGTTTTTTCTAACTCACTTTTATTGGCCAAATCAGATTTATTAATCACAAATAATAGTTTCTTACCTAATTTTTGTGTTTTTTCTTCTAATTCAATGTTTCTGGTCTCTTCAATCATCCTAGCATCGAGTACTTCAATGATTAATTCTGCTGATTGTAGTACATTGTTAACGTGTTTCCAATATGACGGCATACTCATTTAATATCTTTGGACTATATAAATCTAATTTAGAAATTTTATTTTTGTACTCACTTGTTCGGAGTATTATCTCACAAAATCCTTATAAATATCACTCTTTTTTAGTATAAAATGTTTGAAACTAATCCAAATTTAAGTATCAGAAGATATGGCCAAGGCATTTTAGACCTTCTTGATTATGATGACGGAATTAGAGTTATAAAAGTCGGAGCTACTAGTCAACCTCTTCCTTTTGATGGCAAGGTAAAAGCTATTGAAGATTTTTTAAAAGCTGCAGAACTATCGCCAGACTACAAATTAACTTTAAAAGAAGTTGCTAAAACTGCTGGAGACATATGGGGGAATTTTTTAGGAGTAGGATTTTCTAATGGTAAAGTAAGCAGATACAATGAATGTAATTTTGATTTAGTTAGAGAAAGAGCGCAACAAACTGGAGAATCTCAACCAGTAGTGCTTTTCTTCCACGGATATTATCAATCTAGGGGTGCTGCATGGCAATTTGTTAAGGATGCAGAGAAAAGAGGCCTATCCGCTATATCTATTGGTTATAATTTTTGGACTCCTGCCACAGTATTTACTGAAGATATTCTCTTACCAACTTTGGAAGAGGTTACGGCTTATGGGGGAGAGATTAAAGGAATAGTTGGGCATAGTACTGGAGCAAATAATTGTCGTTTAGGTATTTTAGAGAGTGAAGAGGTAAGACAATATTTAATCACAGACAGAACTAAAGTAATCTTATCCGCACCAACAACTTCTGGAACTATTGTTCCAACACTAATGCAAAGATTGGCTTTACCTTTTTTCCCAAAAGTTGATGATGTTAGAACTGAAGAAGGCCAGGACATTTTTATTCGAATGAATAGACCAATTCCAGAAGGCATAGAAGCCTATACTTTTCTTTGCGAGGGAGATATGTTAGTTACGCCGAGAACCGGAATTGATACTAACAACAGAGCAGTTAACGTTATAGTTCCAAATGGTGGCCATTTTGCAGGTAGTGGGGTATCAAAAATAATCAATGGTTTTTATCTTGATTTGATTGCTAATGGTGTTCCTAGAACCTAAAACCATTTAAATTATTGTTTCTTTTAATTGAATAACATGGCCTTTAGCAAAACATTTCCAAAAACAATACCTGGTACAAATTATCCCATTTGGGAAGAAGTGTACCTTACAGAAGAAGAAGAAAAAGAAGTAGAAGAACAATGCAAGAAAGAAAATTTTTTGCTGATGGATGAGTCAATTGTAGAAGCTCGGCAAATAGCTATTAAAAGAGGGATGAATGAAGAAGACATTGTTTCTCGCTTAGCGGTATCTCTTTTTGAAAAGAAAGCTTCGCACGTAGTTTTCTGGAAAGAAAGTAAGGCAAAAGATAAGTTTGACCAGAAGAATAAACAATAAAGAGAAATAAAATAAAACTTTAAAAGATCACTTCTTTTTCTTTCTTGGCAAGGTCAAATGTTTCTTTAAGAAAGATTCAAACTTTTTAACTTCATCTTTTGTGTTGAAGAATAACAAATGTTTCTTTCCGCCATGAGTTAACAAGTAACCGCCTAAAAAAGTGTGATCCAATTTATGATGTTTTATATCTTTAAGAGCAACCTTAGCACTTTTTGTTTTATTCCTACTTTTACGCGTTACTTGTAAGTGTGTTGGACTTAATTGATAATGTTCCTGATCTTTTCTATATTTTTGTATAGCAAAGGAAATGCCCATGTATAATGCTACAAACAGTATAGTTAATAAAATTGCACTAACCCATCCTCTCTCCGCTTGCAGTATTACCAGTAAAAAAATCAATACTGTTAGGATAGCTAATGTTAATAGTTCTATTCTTAACATAAAGAATTGTTTTGATGGAAATATCCAAGATAATTTTTTTGTCTCAACCATTTTTTAAAACCTCTCGCTTACTACCGGCGCTTTTGTAAGACTGATAAATGAAGCGATAAACATCAATGCAAATATAATCATAAACGTAATTCCGTAATTCAAGCTTTGTGGATAAACCCAATAAGCAGAGATTAAAAATCCAAGAATTGCGGTTACCATAAAACTACCTTTAAGTGGAACGGCATGCCATTTATTCGGTACTTTAGCAGTTGAAATAGGTCTTTTTGTAGACTTAGGAGTAGAACGTCTTAGTTTGTTAGCTCTTTTTTTAGCCATAAATACTATCACCTCTTACTTATAAAGAAAGATTCTTTTGTATATAAAGGTTATTATAATCTCGTTAAAAAATCACAATTTTAAGATAAATTTATCAATATTTTTCTTTGCCAATTCTCTTCTTTTCTGATGTTCCGTTAAGAACTTAGTAACTTTTTCAATTAAAATTGCTTTCAACTCCCCACTCAGTAATTTTCCAGACTTATAATCTTTGTAAATTTGCTCTAACTTCTGGTCATCTTCTTCAAAGTATCTTAACCATTGATAAGAAACGTCAATATCGGGATTACCCCCTTTTTTGCGATGTTCTTCTACTGTTGGCTGTCCACCAGAGAAAGCGTGTTTGTTAATTTTACTTTTTATTGTCTTTGTATCATCCGTGGTTAATATGGCCGTATCTGGATTAGAACTACTCATCTTTCCTTCTGGGCCGGTCATCGGCGGCATAAATTTGGCATGAATTATTGCCGGTTTTTTGTGCCCTAACTTTTCAACTACATCCCTAGATACTCTAAAGTGTGGATCTTGATCAACTCCTAAAGGGATTAAACAAGGTTTGTTCTCTTTGTGTAAAACATTATGTAAAAATACCGGTACCGTTTGCATTGCGGTATAAAAAATACTTCCAATATTATTTGAGTCCTTAAAACCAAACGCAGCTTTAATTGTTGAAAATGTTATTTTTTTAGCTACTTTAATTGCTTCAGGATAAAGAATTCCTGCATGTTTTGTGTCAATAATGAAATGTGTTTTCTTTGGATCAAAACCAATTGCAGCTACGTCTAACATATTTTCTCTTGTCCACTCTTGAATCTCTTCATAACTTTTATCTTTGTACAAGAACTTCTCATCATCAGTAAATTGAAAATATAATTCTGCTCCAAACTTATCCTGTAACCATTTTGTGAATATCCAGGTTGTAAGGTGACCTAAGTGAATTGGTCCAGATGGTCCGCAACCAGTATAAATAAAGAACTGGTTCCCCTTTTCGTATTCATCTAAACACCACTTTAGATCGCGATGTGCAAAGAAAATACCTCTTCTTAAAAAATGATGCGTTTCTCCTGCTAATTTCTCAATTCTTTTAAGATCAGCATCCGTAATCTTTTTAATTCCAAAATCAGTGATTAATCTATCATAATCAATCTTACCTTCAACTTCGTAGGGATTAACTTTCATGACCATCTTGTTTAAGTTATTTAGTTGCTTTAAATAGATTTTGTTCTTTAACTGTTTCTTATTGGTTTAGTACTCCAAAATACGATCGTAACTTAATAATTTTTTTATTTGTCTTTATTTTTGCCCAAACTAACAAGAATGATAAGGTACAAACACAGGATACGATTCCGGCAAATATTACTAAATCCACCAATTCTGTAGGAAAAGTTAAAACTAACTTCCATGATATCATTAGTGCTGAAATAAACGGAATTAAAGTAATCGTTAGTATCGGTGCTAAAATTGAGAAAATAAACTCCCTTCTTTTAAAAATAATTTGAACACACTCATATAAAATTCCACTTATCAAAAAAACAACAATCTTATCCCACCCAGCAATTCCAATTTCTGGCAGATTAAATGTAAGGAAAGAATAAAATATAAAAAAAACTCCTCCTGTTCCAATAGTTTTAGTTAAACTATTCTGTAAACTTATCCCTAGCGAAAGTAAACCCATTGAAAGAGCAAATATAAACGAAGAATTTAATATATAAAATCCTCCAATTAAGATTAGAGTAATAAACAGATTTAAACAAACTGGTATCGCTAAAGAACGCCAATTAAAGTTAACTAGCTTATCTTTGCTTCTTTTAATGTTATCTATTTGTTTACCCCCTTTTATCTTTTTAAGAACTTTCATTTTTTCTTGGTTTTTACCTTCTTAACCTTCTCGATCATTTTCATCTTTTTTACTAATTTAGGTTTATCCCTTTTAACTTCAGCTTCTAATACTGGAATGGTCCTTTTGATCTCATTGATTCTTTCTTCATATTTAGCAGAACTTTCTTTGTATTGTGTTGTACTCATTTTTTTATCTATAAAACATTCTTTTTGTAACTGTTTGATCAAATCCTTTATTTTTTCCATCTCTAATTTAAGATGATTTGTTTTTCTTTTGAGATACACCCTTCTTAACAATTTTCCAGAATAATAAGCCCCAAAACTTAGTAAGATTAATGCCAGAATTGTTTGCCACCAGTATCGCACTACAAAATTTTTACTAAGTAAAGCAATCGTTGATACCCTTAAATGTTCTTTATTAAGTTCATTTGCCTTAGTGTCCGCTGCATTTAGTAATGCTTCTGCCTCGTCTAACTGTTCTAAATTAAATGCGTTCATTGCTTGTTGCATTAAGATATTAACCTGAGTTACATCCTCTACGCCTTTCTCTGTAAGTGCTTGTTTCTTTACTTCTAATAATTTTACGCGGTCAAAGAAATCAACTTTCTCTTTTTTGATGTAATTAATAAGTTGGCATAATTTAATGGCTTGTTCATAATCTTTGTCAGAGTATGCTTGTTTGGCTTCTGTTAAGGCATCACTAGGTAAAACCGTAATGAAGTTAAACTTCTGCATTTCTGCAATGTCTAACTCTGCTTGTTGAATTGCTGCCTTTGCAACTTCCGAATTGATTGTTTTTGGTTGTTCGTAAACAAACCCCTTTGGAGCTATATCCAAAACCGAAAATGCTGTTACTAAAAAAGACCAGCAAAGTGCAAAAATTAATGTTAGAACAATTATGTTAGTTAATCTTTTCATCTTCCCCTTTTCCTCCTAATCTTAGGTTTAATTTTATTTTTTTTAAATATATTGGTATAAGTTTGTTTATCCGTTATTTTATTTAATGCTGCGGATGCCTTACTTTTAATTTTGCTTTGTTTAATCCTTAAATTTAAAGTTTCTTCTTCTAATTTTATCTCAGCTAACCGCCCATTGTTAGATTTATGTTCACTTTTGAACACACTTTTACTTATCTTTTCATAGATAAAGTAATTTTCTTGCAATTTTTTCATGGCCTTTTGGATGTCTTCCCGCTCTTTCTTTAAATCTATTAACTCTTGTTTAGGATCAAATAAGGCTGCCCTTTCATTTCTCAATTTTGTTCTGGTTTGTTTAATCTTGCTAATCCTAGTTTCATATTGTGTCAATTGTCTTTTGTATTGAGAATCAGAGATGGTTTTATCCTTAAGATAACTTTTTTGTAGTTCTAATACTAGATTTCTGATCGTATCTTCTTCTTTGTTAAGATCTTTAGTGTGTTTTCTAATTAGGAAAACTCTTGTTTTCTTGTAGGCAAAAAAGATTAATGCCAGCAATGGCAATATTGATATAATTATCCAAAGATAATTATTTTTAACAAAGTTAAGTACATTGAACTTTCCTTTAGTTTCTAAAACATAAGTTAATTGGGCGTCTTTTGCTCTCTGCACTGATAAATCAAAGTCTTCTCTATCAAAGGCCAACCTAGCTAAGTCTCTTTGTTGGTATGTGTTTGGAATGTCTATACCTTTAAGTTGTGCTTCTTCAATTTGTTTTTCTAATTCTAATAGTAGGTTGTAGGCAATAAAGGCTTTATCTTTAATTTGGCAGATTTGTTCAAGATTTAGTTGTGCATATTTGTATTGTTCATTCTTGATATGATTTGCAGCCTGTTCCAACAAATTATTTACTCTTGAAATTGGGAATTTAGCTTCATTCATTTCTTTAATACATTGTTCTGCGGAATCAATGTATTTACTTAAGTCTACTATGTCAACCTCTTCAATCTTGAGAATTATTGTGCGGTATTCTGTTACGGATTTCTTACTAAATCCAGCGGCTTTTGGATTTAATGGAATAATATCAGCTTTAATTGTAGCAGTAAGATTATACTCTGCTGCCGTCAAATAATCAGGTACGAATATTGTAAAGATAAAGTTTTTCGAATTAAGGTACAAAATGTTGTTTAATACGCTTGGTGTCCATGATATGTATTGTGACATAAATCCAGTTAAGTTTAATTTAACATTTGTGAGGGTAGCATTCTCGTAAATATTTTTAATTTCAAATGGAACTGTTTGTGAAGTTCCGCGTTTTACTTTGATTATTTCAATTGTTCTTAGTATGGTTTCACCAACTCCTCCGCCACTACCAACTCCTCCTGCACCACCACTTGGAGCAGGACCACCTCCACTTGGTGTTGTAACTGCAGCAGCACCTAACACGGTTGGAAGAGCGTTTACGGTTACCATAACTAAGTCTGAGAAGATTAAACTATTGTTGTTAATGTTGTTTAAGTTTGATCCCGAAGAGTTAAATCCAGTAGCATTAGCAATTACACTTTTAATTCCAGTAGCAGCATTACTTGGGATGGTAACTTCAATAGATAATTCCTGATAATCTCCAGCATCAAGTTGAGAGAATGTCTGATTTAATTGCCCAAATGTAACCAGCCATCCAGTTGGCAAATCTATAAAGAAAGTCACGTTGCTAGCATTGCCTTCTCCAATATTCTCTAATCTAGCCACAAACTCTATGTTTGTATCTCCTTGTGTTTGTGTAAGAGTTTCAGTTGTTGGAGTTGTAAATGTAGCCACTAAAATTGGTTGGCCTGGAACAACAACAATCGTTCCGGTTGTTGTCTGTGAAGTGGGATTTGCATTAGGATTTGCACTAATGTTTAATGTAATGATTTTTATTCCTGCTGAAGTTGCACTATCATTAACCTGTATTGTTTTAATCCCTTTTGCTGCTAAAGTAAAGTTTTGTGTCTCATTGTATGTTGTTACATTTGAATCAGACACAATAGTAAAATTAAATTCAAAGTCTCCAGTATTGTTTATTGTTAAATTCCCCAATGAAACATTATCACCATACACTGCTGATAATGGTGTGAATACAGAAGGGGCTCTTGTCCAAGTATGTTCATACTGTACACTAATATTAACGATATTACTATATGCACCATTTCCTGCAGAATCATTTGCCCACAATCTTAAGTTGTAAGTGCCATTTTGTGATGCATTAAAGATCGCGTAATATAATTCAGATGAAGAATTGTATGTTCCAGTATCATTTGTATAAATACTATCATTACTCAGTTTTCTTTGGAAGATTATTGTTTGGACTGCTGTAGTGTTGTCAGTAATGTTGGCCAAGATTGTTACGTTAACTCCAGGATCTAAATCCGCTTCTGTACTTGGAGATGTAGTAAGACTGATGAAATTGGGTGCGGCAGTATCTATTGCAAATGTTCTTGTTTCACTTATATTAGAGTTATTAGAATTGTCTGTACAGTTGATATTCCAATTATATGTTCCGTTAATAAATCCACTAATCGTAAAACTTGTTTCTGTTCCATTTATCGTGGATGAATTTGTTTGATTGATTGTATCATTGATCAATACTGAACAGTTCATTGCAGTCAGTGCATCATCTGTTGCTGTGAAGTTAAAGATAATTGAAGTGCTAGAACTATTTAATCCGTTATCAGGAGAATTAAGTGAAATTTGTGGCAGGGAAGTATCACTTATAGTAAAATTATCTGTTGCTGTTTGTGTATTTCCTGATGTGTCGTTAGCGAACCACGTTATATTATATTGGTAAATCAATACAGTGTTTGTGAAGGTAAAATAATAGTTACTAGCGATGTTGCTTACATTCGAATTTATTACTGTGCCATTTGGCATAGTTACATTGGCAGTAACATTAGCTAAAATAATATCATCGGTTATAGTTGCAACACACTGGGTTGATTGACCTAAGGTTGTGCTTGATGGAGTACATCCTAATATTGTGATGGTTGGGCTGACTGCATCACTTACAGTGAAATTAGTTGTTTCTGTGTCGTTTAAGTTGTTCAACGAATCATTAGCAAAGAAATATATCAAGTAAGTTCCGATCTGATTTGCTGTAACGGAAGTATTGTACTTGTCCCCTGCAGTAGCGTTTAACGTTAATAGTTCTGTGGATGAATTTGGATAAGTTATATTGATCCAAGATGCATTAACATTATTCTGATCGGTAATATTGGCGGAGATCTCAATATCAGCTAAATAACTTTGTGTACTCCCCGCAGATGGTGTTAAGTTGAAGATCGCAGGTGGCGTAGTATCTAATACGATGGTGCTTGTTGCGGTACTGTTTAAATTTCCTGCTGTGTCATTAACAGTAGCATTTAGGTAATAAGTTCCATCTGGTAATGATGTGATGTTAACAAATAATGGTGATGTTGTTGAGGTGTTTGTTTGATATATCTCAGTAGTGTTATATAGGTATATTGTAATCAGGTCTAAGTTTGTATCACTCGCAGTAATGTTTGCTTCAATGTACGATTGTGAATAATTTCCAGAAGCTGTTGTTGGGCTAGCAGATGAAATGGCCGGATTTGTTGTGTCAATAGTTACTGTTCTGTTAGTGTCTCCCCAGTCACTCAATGCAGAATTGTCATAAACTAAGCAATTCCACGAATAATTTCCATCTGGCGTTAAAGAGGTAGTCCAAGCACTACTATTAGAAGTTCCACTAATGTTTGTGGTATTGGTGTAATACTCAGCTGTTGAGTTCCAAACATATAATGTTGTGTTGGTTAATCCTGCGTTGCTTGTAGCGGAGCAATTAAAGCTAACAGAATTACTGGAGGAATAATAATTGTCTGCAGGACTTACTAATGTTGCAGTAGGAGCGGTAATTGAAACATTCAAATACCAAACGGAGGAGTTCCCAACATTCCCAAAGCTGTCTGTACATCTTATGGACCAGTTGTAATAACCACTGTCAATAGTCTTGCTAAAGTTTTGAGTTGTATCTTCAGTAATTGAGGTGTTTGTGTCATTTATGAGATCATTGATATACAAGCTACAATTGTCAATAGTGCTCGTCACATCAGTTGTATTATAATTGAATATTATACTGTTGGTAGTTTGTTCAAGTGTATTGTTAGCAGGACTTTCTAGACTTACTATTGGACTTATTGTGTCCACTGCAAAGATGATCGTACTGTAATTAAGATTATTTAATGAGTCATTAACATACATTGTAATGTTGTTTGAACCTTGATTAGCAAGGAAGGTTGTGTTTTGACAACTTGTTAATGTGGTATTCTGTCCAGTTACATTGGTATACCAACAAGTATCTATTCCCATTCCAGAATCTGCAGCAGTATAATTTAAGCTAATATTTGTGGTACTATAATTAGTTCCCTCTGTTGGTGAAGAAACGACTAAAGATGGGGAAGTAGTATCCACTCTAAATGTTCTAGTTGTAGAGGTGTTTGTATTATTAACTCCATCCCAACATGTTACATTCCAATTATGCGTCCCGTCACTAAATCCACTAACTGATTGATTTTTTGCAGTTCCGTTAGTTGTTGCGACCGTACTTACATTAACAGAGCCATCAACAGTTATATTACAAGTTAAGGCAGTAAAATAATTATCGGTTGTGGTCCAATTAAAGTTAATGCTTGTTGAAGTTGTATTAAATCCATTTTCTGGATAATTTAAACTAATTGTGGGGGCAGATGGATCTATGGTTAAGGTTCTGTTGGAAGGGGCCGTATCGCTTAGCTCAGAGTCATCAAAGGCTAGACAATTCCAAATGTAAATAGAATCTGTTAACAACGAAGTTGTCCAAGTAGTACTGTTTGCTGTTCCTCCTAAGTTAGTTGTATTTGTATAATATACACTGCTGGTGGAGTTCCAAACATACAAGGTAAGATTAACTAAAGATGAATCGTCGGTAGCGGAGCAGTTAAACACTACACTATTATTTGCAGTAAAATAGTCATCTTCCGGACTTTCTAAAGTTATGGTTGGAGCGGTTACACTCATAGATAAATTATAAGTTGTGCTTTGTCCTAAATTTCCCACATTATCATAACAAGAAACACTCCAATTATAATCTCCATTGGCTAATGTTAGAGAGATTGTCTGATTAATATTTTTTGTTATTGTATTGTCAGATTGTATCGGTGTTCCGTTTAATGATAAAGAACAATTTTTTATGTTTGAGGTAACATCTGTAACATTATAAATAAAGTTAATGTTGTGGGAGGTTAATTCTAAAGTGTTGTTGACTGGCGAAACTAAACTTACTATCGGATTACTGGTATCTAATACAATTGTGCTTGTTGTTGTGCTGTTTGAATTCCCTGCTGTGTCATTAACAGTAGCATTTAAGTAATAAGTGCCGTCTGGTAAGGACGTGAAGTTAACAAATAAAGGTGATGTTGTTGATGTGTTATTTTGATATAATCCTGTTGTGTTGTATAAATTTATGGTAATTATTTCTAGGTTTGAATCACTAGCAGTGATATTGGCTTCAATGTACGACTGTGAATAATTTCCTGAAGCGGTGGTTGGGGTAGCTGAACTGATTGCCGGATTTGTTGTGTCTAACCCAATTGTTTGCGTATCCGTTGAGTTAGTATTTCTAGCTAGGTCATAGATCGTACTATTCCAATAATAGATTCCATCACTTAATCCACTATAGTTCCAGAAAAATGGTGATGTTGTTGAACTATTAGTTGCAACTAAATCCCCAGTACTATTGTAAATGTTAATGGTGATATTTTTTAAGTTTTGTTCTACTGTGGAGATGTTTGCGTAGATATAGCTGTAACTATAATTCCCGCTAGTTAAGGTAGGAGTGTTAGTGCCAGCTGTTGGATAGGTTGCATCAATTACTATTGTTCCAACATTCTTTGTATCATTATTTCCAGCAGGATCTACTACAGTTAAATTTAGGGAATAATTTCCATCTCCTAAGGTGTTAATGATAGTATAATTTATCGGCAGACTGCTAACACTGCTTAATATAGTTGGACCGGAGCTGTTTACCATACTTCCGGTAGAATTGTATAAATAAAATGTTATATTGATTGGGAACTCGTTGGAGCTGAAGTTGATACTAACATTTTGTTCACTACCATTGTTATAGATGGGTACGGTTGGTGTACTGGTGATACTAGTTATTACTGGAGAACTTCGGTCCAACACTATTGTTTTTGTCGCTGTATTGTTGGCGTTTCCAGCAGTATCATTAACTGTTGCGTTTAGGTAATAAGTTCCTTCTGGTAAGGAAGTAAAGTTAACAAATAATGGCGATGTTGTTGATGTGTTGCTTTGATATAATCCAGTTGAATTATACAAATATACCCTTGCTGTGCCTAAATTTGTATCACTAAACGTTATATTAATCTCAATATACGATTGCGAATAATTTCCAGAAGTAGTTGTGGGGGTAGCAAAGGCGAGTGCAGGATTTGTTGTATCTAGTGTGATTGTTCTTGTTGCTGTATTGTTTGTGTTTCCAGCTGTATCGTTAACTGTTGCATTTAAGTAATATGTCCCTTCTGGTAAAGATGTGAAGTTAATAAATAGAGGCGATGTTGTTGATATATTACTTTGTACTAATCCTGTTGAATTGTGTAGGTATATTATTGCTGTATCCAAGTTAGTGTCACTGAAAGTGATATTTGCTTCAATATAATTTTGGCTTTGATTTCCTGCAGATGTTGTTGGAGTAGCAAAAGAGATTGCTGGATTGGTTGTATCTAATACAACAGTTCTTGTTTCAGTACTGTTGCTATTCCCAGCAACATCATAAGAAGTAGCATTAAAATAATAAGTATCATCATTTAAGTTTGTATAGTTGATAAAATTTGGTGAGGTTAACGTTGTGTTGGCATAAAGTTGTACTGTGCTATTATGCAGATAAATTGTAATGTTGCTCAATCCTAATCCTGAATCCGTAGAACTTACATTTATTTGAAGATAACTTCTTGTAAGATATGTGTTATTGGTTTCTGTAGGAGTTTCATATTGTATTGCCGGGTTGGTTGTATCTATGCTAAAACTTCTGGTTTCTGAAGTATTGAAATTATTGCTGTCATCCCAACAAGTTACGTTCCAATTGTGTGCTCCATCACTGAATCCAGAAACAGTGTGATTACTAGTAACAGCACTTGTAACATTAAGTGTTGTATTAACAATATTATCAATGGTCAAATTACACGTCAAGTTTTGATGATAATCATCTGTCGCAGTCCAATTAAAGTTGATGTTATTCACAGATGTATTGAACCCATTAACTGGGTAATTTAATGTTATTGTTGGCTTAGTTCCATCAACAGAATTAAAGTAAGTTGTTTCTGTGCTATTTATGTTATTGTTAGTATCATTAGCAATAAAAGTAAGATTAAATCTTCCTAATATTGCAGGGACGACAAATGAACCATTATATCTGTTTCCTGTGGTTAAAGAAAGATTAACCTGTTGCACTGTGCTGTTGGGATAAGTAACATTGACACCAACTCTACTAACGTTGCCGTTGTCTGTTACATTGGCAGCAATTTCTATGGGCGATAAGATGTTGTAGCTACTATCTGCAACAGGTCTTAAATCTACAACTGCCGGGGTGATATTATCACTTACAACAAATGTTGTTGTTTCTGTATTATTAATGTTTTGATGAGTGCTAGTGTCGTTAGCAATTATTGTTATTGTGTACGTTCCAGGAGTAATGGTATTTGTAATGGTTCCGTTGTAAATATTATCTAGATTATCATCAGTTAAAGTAATAGTTTGTACGCTTACACCGGAAACAGTTATGTTAGCGAGAACAACACTTACAGCGACATCATCCACCACTGTAACATTAATTATTATTGAATCACTTGTGTTGATTGAGGTGCTACTTAAATTTAAGTTAGTAACATTAGGAACAGTGTCATAACGTAACCAATCAAACATAAATCCTTCTTGGTCACCATTAAGTACTTCTGTCGATTGTTCAAAAGGCGACGCACTAATTGTTTGGAAATTTGCTCCATCCCACCATAAAGCTGAGAGGTCCTCAGAAGTGTCCATGGCAGTAACCATAAATACATTAGTTAATGGGTTCTTGCTGAACTTTAAGCTGGCAATATTGCTGGTAGCAAAATTACTCGTTGTGCTAGTGGAAGTAAGGTCTGCAGTGCTCCATGTATTTGCTTGTGTGAAAGTAAAGTAGTCCATTGCTGCAGAACCAGCATCAACAAAACCAAAAACTGCTTGAGTGGAGTTTAACCATAAACAATCTACGTTTATGTTGTTTGCTCCGTTTGGTTCTGTGGAAGAATCTTCGCTTGGAGGAGAGGAAAGGAAAGCGGTGCCGTTCCACATTCTTACTCCTACATGAGTTAAAGCAGTTTGATAAATTAATCCAATATAATTTGATGAGGGCGCGGAACACAATCTTATTGTAGCTAGATTATCCCCTAAAGAAATACTACTGACAATACTCCAAGTTGTTTCATTAAACGTCTTATATTGTAAATTATTCCCTTCTCCATATGTAACAATTCCATTGTTGTTTGCTTCTTGCCAAGCAAAAGCAAAATGTTGTTCTGTGTTTGTAATTGTACCTGTTGAAACTGTTGTGTTTTTACTATTGTCAAAAGCAGTTCCATTCCAAGGTACAGCATAAAGAGCGTTAGCTGCACTGTGCACTAATAACATAATTTGATCAGAACCTTTTTGCGAGATTAAGGAAATCCAACTTATCGGTGAGGAGGATAAACTTGTGGTTAAGGTCTGTTGCGTGGAATAAGCTGTGCCGTTCCATAAACGATACGCCACAGTACTGTCAGCTACCGAGGAAGTTTCATAAACAATTAATGCTCTTCCAGAAACATCTTCATAAGCAATATCAAAAGAGCGGAAAGCAGAGTTGGGAACATCTGTGCTTACTTCTTGCAGATTGTTCCATATTTTTGTTTCAACATCGTAAACTTGGATATTAATATCATTGTTCTTGTCTTCCGTAGCAAGAATAAACTCTTTCCTTTTGTGATTTCCTTTAATTGTGCTCCAAGTGATATCACCACCAACATTTTGCGTGTTAGTTAGCTCATTTCCAGAGATATTAAAATTGTTCCAGATTCTGTATTTGGGCGATTGAACATTTAACTCTTGGTAAGCAAAGATTCCTTGTAAAGTTGTGTTTACAGTAAGAGTAAAGTTGTTTTGTGAAAAGTTACTATATCCTAAAGAATCTGTACACAGAATATTCCAAACAAACGTTCCGTCAGGAACATATTTTGTAATATTAGTTACTGTTCCGTTTGTTACGCTAACTATGATACTTTCATTCTGCCACACCCCAGAATAATTACTGTATAACGTGCAATTTGATAAGGTGGTATCATCATCAGTGACAGTAAAATTAAATTCTATCAATGAAGAATTATATACTGAATTATTTGCTGGAAAAGTTAAATTTACTGTTGGAACTAACGTTGCTTTAAAGAAAGTTGTTTCTGAGTTGTTTAAATTACCAACTGAATCATTAGCGAGTATTGTTATGTTATGCTGGCCAGTAATTAAAGGAGTGTAAGTATAATTGTATAGGGTTGCAGTTGAGTTTAATAAAGTAAGTAATTGTGAGGTTCCGTTTGGTAAGGTAAGATTGGCTAAAACCTTGTTCACGCTAAAGCTGTCTGTTACCGTAACGTTAATGCTGATAGAATTTCCTAAAATTAATGTTGTTGTGTTTAATGGATATAAGTTTGTTACATTTGGTGCAGTAGTATCTACTGAAAAGGTGAAGTTACTCCCGGCAAAGGAAGGATTATTAGAAGTATCTCTGGCTAAACAATTCCAGAGGTAGGTTCCATCATTAATGTTGTTGATGGTAAAATTAGTTTGGTTGTTTAATCCAGAAACATTATTAGTTTGGTTCGCTACAAAAGTGCCGTTAATGTTATGGTATAATGTTACATTAGTTAAACCAGTATCATCGCTCACGTTACATCTAAATGTAACATTTCTGTTAGATAAATTAGCATAATTTGCTGGTGAGTCTAAATAAACCAATGGCACACTTGAATCCTGGACAGTAAAGGTTCTGGTTTCTGTATTATTAACATTATTGTACGTATCATTAGCGATGATCCTAATTGTGTATGTTCCTGTAGTTAAAGTTTGGTTGAACGTACTATTGTATAATCCCGTTGTGGAGTTGTAGGACATTATTTGCTGGACAATGGAAGAGTTTGGCAAAGTTATATTAGCAAGCACTACACTGATTGTACTTTGGTCTGTAATATTGGCAGTAATAGAAACATTAGTGTTGGCATTATAATTACTTGCAGGAGTGGGCGTAACGATTATAACTACAGGAGGAAAGATATCATTAGCTGTAAAGTTAGTCGTTTCTGTGTTGTTTGTGTTTCCAGCAGAATCGTTGACAATAAAAGTTAGGTTGTATAATCCTGGCAGATCTGGTATTGTAAGTGAAGTATTGTATTTATTTCCCGTTGCTAAAGTTAAAGTTAATTGTTGTATGGTTCCGTTTGGATAAGTAACATTAACTCTAGCAGAAGCAAGATTTGTTTCTGTTATATTGGCAGCAACTTGGATAGTTTGTGAAGCATTGTAGATACTGCTAACGGTTGGTCTTAAATCAACTACAGCCGGATAAGTTGTATCAATTGTAATATCTCTTGTACTAGTGCTGTTGCTATTGCTAGCATTGTCAAAGGCAGTAGCGTTGAAATAATAAACTCCATCTGCCAGATTAGTGTAATTTATATCGTTCGGCGAGGTTAAAGTGGTGGTAGTATTTCTTAATCCTGTAATGTTGTAAAGTCTGATGGAGATGTTAGTTAAATAAGTGTCTGTAGCGGTAACATTGATTAAGATATTGTTTTTAGCCAAAAATGTTCCAGCTGTTTCCGTTGGAGCAACATATTGTATTGCTGGATTAACATTGTCAACATAAAATAATATTCTGTCGGTGCTATTAATATTATTAACGCTATCATTTCCAAAGACAGTAATATTATGTTGTCCTTGTGTTAAAGAAGATTTAATGGTGGTGCAAATTTTGTATGTGCTATTAACAGATGTTTCTGTCATTGTTTCATTAACACCATCAAACTGTAAAGTACAATTTCTTACTGCGGTGTTATCTGTTAAAGTAGCGTTAACCGTAGCAGCAGTAGATGATTGGAAGGAATTATTAGTTGGGGTTGGAGTAACAAAGGTAACTATTGGAAATACAGTATCTGTAATTGTGTAAGTAACATTAAAGAAGAACACATCCGTTGAAAGAGTCTCTGTTGTTCCTCCTCCCGAAGACGCCCTTCTGTTTTCCATCTTTGCTAATGCTTTTGTTCCACCTATTCCAAAGAAACTAGTGCACACAAACGTTTCTCCGATACTAGTAACATCGGTACAAGTTACTCCTGGGTTTGCGGTTGTCCCTGGGCACACTGCCGTTACCAAGGTATAACTTACTCCTCCGTTCGCATCAATAGAAATATCACAAATATCAGGGGTGCTTGGAGTAATCCATCTTTCATAACATAATCTTACTGATGTAATACTTTCACAATCTGTTATTGAGGTATTTGCAGATTGAATTCTTAATCCTGCAAATGCTCCTTTTGTGAAAGTATGAGTTTCAACTAAAGAATTATCGTTTGTTAATAAACTGCCATCAGGGGCATCACAGGCAGTGTCCCATGCTCCTTGAACCGAAGAATCTTCAGCAGTACAAGCACTTACAACTTGAGCAAATACTGGATCTTCTGCAGTTAATGTAAAGGCATATTCTTCTCCGGGTGTTAAACCAGAAATGAACAGATTCCATTGCCCGTAACAAGTCTGTGTTTGGAAATCATAATCTTTACATTTGTAAAGATCTCCACCTGCAGAGTTAACTGTAACTAATCCTGTAGTAAAGTTAATTCCTGTTGGATCAATGGCGTAAACCTTCGCCCAAGTTCCCAAATCTGTTGGAGCGGGAATTGTTATTGGCACTTCTTCAAAAGCTAAACTCGCATCTGTTGTTAAATCAACATCAAACAACTGAATTCTTTTGATGAGGCTTTGATTTGGAGTGATATCAATATGATATACTTCTGTCTCTGTGCTAGCTATACTCAAACTACCAGAAACTTGTTTTTTGGAATAAGTTACATTGGCTTCTACAGTTTGTCCTTTACTATTCTTAAGATTGATTTCCTTAATTGGAATGACTATGGTGCTATCAGCAAGCGTTTCATTTAGGAGCAATTCAATTGGTTCTTCCAGCGTAACATCTGTTGATATTAAACTTGCTTGCCATTGTCCAGTTCCAGAATAATTGGCTGTAATTGTATAAATGCCTGAAGACCATGAAGAAGTATTCAGATTAATTTCTGCTTTACCATCTTCATTTGTTATTTCTGAACCAATTTTTTTATCAGCATAAAAGTCAATCTTCTGTCCAACAAGTGGAGTATCATTTTCATCTGTAAGATAAGCTTGAATGTTAATAACTTCTCCAATTACTGCTGAAACTTTATTTATCAGTATACTTAATAATGTGGTAATTAAACTTGGTTCTTCTATTGGCGCTTCAACCGTTTCATTAATTACCTCTTCTATTGGCAAGAGATTTATGGTTTCGTTATTAGGCACTTCCGGAATGGTTATATTTTCTTCAACAACTGGTTCTGTCATCGGGTCCATAATTGGTTGAATTCTAATTACATTTCCAGTAATATCATTCTCTGAATTATTACTAGAAAGATTTTCTAAAGAAATATTCTGGCTACTATTTTCTGCAAGGACAAAGAATAGGCAAAAGACTATCATCAGTAATAATACTCTGATGCTGATTCTTGCGTTTTTGTTCATCCTATTCCTCTTTTTTTTAATTTTAAATTGCAAAAAAATTTTGTTTATTCTAGTTTTATTTTACAATAAACCAGGCTGTCGATTTTCCAATAGTGAAGCAAGAGAATTTTTTCTGTAACTGTAGCTTTAAGCAATACCTGTCAGCAGTGTGCCAAGCAATCTTTAGTTTTTCAGAAATTTCTCTCGTGGAGACTGGTCTAGGTGCTTGATCCCCAACGTACTTCAAAATGACTTTATCCAACCCTTTTTTTGTCATGCAATTGTTTTTTGCTAATCGTTTTAGTTTTATAAATGTTTGTATTTTAGTTATTAATACTGCTTACTTACTTTACTTACCTATTTTAATTACCTTAATTAGTTACTTATATTCGCATTTTTATTCGGGAAAATGCGTTTTTTTAACTATTCTTAACCAAATCTCAAATCAAATTAAAATTTATTCTTTGCTACAAAAAACAAAAGATTTTTAAGAGAATGAATCTTTCTTATCTTTATGAAAAAAGAGGTAGGTAGTAAAGGAACTAGTTCTGGTGCTCTAAAATACTTTAAATCTGCAACAAAAGACGAATTACAAAAAGAAAAAGCTTTTGTTCATATGAAGAAAATGGAGGATAAGTTGCGCTATTATAAACAGATGGTAATAGATTCTAATAATGCTATTATCATCCAAGATTTTAAGGGCACTATTAAAGCTTGGAGTCCTGGAGCTACAAAACTATATCACTTTACTGAAAAAGAGATGCTTGGAAAAAACATTACCAAACTAATCTCTCCTAAAGATCGAGCCAGAGCAAGAAGAAATATCTCTGATATCAGAAAAGGAAAACCTACTTTTAGCATTGGCCAGACTAGAATCAGTAAAGACAAACAAGAGGTTTTTGTTAACATAACTTATTCTCCAATTTTTGAGAAGGAAGAGATTATTGATGTTGCTACAACCGAAGAAGATACCAGTAAGCTAAAGAAATCGTTGGAAAAGTATATCCAACTCTTTGATAATATGAACGAAGGTGTCGTTATATATTCTGTTAAGAATGGTGGCAAGGATATAATCATTATGGATATGAACAAAGCTGCTGAAAAATTAGAGAAAGTAGTGAAGAATGATATCATCGGAAAAAAAGTTGAAGCTGTTTTTAATGGAGTAAAAGATTTTGGTTTATATTCTTTGTTTAAGAAAGTTTGGAAAACTGGAAAACCTGCGACTCTGCTTAATTCTTTTTATAAGGATAAGCATCGCCAAGGTTGGAGAGAAAATTTTGTTTACAAATTGCCTTCCGGAGAGATTGTTGCCATTTATTCTGATGTCACAGAAAAAAAGAATGTCGAGAATAATTTGAAAAAATCATATGACTTGATCTTTGCAATCACCAGTCAGTCTCAAGACTCCATCTTTTCTAAAGATAAAGACGGCCATTACCTTTTTGTTAATCCTGCTGCAGAGAAGATGATCGGATTAAAAAAGAAAGACATACTTGGTAAGACGGCGGCACAAATTTATTCTAATAGTAATGCTGCCATTATCAAAGAAGTAGACGACTTATGTTTGAAAGGGAAATCGGCTGATAAAGTTGTTTTAACGACGATTGGGGGAGAAAAAAAGTTTTTACATACTGTCCAGAGTCCGGTATATTCTGAAGGGAAGGTTAGTGGTATCATCGGTGTTGTTAGGGATGTTACTGAAAGAAACAAAATTCAAGAGGAATTGAAATTATTTAATTTTCTTGTTGAAAAATCAGCTGAAGAGATTGCTATTGCTGATTTAAGAGGAAATATAGTTTATGCTAATTTTTCTTGGGCAGAGAATCATGGTTATTCTGCTAAATGGTTGGTTGGCAAGAACCTTTCTATGTTCCACCCGAAAGAAGAATTAAAAAATGTTACACAATTTAACAAAAAATTAATACGATGTGGTAAACATCAGGGAGAAGTTGTCCATAAAAGGAAGGATGGTAGCACGTACTTAGCAGCTATGAACTGCTTTGTTATAAGGAATAAAAATAAAATTTCTTATTTGGTGGGAATTTCTCGAGATATTACAAAAAAGAAAGAAACTGAAGATAAATTACAAAAGAGTGAAGAACGTTACAGGATTATTACAAAACAAACTGGCCATTTGGTTTATGACTATAATTGTAAATCGGGAGATATTCGGTGGTATGGTGCGATTAAAGAATGTACTGGCTGTTCTTATGAAGAATTTCAAAAGATCAATATTAAGAGATGGGGCCAATTAATTCACCCTGATGACCGCAAAGAAGTGTTTAGACTATTAAATGAGGCTAAACAAAAAGTTGGCAAATATTATTGTGAATACCGTTTTAAGAAAAAAGATGGTTCTTATGAATATTTTTCTGATGCGGGGGTATTCTTAGCCGGTAAGAATGGTAAAGCTGAAAGAATGCTCGGAACCATGAAGGATATTTCTAAAAGAAAAAAATTGGAATTAGAATTAACAAAAGCCAAAGAAGAATTGGAGCAAAAGGTTGAAGAAAGGACAGCTGAATTAAAGCAAAGTGAACTTCGGTTTAGTTCTTTGTTTGATTTATCAAGGGATGCAATTATGACTCTTGCACCACCATCTTGGAAATTTACTTCTTGTAATAAGGCAACACTTAAATTATTTGATGTTAAAGATGAAAAACAGTTTATTTCTCTCGGCCCTTGGCAATTATCTCCAGAAAAACAACCGGATGGGCAAATTTCCGTAGTAAAAGCAAAAAAAATGATTATGAAAGCCATGAAAGCAGGATCTAACTTTTTTGAATGGACACACAAAAGATACAAAGGGGAAGATTTCCCTGCCACTGTTCTTTTGAGTAAGGTGGGAATAAATGGAGACTCATTTTTGCAAGCTACTGTAAGAGATATCACAAAAGAAAAGACATTTCAAGAGCAGTTAAAGAAAAGTAAAAACCAATTAAGTACTATCATTAAAACCATTCCAGAGGGGATGGATATTGTTGATGAAGATTGTAACATTCTTTGGTTGGGAGACAAATTTCTAAAGATTTTTGGAAAAAAAGCTATCGGCAAAAAATGTTATGAATTATACAACGACGATAAAAAACAATGTCATAATTGTCCACTCAAAAATAAAATAAAGGTTGGTGAAACTAAATCACTTATTGTTGAGAATATAATGGGTGGTCAAACCTTTGAAATATTGCATACTGGGATGATTTTTGAAGGTAAGAACGCCATTATGGAGACTTTTAATAATATTACCACTAAAAAAGAAGCAGAATTGGAGATTAAACGAGCCAACGATCAGTTAGCGCAGAAAATAGTAGATCTTGAAAAGTTCAATAAACTTACAATTGGCAGAGAGATGAAAATGATTGAGCTTAAAAAGAAAGTTAAAAGTTTAGAACTTAAAGTTGAACAATCAAAAGATCCAATAAAAAACTAAAAACAACAAAACAATCAAAACAACAAACCAATAATAAAATAGACTAAACATTAATTTTGAGTGTAGGTCTTAAATGTGAATCTTAAAGATGAATTTCAACATAAAAATAGGGGGGTCGATTGCATTTTTTTTAGTTGGGGGCATTATTTTTTTCACTTTATTTTCATCTTTATCATTGTCTTCTTCAGAAGCCGATTCTAACAATTTAACCTTGACCGCAGCGATTCCTCGACATTTTCCTATACAATATTGGGTTGATGAACAAGATCAACCGACCGGATTAGCCATAGATATGATGGATAACATTGCTAATCTGACTGGAATAAAAGTTAATTATTTGATAAAAGATAACTGGGTTGATACTATAGAAGCATTGACTACGGGAGAAGCAGATTTAATTCCTAATCTTGGAATCACTCCTGAAAGAGAGCAGGTTTTTGACTTTACTTCACCTGTAGAAACATTTCCAATCTCTATCTTTGTCCGTAGTACACAAAATGATATCAAGAATTTAGAAGATCTAAATGGAAGAAAGGTTGCTGTAGTTGAAACAAATGCTGTGGTAAATATCCTCAATCAGTTTCAAGATGTTCAACTTATTGTTTTTAAAGATCACATCCCTGCCTTATTTTCTCTTCTTTCCGGGGATGTTGATGCCTTTGTTTATCCAGAACCAGTAATTATATCTGTAGCAGAGGAAATGACTATTTTAAATAAAATAAAAGTTGTTGGAGAACCTGTGCAAGAAATTAAACGTGGCATTGCAGTTAAAAAGGGCAATGAATTGTTAAGTGTCTTGCAACCAGCAGTTAATAAATTTGTCGTATCAAAGGAATATCAAGATATTTATCAAAAATATTATTCTCCCTCGCCAGGAATTTTGACAATAAAATTAGTAATGCTGGTTGCTGGGGCAGTTATCTTTGTTCTGGTCTTAGGCTTTTTTTTCTGGAGATATTATGAACTTAAAACAATCATCTCTAAGAAAGATAAAGCAGAGAATTCGTTAAAAGAATCTCGTGCTAACCTAAAGAAAACCGTTGAAGATAGAACTAAAGAATTAAAACAAAGAGTAGGGGAATTAGAACAGAGTAAAAAAGAAATGAATATCGCCAATAAATTATTACAATCAAAGGTTGAAGAAATAGAAAAAACTAATCAATTGATGGTAAATAGAGAGTTAAAGATGGCAGAACTGAAAAAAAGGTTGCAATCTGTTAAAAAAGCAAATAAGGCAAAATCAGACAATAGTAAGATAACAATAAGATAACAATAAGATAACAATAAGATAACAATTATATGACAATAAGATAAGAAATAAAGGATAGTCCCAAAGTAATCTTTTAAATTAAAGAGCAGATAAATGAAAATAAGATCAAAATTAATAATCGGGTTTTTAACAGTGATTGCTCTATTTGTATTTGCTCTTCTACTTGTAATAACTACCACAGAAAATAAATTTGCTGATAACATTAATACCAATCTAAAGCATATTAATCGGCAGATGATGCACGATATTGAAAAGACCATTGAATTTAGAGTTCAACGATGGCGAGAATTTGTTATTACTCCTTTGGTGGTGGATACTGTCTCTAAATCTAATCAAGAATTTGATGATATTCAAGGTGTTTCTGCTTTGATTCAGCAAAGAGATCAAGAATGGGTCAATGCTTCCAACGAAACTATTACTCCGTTAATGGAAGGATTGTTAAACAATGATTTGTCTCAGCGAATTAAAGTTAGACAACTCTTTTATGAACGAGACCAGAGTTATCCAGTCTTCCCAGAAGTTTTTTTGACTAACAAGTATGGGGCAGTTATTGCTATGACTGGGAAGATTACTGATTATTATCAGGCCGATGAATTTTGGTGGAAAGAAGCAAAAGCAGAGGGGAGTTATGTTGGAGACGTTGAGTATGATGCTAGTTCTGAGACATATTCTCTAGTGATTGCATTATCTGTTTACGATACAAACAACAATTTCTCGGGGGTGTTAAAATTATTGATCGACACACAAGATTTCTTTAAGGATTTTGAAGAGAAAATTATTGTAGAATACTTATCACTGGGTCAATATGTTGATTTCACCCTTTTGGATAATCAACATCGAATAATTCACAAAAAAGGGAACTTTACTATGTTAGAAGAAGTTTCTGCAGAAGAACGAAAAGAACTAGAGATGTTAGAACAGCATCAAACTCCTTATTTAATTTTAGATAATAATGCCTCTGGTATTGATAAAAAGTTAGTAGTTCAGTCGCGTTCTAAAATAATAAATGTGGGTAAACCTGTTGATTTAGGATGGAATTTAATTTTGGAATATAACCAAGATCAATTATTGTCTCCCGTTGCAGGTCTTAAATCAGATTTGTTTATTATTTCGATTGTTGTAACAATTTTATCTTTGTATTTGGGCATAGTTATCTCTCGCTCTTTGTCATCGTCAATTCATCAATTGCACAAAGCTACAGAAGAGATGGAAAAAGGCAATTTGAATGTTAAGGTGGATATTAAAACAAAAGATGAAGTTCATCAGTTAGGAAAAGCGTTTAATCATATGATTAACCAGATGAAAGAACAGCAACAATTATTGATAAAATCTGAAACAGAAAAAAGAAACTTTTTAGAAAAATCAAAAAAAGAATTAGAATTTAAAGTAAAATCAAGAACCGCAGATTTAGAGAAATCAAGAGTTGCCACTTTAAACATTCTTGATGATGTAGAAGAAGCTAGAAAAAAGTTAAAAGATTCGTATGTTAAACTGAAAGGCCTGGAACAGTTAAAGACCCAATTCTTATCTTTTGCTTCGCATGAATTAAGAACTCCTTTAACTCCAATCACTGCTCAATTGCAAAGATTATTAAGCCAGGATCTGCCCAAAAAAGAGCGCATTGCCAGTTTGGATATGGTCTTGAGAAATGTTACTCGTTTAGATCGGTTAATTAACGACGTTTTGGACATTTCTCGGATTGAGTCAAAAAGACTTAAGCTTGCTAAAAGTAAAAATGATCTTAACGAAGATCTTGTTTTGATCATATCCACTGCTACTCCACTTGCTACTAATCAAGGAATGAAATTGATATACACACCAACTAAATTACCTAAATTTATGTATGATAAATATCGAATTCAACAGGTTTTAACAAATTTGATTGATAATGCCATTAAACATAGTGCGGGGAAGAATATCACTATTTCTGCTAAATTAAAAAGAGATAAGATTAATGTTTGTGTAAAAGATGATGGTGAAGGAATTAAAGAGGAAGATTTTAAACATCTTTTTGAATTATTTTATGTTGGTCAAGAAGGACAATTTCATGCTAAAGGCGCAGGTTTAGGTCTTTCTATTTGTAAGGGAATTGTGGAAGAACATGGTGGTAAATTTACAGTTAATACTAGAATTGGTCAAGGATCGATGTTCTGCTTTACCCTGCCTTTTGTTCAAAAAGAAGCATCTTTGAAACATAACCGTTATAGGATTGATAAAAAACATTCAATCAGCACCCCTCATAAGTATGGCTGGGGAAAGAAACAGAACACACAGAATAAACATAGTCTACAAAATAAACTGATTACTCAAAAGAAACAGAATGAAAATAATAAAAAGAATAAAAAGAATAAATAAAACAAACAAAACAAACAAAACAAACAAAGCAAACAAAACAAACAAAGCAAACAAAACAAACGCAAGATTAATAAAAGCAAAAAGATTAAGTAACAATACATAAGGACATATAAGAATATATAAGGATAGATAATTTATTTGCATTAGGAGGTTTGATAAGATGAAAAAATCATTAATCCTTTCAGTTGATGATGAGGATGACATTTGTATTTCTGTAAAGGAAGTTCTGCAGGATGCTGGATTTCAAGTAGAAACAGCGAGTAATGGTGCAGAAATGTTAAAAAGATTGGAAAAAATCAAACCCGATCTCATTCTTTTGGACGTCCTGATGCCGGGGTTAACTACTAGAGAGGTTCTTGCGGAATTAAAAAAAAGAAAAATAAAAATTCCCATAATCTTTTTGACTGTTGTTCGCCTTTCAGAAGCAGCAAAAAAGGACATTATGAAAGAAAATATGGTAGATTACATTGAGAAACCATTTAATAACGCAGATCTAGTTAGAAGGGTTAAAAAGGCCTTGCATAAAAAACCATAATAAAAACCATAATAAAAAGAATGAATAATTAACAATGGGACTCTTACAAAAAATTAAACAGGGAAGAATTAAGTCAGGTAAAACCACTTCAAAGAAACCTGTCCTAAAGAAAAGTTCTTCAAAAAATAAATCATCCTCTAACAAATCTAAATCCACCAAGGTCAAAGCTCGATCAGCCCTAAAAGGCCGATTAGGAAGGTCTGTTGGCCAGATTAATAGTAATAACGTAACTTTGGTCGTTGTTCCGAATAATAACTATAATTCTTCGGTCTTAAATTTTGTTAAGAAATTGGATAAAAAAAGTTTTGGTTACGTTAGCGTTAATAAGGGATATAGTGCTTTGATAGAATCATTCAAAAATAAAAAAATTAACCTTAAAAACTTCTTTTTCGTAGATTGTGTCACTAAAACAATTACAGAACCTAAAAAGGTTGACAATTGTATCTATGTTTCTTCTCCTAAGGCCCTTACAGAATTATCTCTAGCAACAACAAAACTCATTATGGCTGGTTTTGATGGTGTGATTTTTGATTCTCTTTCAACAATGTTAATTTACCATAAACCTAAAGAAATTTCTAGATTTGTTCATAGTATCATAAACAAAACTAGGGAAAATACGAATTTACATCTAATTTTGACTCTATCTAGTAAAGATCAGGACTCAGAATTATTTAAAGAAGTGGAAGTATTTGTTGATCAAGTAGTTGAGTTGTAATTATCATCTTATAGTCATCGTGTAAGGATCGTATACTTGGAGAGTATATTGGTTTCACAATTAATTTGCAGTGATTTTATATTTTTTTAAAATTAAAACCATTTCAAAGACTACCCCAGACCACCTAACACTGCCAAGACCATCAAACATTATATAAACTACAGAATATATATCTCCTTAAATAAGAACTGCTATCACCTGGCGCGGTTAAAGAGAGTTATTAGATGGAAAATAAACTTATTTTTAAAAGTCTGGAGAATTTTACATCTATTATTGATACATTGAGAGAAGGATTTTTAGTTCTTGATAAAAACTTAAACGTTATTTTCGCTAATAAGACGTTTTATGAAGTATTTAAAGTTAATAAAAAAAATACTATTGGTGAAAAGATTTTTAATTTGGGTAATAAGCAATGGAAAATTCCAGAATTAGTGAAATTGTTACATGAAATTCTGCCTAAAAAAGATGTTATCACAAATTATATTGTATCTCACAAGTTTAAGGAAATTGGCAACAAAGTAATGTCTCTCAACGCTAGGAAACTAGTTGTTGATCCGAAAACAAAAGATCAATTAATTCTTTTAGCCATAGAAGACATTTCTCAAGAATATTATGACAAATCTTTATTGGAAGCCAGCGAGTTAAAATACCGTACAATCTTTCAAACTTCTTCAAATTGTATCATGTCTTTAACTTCTGAAGGAGTTATCAGTGAAGCTAGTGATCATGCCAGTATTCTTTTGGGTTTTCCTTTAAAGAATATTGTTGGCAAAAAAATAATTTCATTTATTAATAAAAAGTACATCACTAAATTTCATCATATTATGCATCTAGTTTTAAAAGGAGAAAAGGTTGGTCAAGAAGAAATAACTTTTGTCAAGAAAGGTAAAGGCAAATTAAATATGGTCGCAAATATGACTTTGTTAAAGAACTCCAATCCTAATAAATCTAGGGTGATTGGTCTTTTCTATGATATAACCAAAAGTAAGACTGCCGAAGTCTTAATGAAAAATTATCAAACTAAGCTTGAATATGAAATAGCTAAACAGACCAAAGAATTAACAGAAAAGCTTGAAGAAGCAGCAAAATTTCAAAGTATGGTTGTCGGAAGAGAACTAAAGATGGTTGAACTTAAAGAAATTATTCGCAAGTTACAGAAACAGTTAGCATCAAAGTAAATCAAAAATAAAACAATTTACTAGTTCTAAAATTAAAAAATATTAAACAAAAATATTAAACCTTACTTTGAATGCTTTTTAATATACGCCGCATATTTATGGTCTTCCGTTAATATATGTTCAGATAACCAATTGGTTAGGAACTCATCGGTTCTGATCATCAGGTCTTCTCTACTTTTATTTAGATGAACTCCTTTAGATGTTGGGTGTTCAAACTCTTGCTTAAACTTTTCTACAGATGCTCTATAATCATCATGTAATCTCTTATGACCAGCAATGGCCGGAAATTTATGTTTTTTCATATACGCTTCCTCATAATCTAAATGACCCAGGAACTGTTTTAACAAAAACAACTACCTCTTTTCTTAACTGATTAATACTTGCATTGTCAGACAATTTCTTTTTAATTTCATCAAGTTCATTAAAGATCTGTTTGTGTTGATCATCAATGATTTTATCATTAACAGACATATCTTTAGTCCAAGCGATCTTCATCTTAAACCCCTTAATTTAAGATTCTCCATCAACTCCTCCAAAGACTTCTTGTTCTGGGAATACTTCAACACCATCTTCTCCAATACTCATAGCAACGATCTTAGTTTGATGACTTGCTCCTCGCATCTTTAAAACTTCTACAGCTCTTTCTCTGATGTTGCCTCTTTTAATGTTGTAGATGACAATTATTCCATCCGCTAAGAACTCTTCTACTCCACTAGTACTAAAGATTTTAGGGACTTGTTCAGTTTCTGTTATTAAGAAAGACGTTGCCCCAATCTTTTCAAACAAGCGAAATAATTGTTGAATGTAAATACGATAAGAATCTTCCTTACCGGAAAAGGCTGAGGCGATTGCCGATAAAGAATCTAAGACAACGATTGTTGGTTTAAAATGATTTGGGAAAATGATTGGATCTACATCAATCAACAACTCCCCTTTAACTTTCATTAATAAAGCATCAACACTTCTAGTTATGTCAAAAGGATTATACCGTTTAATCATTAAAGTTCCTTTTTTAATCAGTTTTTTTGGATCCCAGCCGAACTTTTCCATATGTTTGATTAAACGTTCTTCATTTTCTTCAAAGCTCATATAAAGGCATTTCTCGCCCTTTTTAGCGTGTTCGTATAAAGTCTGTAGACCAAAAATAGTTTTACCACTTCCAGCTCCTCCTGCTAACAATATTGAAGCTCCTCTTGGTATCCCATCATCTAATAGATCATCAAAACCAGGGACTAAAGAAAAGATATATTCTTTGCTTTCAACTTTTCCTCGGGTTGAAGTGGGGCTATCTTTTTCTTTGCCCCTCAGGGAAGATAACTGTTTTTGAATAGAATCTTTGATTGCAGATAAATTTACTTTTCCAGCAAGTTTATTTTCTTTTACTTCCTTTGCTTCTTCTTTTTTTAGTTGTTTAACTGATTTACCTAAATCTTGTTTTCTCTTATCTTCTCTCTTGCTAACCCAAGTCTTGGCTGTGTTTTCTCTTTTTGTGGATGTAGTTTTTTTATTTGGCTCTTGTTTAATCGGAACCTTGGTTAGAATGGTTCTTTGTTTTTTAATTTCAGAATTAATTACTTTCTTAACATTTTTAGGAACGTGATGAATATACTTTTTTTTATCTTCAGTTAATTTTTGTAACGTTTTACCTCTATTTTTATTCTCTCTATCTGAGGATTTTGGAGCTTTCTTCTTAATTACACTTATTTTCTTTGCAGAGGATTTTTTCTTCACTGCACTTCTTTTTTTTACCGGAACTTTTTTCTTCACGGCCTTTACTTTTTTTGGTGTTGCTATCGGTTTTTTTGATACCTTCAACTTATTTAACATTCCATTTTTCTTAGCGGTTAACGGTTTTAATTTAGATTTTTTAGCCATTTTTACTCAGTATCACTTAATATTATATTTTTCCATTATTTTTTTGTACCTAATAAAGTTTTTGGAGCGAGCAAATTTGCTAATTTCTTTATCAGAAAGTTTTCCTAATAAATTATCAGTATTCTCAAGGAAAGCCTGCATGTTTTTCTTATCTTTATGAGAAAGTTCTCTTTTTATCACCCTTACTTTCTTGATTACCGGTACTTTTCTTACCCTAACAACAGTTTTCACTATAGTTTTAGGTTTAACTTTGATTCTTTTTATTTTAACAATTATTTTTGGATGAGCTTTAGCTTTCACAAGCAGTTCTTTCTGCTCAGCCAACTCTTTGGATTTATTCTTGCGGAGGATATCAATTCTTTTATTAGCAGAGCTATTAAGTAGTTTTTTCTGTTCAGCTAACTCCTTATTTTTAACACTGCGAATTTCTCTTACCTTCTCAGCAGTATCTACTTTAGCTATTTTCTGTGCTTCCTGTTCTATTTTCCCTTTAAGTTCATCACTTAGGATTAATTCTAACTGCCTTAACTCTTGTTTTAACTTACGTTTTTCCTTAATGCGCTTGACCTTTTCATTTACAATCTTATTCAACATTTTGGATTGGTCGTCCTTAGCTTTAAACTCAGCAGCAATTCTTTCCTGTTCGGTTTTTAATTGCGCAGAATGATTAATAATAAACTTAATCTCCTCATTTAAGTGGGCTATTTGCCTTTGAATTGAAGTAGTGGTATTTTTTGATTTACTTTTGTTTGATTTTAATTTTTCTTCTTCCTTGGCTAGTTGATGTTTTCTTTCCGACAATCTTTTCTTCACTTGTGATCTTCTGAGCGAACTATCTTTCTGTTGTTTTTTAATCTGGTTCTCATCCGCTTTAATACTTTGCTGGATCTTGGCAATGTCTTTGTTGATCATATTTATTCTATTGAATCCTACCTTTTTGATCAAATCAATTTTATCTTGTTGCCGTTTCAATAATAATTGGAACTGGTTATGTTTTTCTTGGAACTGTTTTTCTTTTTCAATAATAAGTTGGTCCAATTCTTTCTTCTCAACACTTTTATTCTGTTTATTGATTTCTGTTCTAGATTTTTCTAAAGCAACTCTCTTTCTAATGGAGGAGATTCGTTTAATCCCAGCAAGTTTAATTTGTTTTTGCAAACCCATTAAGTAAGAACGAACTTCTGCTTTGATCTTTGATTTTGCTAAACTAATCTGATTTTTATCCTGAATGTATTCTTTTTTTACATTATCAAGTTTTTTAAGTTTTAATTGGATTAATCCCACAACTTGATTCAATGCCTTTTCTTCCTTTAATAATACCACATATTTTCTTTTTTCTTTCTCTAATGAGTATTGGTTGGAGGATAATAATTTTTGTGTTTCTTTTATCTTGGATGAATGTTCTAACTGTTTTTTATTTAATTCTGTAATCTCCTTTTCAATGTCCTGTTTGATAGTTAAAGAAGAACTATATTCTTGTTTAATCTTTGAAATATCTTCAACCATTCGAGAAATGTTCTCTTGTATTCCTTTAATGTTGGTATTAAGTGTTGGTTCTTTCTTACTCTTAATCAGATTCTCCCTTTCAGAAATATGGTCTACTGTACTTTTAATTTGAGATAATGATTGGTTGATTGATTCTAGTTTGGCTTTATGTTTCGATCTTTCTTTTAGAATATTACCCTGTAAAGATTTGATAGCTTTAATTTTTTGATTAATCTTAGTGCAGTACTGCTCAGCACCTTGTTTTATTTCTCCGATTTCTTTTCTTTCTTTATCAACGGCCTGTTGGGTTAAGTTTATTTCATTCCGAACCTTTTCTTTCTGTTTTCGGAAACCTAACACTACTTCTGTCCAATCTGGAGAAGATTTGAATTTATTTAATGAAATATTAATCTCTTCTACTTTTTTATTGTCTAAAAAGATGCTTTGTTCCTGTTGTTTTATTTTCTTCAATAATGAATCAACTTGAGCAAGTTCACTTTTCTTTTTATTTTCTAAATCGACTAAGGAACTTTCTGCCCTCTCTTTAGTTTCTTTTAACTTTAAAGAATCAGTTTCTACTTGAGTTAACATCTGTTGCTTATTCTTTTCTAACAACGTTGCTTTCTTTTCTAACTCTTTTTTCTTATTCTGCAGATCATCAAACTCTTGTTTGTATTGATTTAATAATCCAACTACTTCGGCTTTGGCAAGCTCAAAATGTTGTTTTTTGCTATCTTCCTGAGATAATTTTGATTTTTCTTGAACTATATTCCCTTTAATCCCTTTAAGCGCAGTTTTCCCTTCCTTAACTTTGTTTAATAGTTCATTAAATCTGTTTTGTTGTGCTTGCAAAGAGCCTTCTTCTTCTTTCAATTGTTTGTTTAAATCATCAATTCTTAACGTGACTACTTTATCTTTCTGTATCTCGTTTTCTAATAAAGTTTTACGCTTTTTTAATCCTTGTATCTCTGTAATAATCTTTTCTTTAGAATTGATAAGTTGCTGATGAGTTTGTTTACCTTTTTGTGATAATCCGTCTTTCTTAGCTTCAAAAGCTAAAACTTCTTTCTTTCCTTGTAAGAATAATCCTTTTAATTGTGGAGGGTAATTAATACCGTTTTTGATCAATTTTGGGGTAGACAAAGTTAATGTGGAAACAAACTGTTCAATTTTCTCTCTTTCAGAATTCAGTAAAGCTATCTTTCTTTTCTGCACTTCAATTTTGTTTTGATATAACTTCAATTCTCGGCCTTTTCTAGCCAATTCCTTTTCTTGATTAATTTGTAACTGCTTTAGTTTTTGCTGTTCTAAAACCGATTCTTTTTTATCCTGTGATATTAAGGCTTTTTCCTTTTTTTCGATATCTTTTTTAATCAGGTCTTGTTTTTTCTTTAAGGAGATAATGTGTAAATCTCGCGTTTTCTTCTCCTTAACAATCCTGTTAATCTCATCCTGGTTATTCTTAACCAATCTTGTTAATCTTAACTCTAAATCTTCATCTAGTTGTTCTTGTTGTTGGTCTTTAGCTAAAATCTGTCGATTAAGTGCAGAAACTGTTTGTTCCATCTCTTTAAGATTCTGCTGTTTTTGTTGCAGTTGTTTCTTAGTTTCGTTAAGAGAATTATGAAATTGGTGTAAAGTCTTACTTACTTTTACTTTTTTTTTCCTAAGATGCTGATGCCTAATTTTTGTTTCTTCAGCTTTGAGAACTTTACTAGCTTGCTGTTCTTCCTTCTCTAACCTAGAAATCTCTTTTTTTTCTTGAGAAATACTTGAATTTAAAACTGCTAAAAGAGCTCTATTCGTTTCAGAGTAAAGACTATGCCCACTTTTTTTAACTATCACCATCTTTTTCATTAAGGCTTAACACCTCATAGATTATATAAGATAATATTTTAAGGTTTAAAAAAGTATCTATATTTTAACTTTGGTTTAAACAACCAAAGTTGAGTTGAAAATCATTAAAAATAACATTTTATTTTAAAGAAATCACTTTGTCAAACAAAGGGCATAATTGGTTATACAAAGTAGTTGGTATGGATTCATTTATGACTATCCAAATAATTTTATATCCTTTTTCTCTAGCATGATCATTTACAGAACTTACAAATCGAGTAATTACTTGTGGTGTGTGGTAAGTTGGCATGGATGAAAGGGAATCAAATAAAACAAATAAATTCTTGATTCTTTTAGCCGTTTCAGTAATCACAATAGATAATTTGACTAACTCTTCCGGTTTAAGATTTATGTCCTCATTATTTGGTATTCCGCTACAATTAACAAAGATAATCTTATTTGGATCAACACCATGCTCTTTTAATGTTGCTTTTGTATATTTTGGAACTTTATTGTATGAAACATACAAGAATCTGTGACTCTTTTCTAAAGTTAGCAGATCAATTATGTCTTTAAAATAATTTCCTACTGTATCACTTATCAGAATACAATCTCTTTTTTCTAACTCCTTAACGACAGAAAATATTTTGCTTTTTATGTGTTCAGTAGATTCTCTTTTAATTTTTAATTTTTTCCCTTTTGTACCTTTCCCTGCTTTAACTTCCTTTACTTTTAAATCGGTTTTTTTGACAATATCAATCATCTCTTCAACCGCAATCATGTGCCTTTTTTCATCTTCAATGATGCTCTGTATAGTTTTGATAACTTTTTTGTCAGTTAATTTTTTGATATCTTTACTATAGACATCTCTAGCTAACTTCTCAAAATCATATTGAAACTTCAGTTTTTTTAATAATTCTTTTTTATAATCCATCTTCTTTTTTGAGAGCATATTTAACTAATCCAGAAAAGGCCTTAGAATGTTCAACACTTTCTGTCCTTAAAAGTTTTAAACGATTTTTTAATTCTGTTTCCGTCTTTTTATCAAATTTAGCTTTATCAATTAACTCTTCCAATTCCGCAATATTGGTCATGTTGGGAATATCTTCTAAAGATACTGCTTCTTCAAATAGAATAATTGCTTTTTTGGAAGAAAGTTTTTTTATTGTCATAATCTACTATTGCCTCTGTTGATATCTTTAGAAAAGATTTTTTTGTTTATATATCTTTTGATACTTAGACTTGAATTTTTTTCGCCTTCAACAAATAAACCTTTTCGGCAATCATTCTTAAGTTTTCAATATCTTCTCGATTGTAATCAATAAGTAAGTCTAAATACTCTCTGTCGCCAGAAGCGTGGAAAGCTTTCCATAACTCTACGGGATTGCCATAAAGGTGTGAAGGACGTTTCAAATTAAGTTTTCTTTCTACTTCCTTAAGTCCTCCAACAAAACCAAGACTCACACATAATGGCTTTAAGTCTAGATGTGGGATCTTTATTTTGACATCAAAATCTAACTGTTTCTTCAATTTTGGCAAATCAAATGAAGAACCATTGAATGTAATTAGTAATTTAAACTTTAATAACTCCTTCTCCAAACTTTCCTTAGATAAATTAGCACCTTTAACAAAGAAATTTGAGTTGTAATAATCAGAAATTCCCACCAAAATAACTTTGCCGTAAGAATCAATTTCTATATCTAAAAAACCAGTTTCTTCTCGGAAATAGTCGTAAATCCGCCACATCTCTTTGTTCGGAAATTTTCCGACAAAATAAGCAGAATTATCTTCCATCAACGCTTGTTGTGCTTCTTTGATCTGTCGATCATAATAAGATTTCTTTTCAATAGCAATTCCTTTAATCTCTTTACATTTCAAAAAGTCAGCCCAGTCTTTAACTCCCTGTTTCCAAATACTTTTTTCTTTTTTACTGCTTACCTTTTCTAGAAAAATGAAAGATTTCCGAATCATGGCTGTCTTTTGAGCAATATTGTATATAATAGTTATGTTTGTCATTCTAGGATTAAAAAGAAACTTTAAATAAAATCGTGGTTTACTACTGTTTACTGTTTGCAGGAGAATTGATCTTCACTTGCCGACCTTTGATCTTCGGATCTTAGATACGCTTGTGTTGAGATACTTCGGATGCAAACAGTAAATTTCTTTTAATATTAGTTCTATATTTATTAATTTTATAATTTGTTCTATACTTCTTCTCTCGTACAACAAATCTTATATACCTTTATTTCATTATAGTATTCAAGGGGTGGTTATAATGGTAAATTTTTTGATGTTTGGGATTTTAAATCCAATTAAATCCAATAGTAATTATACTTGTGTTAATAATTTTATCCAGTTTAAAGGTTGTTAAAGAGTATGAACGCGGAGTTAAGTTCACTTTAGGTAAATATACTGGGACAATGGGTCCTGGGTTAAGGATGATTTTTCCTGTAATTCAAGCTTGGGAAAGGGTTGACTTAAGAGTTAAGGCTGTTGATGTTCCAGATCAAGATTGTATTACTAAAGATAATGTTTCTGTAAAGGTTAATGCAGTTTTATATTTTAAGGTTTCAGAAGCGGAAAAAGCGATTATAAAAGTTGAAAATTATTTTTATGCCACATCCCAATTATCACAAACGACTATGCGAGATGTAGTTGGTGAAGTGACTTTAGATGAATTACTAAAAGAAAGGGATAAGATTTCTCATCGTATTCAACAAATTGTTGATAAAGCAACCGATCCATGGGGTATTAAAGTAGAGTCTGTAGAACTAAAACATATTGAATTGCCAGATGACATGAAAAGAACCATGGCTAAAGAGGCAGAAGCAGAAAGAGAAAAAAGAGCCGTTATCATTACTGCAGAAGGAGAAGTTATGGCTGCTAAAAACATGTCTAAAGCTGCAGAAATGCTTTCAAAGGTTCCTGGAGCATTACATCTGAGAACATTGCAAAGTATTAATGATATCTCTTCCGATCAAAGTAATACGGTGGTCTTTGCAGTTCCTTTAGAAATATTAAAATCTTTTGAAGGATTTTATAAGAATAAATAACTAAAATAAATAAACTTTATTTTTTTTAATGATTTTCTTCAATCGATTCTGAGTTTTAATTTTATTGCGAATCATATGATTATTACGGTTTAAAACTTTTTTTATTTCCTTTAATTCGTTTTTCTTCTGTTCAACTTCCTTAACGCCTTGCTTAACTGCATTATCAATCCTTTGTTCTTCTTCTTTAACAATTTCTTTATTCTTCTCAAGAACTTTTTTTTCTTTTTTAATGTCTTCAATCTTCTCCTTAGATTTTAAGTTAGCTAATCTTGCCCACCACTTTTTTGTAAGAAGACCGATTCCCGTAAAAATTAAAAATAAAACCACCAACAATAATATTGCTGCTAAGATTGTGATGGTATCAATTGGAACATGTGAATAAATTATAGCTATTGTTACATAAGAAACTAGATTGATAGCCAATGGTGAAGAAATGATGTAGGCAGTTTTTTTAGGAACAAAATGACTAAAGTTCATGAACAATAATATCAATCCTACGACTAACAACAATGTTACTAAAATTGTTGCACCACCAAAATCAACAAAATTCTGGACGCTTCCGGGAGTGGTTGATTCAAATATTTCTCTAAACAAGTTCATTGAGACAAAAATTAAAATTAAACTATTGCCCAAAGCAGTGTTCCACCCTAATTCTTCGTCTGTATATTTAGAAAAGTAAATTGTCATTAATGCCATGACCATAACTAATGGGATGATTATCCAAAACATCTCAGAATGTGTAGACGGACTTTTTAAAAGTTCCAAGAACCTGTTTACAAACATGATAAAATAATCTTCCATATCAAAACAATTATTTTGAGATTAATAAACTTAACTAACTAATTTTTAAGAACAGATTTTATCTTTAACACCATTTTCGATTCTCTACAAATCAATAATAATCTTTTTACTTTTCAAATCAACTTTCTTAATCTTTTTAATCTTCTTTAGCTCTTCTTCAATCTCTTTCCATTCCTTGCCATCATTTCGCGATTGCTTGACAAAATCTAACATTTTATGCAAAGGTTGATACTGTGCGTAAACAGTTTCTCCTTTTTTTGTATTTATTGTAATGCTGTCTTCTTGTTTTTTGATTGATCCTTCTTGTGCTTTAATCATGGTCATAATGGTTTTTATCTTGTTGTTATATGGAGAAGTAGTTTTAAATGGGTCAATTGTATCTAAAGCAGCACTATAAGAATCAAACCTTTCCTTCTCTGTCATTTCGGAGAGGGAAAAAGGAGTAATCTGATCATCGTAGAGATAACCTTGCGGTTTCTTAAGCTTCTCTAACATCTCTCCAATAGTTTTAACAATAATTTTGACTTCCGTTTCTGTAACATCTCCTGGCAATTTACTTTTATCTACAGAAGCAAGTTTGCAAATCTCTTCAGAATATACTCCCCCGAAACCTAGTTCTATAGCTAAAGATGTAGCTAAATTATTCTTCTCACTACTCTTTAACAATCCCAAAAGCTTTTCATCAGTGATATCTTTCCAATTTACTCCATGTGATGGAAATACATATTTCTCGCCAACTTTAACAACTCTATCTCTCCAGGTCTGTCTTTCTAAAGCAGCAATAATGTTGTTGTCCAAATCAGTCATTACCAAATTCCCTTTGGCGTATAGTTCTATAATCATGATGTACTTTTGACTTTTCTCTAACTCTATTACAACTACTCTGTCTGCCTCATATTGTGTTATAGAGTTGATTGTAGCGTTGCTAAGATATTTACGTAATTGCATACAAAAAGACGAGGGTTTTAATGGTGCGTCATCCTTAATTTTGGTTAAGCAAAGATATTTTCCAGGAATAATTTTTAATAACTTTTTACCTTCTCCTTGAGCATGTAACTGAAAAAGCAACTCTTTCTTTTCCTGATGATAAATTTGTGTTAACTTTCCCCCAACTAAAAATTGTAGTTCATTAACTACTGCCGCTAGTTCTAAGGAAGATATGCTTATTTTTGCCATAAAACTAGAATTGTTGTTTGATTTTATATAGTTTTGTAAAATAAACTATGAAATAAACTATGAAATAAACTACAACATAAACCATAAACTCAATTGATTTAAAGAATATTAAGATAAACAAAAAAATGGAGCGCCCGGAGGGACTCGAACCCTCGATCTAAAGCTCTGCAGGCTCTCGCATTAGCCACTTTGCCACGGACGCACTAAAACATCCGAGAAGGTCGTTATTTATATAATTTACTGATTGGATTGCTTTGTTTTGTAACTGTAGCGTTAGTAGTGTCCATCCTAGCCTTACTACTATAATTCTCTAAACGATCAGCCTTTCCACAATATGGGCAGAAAACTTTGTGTAATGTTCCCGCTTTGATTGTGTCTATTCTGAAAGAATAATTACATCTTGAACAGGATAATAATTTTACTTCACCAAGAGTATTCTTTACAGGTTGTGTATTAGTTATCGGGGTTTTAGCAGTTTTATTCTTAATTGCGTTACAACAATCTTCACAAACAAGACTATTTGTATCTTTATCTTTAGGCACTAATCTAACCTTATCTAAGGTCACAACAGCTTTACATTTCTCACAAGTTCTGGTTTTGCGGATGTCCATCTTTTTTCACTTCTTTTTCTAACCAATTTTGGTTCATTTATTTTACGCAAATTAGCCATTAAGCTAATTCTACCTCTATTTAACTTTAAATCAGTAAAATTACTATTTAAGCTTATCTTTAATAAAATCAACTGAATTACTTAAGAATAAACTTATTTTAGGTTTATTGCTTCAATCAATTTCATTTGTTTCTTACTTTGTTTAAATCCAATATTCCTATAGAAATTTTCAAATGATCGTTTTTCTATGCAAATTCGAATGTAACTACTATTGCTTCCATCTTTTCTTAAATTTAATTTGTGATACACAATCGGTGAGGAATCCACTCCAAAATCCTTAAGAAGGTCTTTTATTTGTTTAAAGAATTTTACTCCTTCTGTTAAAATTAAATCATTTTTAGCCATCTTTAATGCAATTTGCCATCTCTTATTGGCAACAAAAATACTACCCTCTGCATCATAAAGACCCTGTAAATATGCTTTTTTCAGTGTGCTATGTCCTTTGATAATCCATTTTGGAACTAGAAAAGGTACATTTGTTTTGTCTCCGACAGGTGTACCAATATCTTTAAGAAATATGGCAACTGGTTTTGATATAAAGAAGATTTTGTATCTTTTGACTGGCTTTTGAGTTTTACCGACGGGCCTATTGTCTTCATGAATTTTTCCTTTAATCTGAAATAGATCATAAAATCTTTTTTTTACCTCTTTAATCTCATCTAAATCTTTAGAATAGAACGAAGCAATGTGTCTGTGGCCGTTTATTTGTAAATGCCCATCGCCGGTTAAATCTGCAACAAGTCGAGCGAGATCTGGATTACATAATAATGAAGCTTGCATAACTCATTACCCTAGACAGAGGATTATAAACTTTCTCCGCACCTGTCTAGTGGGTTGTGCTAGAAAATTCTAGTAAAAAATTAGTATTTTAGTAAAAATATAAAAAAATGGACTCGGGGGGATTCGAACCCCCGGTCTACAGCTTAGAAGGCTCTAGCGGGACAATTGTCCTGTCGCCCTATCCAGGCTAGGCTACGAGTCCATTTATGATTAAAACTATGGGCAACTTTTAAATATTTCGCCAATAGTGGATTTTTTATGGGAACAATGATCGCGTATGACTATCGCAATGTTAAGGCCAAAGGGCTAAATAAAGAGCAGGTTATTGACGAAGAAAAGTTAAAAAGTTACTTTTTTGATGAAGATTTTGAAAATCTTGCTCTACTGGATAAAATCAACTTAAACTATACCTTTTTGGATGTTTCTTTACTTTATCCTGGTTGTGGCGCGGACATATTTTTTCCTCTTATCTATTTAGAAAAACTTTTTCCTACAATTACTAAAGCAAAATTAATTTTTGTTGATTCAGAAGATAATCTTGGTTTAATCAAAACAGTTTTAGATGAAGTTGGAGTAAGTTTTTCAGAAAAAGATGATTACTTATCCTTTTATTGGAAAGAAAAGCTAATTACCTTACACTTTTTTACCTCTCCAATTGAAGATTATCTTCCTAATTTAGAAAATTTTAGCATTTATTTCGAAAAAGCTTTTCGTATCATGAGAGATAGAATTCCAAATTATGAAAAAAAGATTTACTCAAAACTAAATAAAGGAGGAGTTATAATTAGTGACACTGGTTTTGAAGAAATGAATCTTTCTACAGTTGCAGTACCCTTAGAACTTAGTTCCTACGGGGAAATGATCATTGGAATAAAAGAAGAAAAATAAAATAAAAGCTAATAACTAATCCTCTTTTCTAATCTTTATTTTATTGTTGCTTTGATGATAGTAATCTCTTCAATTGGTCTATCAGATGAATCCGTTTTGGTTTTACCAATCATCTCTACTACTTCAATCCCCTTAGTTACTTGACCAAAAACAGGGTGTTTTCCGTCTAAAAAATTGTTCTTCACCAAATTAATAAAAAATTGGCTTCCACCTGTGTTTGGTCCAGCATTGGCCATTGCAATGGTCCCTTTAACATTACTTAAGCTATTATCAAATTCATCTTTAATTTTATAGCCTGGGCCGCCAGTACCCCACGCATTCTTTTTAGAATTATCTTTAGACAAGGGATCTCCGCCTTGGATCATAAATCCACTAATTACTCGGTGAAATTTTGTTCCATCGTAAAACCCTTTTTCTACCAAATCAATAAAGTTTTTAGTAGTAATCGGCATTTTATCAACAAATAATTCTATTTCGATAGTTCCTACGTTAGTTTCAAAAACTGCTGTTTTCATCTGATTTCCTCCACAAGAAGACAAAAGTACTCCTATACAGAGTATAAGACTAAGTCCTATTATTAATTGCCATTTCATTCTTTTCTCTTACATTATTAAGTTTAAATTCTTTTCTAATCGTAGTAATCACTAGTGAGTGATAATTT
>Ga0210006_1000274_pt1 | contig 43687 bp, 34 predicted proteins | sample CryGey02umfilter_2_FD_185452 | JGI IMG/M metagenome (GOLD analysis project Ga0210006, IMG submission 185452) | Groundwater microbial communities from aquifer in Utah, USA - Crystal Geyser 4/10/14 0.2 um filter (SPAdes) (version 3) | ecosystem: Environmental > Aquatic > Deep subsurface >... | reverse complement strand
CCACAGGGTGAACTTAGCATCGTTCATGGCAGCGGTGTCCTCCGGAAAAGTTGCTTGGTGGTACAAACAACCTAACCAGGGGCACCGCTCGCTTTAACCCCTATTTCCCGCCAATCCGCGATGAACCTTTTTTTTGCCTTAAACGCTGTAGCTCCCGGTCAAAGAAGGATATAGTCCGACCGATTTCTGGGTTAGAATAAGCGGAGTACGCATGTCAGTAGAACAACATTTTGCCGGACGTTCCCCGGCACTTCTTATCATTATGGATGGATGGGGTATCGGTACAGGGGGTGCCGAAGATGCCATTGCCAAAGCCCGCACCCCGGTATTCGATCGCCTGATGCGTGAGTATCCGAGTACCCGCCTGATGACGCACGGGCCGTTTGTCGGCCTGCCCTCAGGCAAGGATCTCGGCGGTTCCGAGGTCGGCCACCTGACCATGGGGGCCGGTATGATCCTCGACCAGGGCCCGACCCGAATCAACAAGGCCATCGAAGACGGCTCGTTCTATGAATCCGATGCCCTCTGCAAGGTTGTGCAACGCGGTGTCGAAGGCGGCTGCATTCATCTGCTCGGCCTGCTTTCCGATGGCAATATCCATTCGCATGTCGATCATTTCCTCGCCTTGGTGGATCATGCCTTTGCATCCGGCGTGCGTCGTCTGCGCGTGCATGCGCTGCTCGATGGCCGTGATGTGGGGATCCAGAGCGCCCAGACCTATGTGGCCATGCTGGAAGAGGTGTTCGTGCGTATCAATGCGAAGGACGGTTATGACTATAGCTTTGCTTCCGGTGGCGGACGCGAGCGCATCATCATGGATCGCGATAACGATTGGTCGAAGGTCGGTGCGGGCTGGAAGCTGATGGTCGAAGGTGCGGGCGAGTATCGCTTCACCTCGATGCAGGCAGCCATCGATAGCTTCCGTGCAACCACTCCGGACATCGTCGATCAGGATATCCCCGGTTTTGTGATTGTGGATGAGTCCGGTCGGGCTGTCGGTACCGTGAACGATGGTGATGCTGTCGTGATGGTGAATTTCCGCGGCGATCGCGCGATCGAGATGACCGAGGCCTTCGAGCTTGATGATTTCAGCGGTTTCGATCGCGGCGGGGTGAATGGCCGGGGTCCGGATGTGTTGTATGCCGGCATGATGGTGTACGACGAGGATCGCAATCTGCCTGAACTGCAGTTGATGGGGCCGACCAAGGTGGCCAATCCGCTGGGTCGTCGTCTGCTCTCCATGGGTATCCGCCAGTTCCGTTTGACGGAGACCCAGAAGTATCCGCATGTCACCTTCTTTTTTAACGGCGGTTATCGTGAGCCGCTGGATCGCAGCATGGAGGATTATATCCTCATTCCGTCCGATAAAGGGGTTTCCTTTGCCGATGCGCCGCAGATGAAGGCCGCTGAGATCGCCGATAAGGCCATCGAACTGATCGCCGCTGGCGGCTACGGTTTCGGACTGATCAATTTCGCCAATGCCGATATGGTGGGGCACTGTGGTCATATGAAGCCGGTGATCGAAGCCATCGAAGCTGTGGATACCGCGGTGGGAAGGATCGTCGATGCCCTGCAGGCCGCGGGCGGCTCGGCCCTGATCACCGCCGATCACGGCAATGCCGAGGAGATGCGCGTGGCCAACAAGCATGGTGATGAGCCTTCCACCCGGCACTCGTTGAATCCGGTGCCGTGTATTCTGTTCGATGCCGCATTCGACGGCAGCTATACATTGCGTCAGCCTGTCGAGGGGGACAACGTATATACCCGCCCGGGCCTGTCGCATATCGCCGCGACCATGCTGAATATGCTCGGGCAGCATGCCCCTGATGAATTACAACCATCCCTGCTGGAACCGAAGGGAGCTTAATGATGACATCCAAAAACACGATGCAGCGGGCAGCCGATCAACGTGCACTGAGAACCTTCGCTCTATGGATGGGCTGGTTCATCTCCTCATTGACCGTGTTCACCATGCTTTACCGCAAGGCCAATGTGATGGAGTTCGTGGCGCAGGACACCACGCGCATCACCTGGATCATCCTTGGCATGTTCGTGCTGGGTGTGGCGATCAGCTTTATCCAGGCCATGCGCCTGACTGCCGAATGGTTCCGTGCCTATCGCATCGAAGGCATGGTGAAGCGCAACGGCATGGCCGGCGTGACCCAGCGTGGCGGGCGCCATATCGTGGATCGCTTCACCGATGCCCTGTGCCTGATTGCAGAAAGAAACGGCCGGCTGGATGTCGAGTCGCTGGTCGATGTGGAGTTCTCGGCGCAGCATCGCACCAGTCAGTTTGTCAGCCTGCTGGGTAATCTGATGATCACCCTGGGTCTGATCGGTACGGTGCTCGGCATGACCATCACCATGAACGGCCTGCACGGTGCACTCGGCGCGCTGGGTATCAATCAGAATCTGCTGGTGGATGGCCTGCGCACGGCGATGAACGGCATGGGTGTGGCCTTTTACACCACGCTGATGGGCTCGGTGCTGGGCGGCATCCTGTTGCGCGTGTTTTCGTGGATCACCGATGCCTCGGTCAACGGCTTGCAGGACCTGATGGTGCGCACCTATCTGGTGTATGCCTCGGCCGATCTTGAGCCGAGTGATGATCGTGATGTCCGTGCTCTCGATGTGAGCGTGACCAATCTCAACCAGCGCATGCAGATGCTGACACTCGCCATTCAGGCCAGCCGCAAGGAGATGGCGGGCTTAAGAGAAGAGGCAGCACAGATGCATATAGAATTGAAGGGACTGTCCGAGGACGACCCCTTACGTCCGCTGGCCGTCAGTCATGCCCGCTATGCCTTCAGTGTCCGTCCCGGATTCCTGAATCGCGTGTTTGCCCGATTCCGGAACTGATCGGGACTTCGCATGCGCAAGCGTCACGCCCCGTCATCTGAAAACTTCTATGAGATCTTTTCGGATATGGCGCTGCTCATGCTGGCGGCGTTCATCTTTCTATTTGCGCTGATTCTGGTGAATGCCCAGTTGCAGGGTGGCGGCAAGTCCGAGCTGGATAGTCAGGAAGTGGAGCGCCTGCAGGAAAAGCTGGCCGAGACCGAGCAGCGCAACCGCCAGTTACAGGAAGAGATGAATGAGCTGGCCGGCAAGGATGTGAAGGAGCAGATGGATAAGGTGCTGGCCAGTGCCGGTCTGTCCAAGGGTCAGGGCAAGCGCGATTTCGATCTGTTCATCGAGGGTCTGAAGAATCTGCCCGGCAACGAACTGCATCTGGTGGTGGATGCCACGGGTTCAATGCACGGTGTGACCACTTTCCTGATTCCCGTGTTGCGCGTGATCGCCATTCGTTCCGGTAAACATGTTTCGGCGGTCAGCTGGTATGCTGATCGCAGAACCGGAACCTATACCGGCTCGATGGGTGCGATGTTCGATAATCTGATGCAGAACGCCCCGTTTGTCGGTGCCGACGAAACCGTCGGACATGCCTTCCGCGAGATAGCCAGGACCTCACCGCTCCCCAGCGCCTATATGCTGATCGGTGATGAGCCCCCCACCGACGAGGTGGGCTACCATGAGATTCCTGCACCGGTGTTCACCCTGCCTCTGGGCCTGAACGATTCCGGCACGATCTTCGCCTATAAGACCCTGGCCGAACAGACCGGCGGGAAGATGCTCAAACTGAAATTCGAATGACGGGCGGGGCGATGCCCCGCGACATCACAGGCGTTTTACCCCGTAGCAGGCTTCCCAGGCTTCCAGTGAGCTGAATTCCAGACCCATCTGGAGCAGGCGGCCGTCGTGGATGTCATAGATCAGGCCGATCACATTCACTTCCTGACCGCGCTTCCATGCCTCGCGAACGATCGTGTTACGACAGATATTATGCACCTGCGCTTCGACATTTAGTTCGGCCAGGCGGTTCCAGCGCTGCTCTTCATTCAGTTCTTCGAGTTCCGCAGCATGGCGATGGTAGATGAAGCGGATCTGATCCAGCCACAGATCGACCGGCTGGATACCACTATGCTTGAGCGCGGCATACACCCCGCCACAGCCGTAATGCCCGGTTACAACCACATTCGGCACCTTCAATTCGTCGATGGCGAATTCCAGCACGGCCAGACAGTTCAGGTCGTTGGTGGCGAAGAGGTTGCCGATATTACGGTGCACGAAGATCGAGCCGATCGGCATGCTGACCAACTGATCGGGTCCGACGCGCGAATCGGAGCAGCCGATCCAAAGGACCTCCGGCGTCTGTTTGGCCGAAACCCGGGCGAAAAAGCCGGGGTCGCGATCGTTGATTTCATCCGCCCACTTCTTATTGGCGGAGAGCATATCCCTGATACTTGGCATGGCCTTCTCCTAGCTGAGCAGCGTCCGGATTTCCTGCTCGGAATAACTCTTCGGCAGACGTGCGCCGAGGCGGGAAACGATCTGTGCTGCGGCATGGCTGCCGAGGTGTCCGGCCTGCTGCCATGAGAGCCCGTTGGTGATGCCGTAGAGTACACCGGCGGCATACATATCACCGGCACCCGTGGTGTCCACAGCCGTGACCGGCATGCTTTCCACGGCGATGACTTCGCCTTCATGCATCAGGATGGAGCCGTTTTTACCCAGTGTGAGCGCGACATTGTCAGCGTGCTTGTGGATGGCCTGCGCGCAGTCCACAGGATTGTCAAAACCGGTCAGGGCGCGGGCTTCCTGTTCGTTACAGAACAGCAGATCGACCGGCCCTTCGATCAGCTCGATGAACTGGTCGCGGAACAGGTCGATGAGGAAGGGGTCGGAAACAGTCAGGGCCACTTTCACGCCCTGCTGCTTGGCAAGCTTGATGGCCTTCAGGGCTGCTGCCCTGGTCGAGTCACCGGCGAACAGATAGCCCTCGATGTACACGTATTTCGCTTTGGCGATCTCTGCGGTATTGATGTCGTCGGGGCCGAGGGTCGCCGACACGCCCAGATGGGTCAGCATGGTGCGCTGGGCATCGGGGGTGATCAGCACCACGCAGGTACCTGTGCCGCCTTCGCTCGGGGCGACCTCGACAGTAATGCCCAAACGGCGCATCTCATCGAGATATTGCGTGCCGAAAGCATCGTTGCCGACCTTGCAGGCGTAGGCGGCTTTGCCGCCGAAATCGGCCAGGCCGACGATAGTGTTGGCTGCAGAGCCGCCGGAGCACTGGTTGACCGGGTGGGAGGAAAGACCGTTCAGGACATGTTTCTGTTGCGCTTCTTCGGTCAGCGTCATGATGCCTTTTTCCACGCCGATGCTGTCCAGCACCGCGTCGTCGCACTGCACCTGAAGATCCATGATGGCGTTGCCCACGCCGTAAACATCGTATGCCATTGTTCTGTCCTTTTTCGCTTTAAATATCGTCACTACAAATGTTTTATGCCTGGCCTGCCACCGTTATGCCGTCGATGGCCATGCTAGGGACGGCCACGGAACCGAACCATGTCAGATCGCTGCCGACATGACGAATGCCCCGGAACATGTCCCTGAGGTTGCCGGCGATGGTGATTTCCTGCACCGGTCGGGTGATTTCACCGTTCTCGATGAGAAAACCGGATGCGCCTCTGGAATAATCGCCGGTCACGCCATTGATGCCGAAACCGATCAACTCGCAGACCAGCAGGCCGTTGCCGATCTCGTGCAGCATCTCCTGCCGGGAAAGCGGGCCTGCCTGCATGACCAGATTGGAGGAGCCGATACCGATATCGCCGGTCAGTCCGCGACGGGCATGTCCGCCCGGCGTGGTTTTCAGGCGTCCGGCAGCGTAGCGGTCGGTCAGAAAGGCGGTGAGCCGGCCCTGATCGATCAGTTGCAATCTGCTGCAACGGCTTCCTTCTCCATCGAACAGGCGGTTGCCCAGGCCGTCGGGATGATCCGGGTCGTCGGCGATGCTGATGAACTCCGGAAAGATGCTCTGCTCAAGGGAATCACCGAGGAAGGAGCGTTGTTGCAGTACGGCGCGACCGTTGACCGCGGAGGACAGGTGACCGAGCAGCGATGTCGCAACACGCGGCTCGAACACCACCGGCATGCTGCCGCTGTTCAGGCCGCCGGCGCCCAGACGCTTGACGGTGCGTTCCGCCGCCTCGCGACCGATATCCTGCGGCTTGCGCAGTGTGGTCGAACTGAGCTGTCGGTCCCATGCATAATCGCGCTGCATGGCATCGTTCTTCCCGGCGATCACCGAGACGCTGAGCGACGCCGATGTTTTGTCATAGGCAGCAGCAAAGCCGTCGCTGCTGGCATAGGCCACGCTCATGCTGCCGAAACCGGATTCCGCTCCCTCGCTGTTACTGATCTTGTCGGAATAGCCCAGCGCGGCTGATTCGCAAGCCAGCGCGGCATCGCGCGCGGCTTCGATGCTCCATGCCGAGTCCGGGCAGGGGTGATGCTTCTGCCATTCGGTCATCTGCCTTGCATCGGGATGCACGGCACCTACAGGAGGCATGGCATCCGGATCGGCCTCGGAGATGCGGGCCATCACCATCACCTGCTCGACCAGTCGCTTCAGGCCTGCTGCGGAGATGTCGGAGGTGGAGGCACTGGCAAACGCAAGCCCGTGCTTTCCATCCTCCTTTTTCTCAACAAATGCACGCAGCCCGATACCGCGCGAATCTTCATGCTCCACCGATTCCACAACGCCGTGGCGTACACGGATGGCATCGCTGACATCAGCAACGCTGAGCGCATCGGCGCTGTGTGCGCCGGCTTTGCGGGCCAGATCGATCAGTTGTGCGGAAAGTGTCTGTAGATCGCTCATGCCTCGGAACCTCCGACGGTCAGTTCGTCGATGCGCAGCGTGGGCAGGCCCACGCCGACCGGCACGCTTTGTCCATCCTTGCCACAGGTGCCCACACCCGGATCGAGTTCGAGATCGTTGCCGATCATCGACACGCGGGTCAGTACACTCGGACCGTCACCGATCAGGGTCGCGCCCTTCACCGGCGCGACGATTTTACCGTTTTCCACCAGATAGGCTTCGGAGGTGGTGAACACGAACTTGCCGGAGGTGATATCCACCTGACCGCCGCCGAAGTTGACCGCATAGATGCCGCGTTCAAGCGATTTCAGGATGTCATCAGGCGAAGCCTCACCCGCCAGCATGAAGGTGTTGGTCATGCGCGGCAGCACAGGATGCGCATAGGACTCACGGCGACCATTGCCAGTGGGCTGCATGCCCATCAGACGGGCATTCTGCTTGTCCTGCAGATAGCCGGTGAGGATACCGTCCTCGATCAGCACGGTGCGTCCTGTGGGTGTGCCTTCATCGTCGATATTCAACGAGCCGCGACGTTCCCGGATGCTGCCGTCATCCACCACCGTGACACCGATTGCCGCCACGCGCTGGCCGATACGACCGGCGAAGGCGCTGGTTCCCTTGCGGTTGAAATCACCTTCCAGCCCGTGGCCGATGGCTTCATGCAGCAGGATGCCTGGCCAGCCGGGGCCGAGTACCACCGGCATCGGGCCGGCAGGGGCGGCAATGGCATCGAGATTGAGCAGGGCAAGGCGCACAGCCTCTCGTGTCAGACGCTCGGCTTCTTCACCCTGTAGCATGCGCTCCAGACCGAAGCGACCGCCGCCTCCGGCGGAGCCGGTTTCTCGCTTGCCGTTGTGTTCCACCACCACTGAGATGTTCAGACGCACCAGCGGGCGGACGTCGTGCAGATCGGCGCCGTCCATGCGCACGATGCGGATGTCGGTGAAGGAGGAGGATACATTGGCGAACACCTGTTTGACGCGTGCATCCAGGCTGCGGGCATATGCATCCAGCCGCTCCAGCAGCGCCTTGCGATCCGCCATCGGTGCTGCAAAGGCCGGGTTCTGCGGCAGGTACAGGGCATGCGGCTGCTCACCTGCATGCACGGCTACCGGAGCGCGCGATTGCGTATCGGCCGCGATGGCACGGGCTGCACGCGCCGCCTCCATCAGGGCCGCCGGCTCCAGCCGGTCGGTATAGGCGTGGCCGGCGGCCTCGCCCTTGATGACGCGTGCGCCGATACCCTGATGGGTGCTGCACGACACATGTTTTACCCGGCCTTCCTCAAGCGCCAGTGATTCGCTTTCGGAGTACTGCACATACAGGTCGGCATCATCGGCCCCTTTCGGGGTCATGGCATGCAGCATCTCGGCGAGCGTGCTGTCGGCGATGCTGATGTTGGCGGGTGCTGCGTTTGTCTGAACGTCGGCTGGATTCATGGTTGGTAATCGTTCATTTGCCGTCCGCACTGTCAAGGTAATAGTAATCGTACTTCTTCAGCAGGGTCTCGGTCATCGTCCAGGCTTCGCTGTAAGACAGGCCCGGTTCGTCCGGGAAGATGATACGTACATACATATCGGCGGGATGGGCCGCATGCAGTTTGTCCAGCATGGCATACATCTCCGTTTCGCTGACCTGGGCGAACTGTTTCTGCTCCGGACTCTGTACGGCACGCACAATGGTACCGTCCTGACGCATGATGCGCACATTGACGACATACTTGCCGACCGCACTGCGTGCCGGGCGCACAAGTTTGTCGTACTTCACCTTCAGCGTGGCGAAATCGCCCTGCAGGGAGGCAAGGCGGGTGGCTGCCTGTTGTCTGTCCTGTTCCAGGGTGCGCATGCGCTCCTGCTGCTGGTCGCGTTCTTTACCGAGTGCTGCAAGTTGTGCGGCGGCCTGAGCCAGTTGGGTTTGCAGTGCGCTGCGTGCGCTGCGCTCCTGTTCCAGTTCACTGGCGGACTGCTGCGCTGCCGCCTGCGACTGTTCGAGCGCATCGCGGCTTTGTGAAAGTTGCTCAGAGAGTTTGTCGCGCTCTTCACCTGTGCTCATCAGCTGCATGCGCAGCATGTCCAGCTGGGCCTGCGTGCTCAGCAACTGATTCTGCAGATCGCGGTTCTGTGACGAGGTGCTGGCGACCTGTTCGCTGGCGGCACGCTCGGCGGCCAGCGTGGCCTGCAGGCGTTTCACCAGCTCCATATTATTAAGCAGCAATACCAGCATGGCGATCAGGAAGATCATCACGATCACGGTCATGATATCGGTGAACGAGGGCCAGAAGGATTCCTCGCCGCCGTCACCGCCGCGCTGGTTCAGGCGCAGGTCGGTGAAATGACCGCTCATGCCCGGTCATCTCCGGGCAGACGGAAGCCATCGCGCAACAACCGGCGGATATCGTCAATCCCCGCGCTGGTGGCGCCGCCCTCGCTTTCCATGCGTGTCAGCATGCTTTCAAGCCGTTCGGTGATATTCACCACGCCGCTCTGTCCGTCGTCGATACGGCGGATCATCTCGGCCATGGCCTTGAGCAGATCGGTGATGCGGTAGTCGATGGTTTTCTGATCGATCTGGAACAGCGGCATCAGCCGGATCGCCGTGACCTCCTCGATCTGACCGAGAAGGTTGGTCTGCACATCGCCGAAGGCATTGAAAAAGAAGCCGTGCAGCATGTAGCACAGGATGGCGGTGATGGTGGTGGCCAGTGCCGTGGACATGCCGTGGATCACCATGCCCATGCCGCTGGAGCTGATGGCGCTTTGCAGCATGTCGGATGCACCGACCAGTGCGATGGACAGGGACACGATGGTGCCGAACACACCGCCGAGGATCAGGATATTGTTGATGAAGCGCGGCGTGCTGCCGATGGTGCTTTCGCGTGCCGTCAGGGCTGCAGCCATCGCATTGTGGTTCACCGGCGCGTGGTGTCTGAATAGTTGCTGCATGCTGCGGTAGCGTCGGGCGATGATGCTGTCGGGTGCGATGTCCGCTGCAGGATCGTCGGCACCGTCGTCCAGACGATCGACAAAGTCCGCCAGCTCCCGCTCTTCTCTGGCATAAGCCGCCAGCCCCATGGCCATCTTGAGCATGCCGGCAAGAAACAGCGCGAAGATGCCGCCGTTGATCAGGATGCCGACGCCGGTCAGTTGATTGCTCAGGTATATGCTTGCCAGCAGGTCGTAGTTCAGCCCCAGCAGGACGGCGGCGAGAAGTAGCGCAATCAGCATGCGGATAAGGACTTTCCGGCTATAGGGTCGGATTGCGCTGCTTGTTGTCATGGTATTCTCTCCGGTTGTGTTGCTTTGTAGATGCGTGGTGTGGATTTCAACTTGTCGTTTGCCTCAGTGCAAGTGCCAGTCCAGCAAGAACGATGCATGGTTCTGGCGCAATCTCCACGTTAGCATCGCCGCATGCAAACCCTTATACGATTGAATAACACCATCAGCCTGCAGGCGCTGAGCGATGCGCTGGATGATCGAGGTATCCTTTACCGTGTTGATAACGCCGGCATGAATGCACTCATGCCGCTGCCCGATATCATGGACATGCGCGTGTTCGTGGACGACGAGGATATGCCGGCGGCACTTCAGATAGTGCGTGATCTGGGCATGGAGGACGAACGATGATCAGGGGAGTGACAGTCCTGCTCGGCGGCTTCGCCAGGATGTTCGCAGAAGCCACGTTACGCAGTGTGTTGTGGCGTATCGTGTTGATGCTGTTCGTGTTGATGCTGGGTGTCACCTTCGGGGTGTATGCGCTGGCCGAGTACCTTGCCGCGCTCTGGCTGCCGGCTGGCGATGCATGGTACTGGCAGATTATCTCCTGGCTGGTCTGGGTGCTGGCTGTGCTGCTCGCCCTGTTCACCGGCGCAGTCAGTTTCACGGTGCTCGGTTCGGTGGCTGTCGCGCCATGGCTGGAGATGCTTGCCGCGCGTGCCGAGGCGCTGCATCGCGGTACGCCGCTGAGTGAAGATAACGCAGGCTGGGTCGGGCCGGTCATGCACAGTCTGGCCAATGCCGTTCGCCCGCTGCTCGGCCTGCTTGCCATGGGTGCGCTGGCACTGGCGGTGATCTGGTTGCCATTGGTCGGTCAGGTGGCCGCCATGCTGATCTGGGGATTTGCCGGTATCCGCTTCCTGAATTATGAGTTGATGGATGTTCCTGCGACCCGGCGCGCCTGGGGATTCGCCCGGCGCAAGCAGCAGATGGCGGACAGGCGCCTGTTCTGGCTCGGCTTCGGCGGGCTCGGCATGGCGTTGATGATGCTGCCGGTCGTCAATCTTCTGGTGCTGCCGGCTGCTGTGGTGTCATTGAGTACCGAGCTTCCGGAGAACGATTAACCCACGCTTCTTAATAGGCCGGCGGCTTGATGAGTTCGGTGGCCTGTTCGAGTACGAATTGTCTGAATGCCTCGGGGATGGCGGCAAAGCGCTTGCCGTTGCGGTGCACGATATGCCAGTGGCGCATGATCGGAAAATCCTCGACATTGAGAACGGTCAGGCGCTTTAACGCCAGTTCCATATCAATGGTGTGCAGCGACACAATACCCAGCCCCAACTCGGCCATCACCGCCTGCTTGATGGCCTCGGAACGGTTCATCTCCATGCCGGTCACCAGCTTGATGCCATGCTCGGCAAAGAATCGCTCGGCAGCTATGCGGGTGCCCGATTCGCCTTCGCGCACGATGAAGGGTTCCTGAGCCAGTTCCTTCAAGCGGATCATCTCCCTCCCGGCGAGCGGGTGGGTGGGTGGGGCGATAATCACCAGCGGATTTTCCATGAACGGAATGCCCACCAGATCCGTGCCGAGCGGAGGCCGGCCCATGATCGCCATATCAGTGGTGTTGTTGCGCACGGCATTGATCAAGCCGGAGCGGTTGGTCACATCAAGCTGCACCTTGGCATCGGGATACAGCTGGTGAAAAGCGGCGAGCAATTGCGGTGTGAAGTAGTTGGCGGTGGAGGCCATGGTGAGGTGCAGGCGTCCGCGTTTGAGGCCTTTCATCTCCTGCATGACCTGCTCGGCCTCATCGAGCTGCAGCTGGATGTTTTTGGCATACTGCAGTAATTCCTCACCTGCGTGAGTCAGGGAAATCTGCTTGCCCAGCCGGTCGAACAGCGGCAGGCCTGTCTGCTCCTCCAGTTGCTTGATCTGCATCGAGACTGCAGGTTGTGTGAGGTAGAGGAGCTTGGCTGCTTCGGTATAGCTCTGCTGCGCTGCGACGGTTTCAAAGATCTGTAATTGCTTCAGGGTGATGTGCATAGACTCCCCTCATAAGTAATATTTATCGGGAGTATCATAAGCTTTGATTTTACATGATGGAAGGCCGGTGTAGGCTTCCCAATGTCAGCAGACATCACTATAGTGGCTGTCCGCGTCAGGAGAGGGGCTGTGAAAGGTTACTCTCACAAAACAAACTGGAGGGATTCACCCAATGGATCAATCGAATCGTTACGCTAATCTGAGTCTTAAAGAAGAGGACCTGATCGCAGGCGGCCAGCATATGCTTGTTGCTTACAAGCTCATCCCCGCTAAAGGCTACGGCTTTCTGGAAGTGGCAGCTCATGTAGCAGCTGAATCTTCAACCGGCACCAATGTGGAAGTATCCACGACTGATGACTTCACCCGTGGCGTTGACGCACTGGTCTATGAAATCGACGAGACCGCATTCGGTGATGATCCTGTCACTGGCGGCGGCTTGATGAAGATCGCCTACCCGGTCCCTCTGTTCGACCCGAACCTGACCGACGGACATTACAATATTTCCCATATGTGGTCCCTGATTCTGGGTAACAACCAGGGCATGGGCGACCATGTCGGCCTGCGCATGCTCGACTTCCTGGTACCTGAGTGCATGATGAAGAAGTTTGACGGACCAAGCACCGGCATTGCTGATTTGTGGAAAGTACTGGGTCGTCCTGAAGTTGATGGCGGCTACATCGCCGGTACCATCATCAAGCCGAAACTCGGCCTGCGTCCTGAGCCGTTTGCCAAGGCCTGTTATGACTTCTGGCTCGGCGGCGACTTCATCAAGAACGATGAGCCGCAGGCCAACCAGCCGTTCTGCCCGATGAAGGTGGTGATCCCGAAGGTTGCGGAAGTGATGGACCGTGCCCAGCAGGAAACCGGTCAGGCCAAGCTTTTCTCCGCCAATGCGACTGCCGATTTCCATGGCGAGTGCATTGCGCGCGGCGAGTACATCCTCGGCGAGTTCGCCAAGTACGGCAACGAAAAGCATGTTGCCTTCCTGATCGACGGCTTCGTAACCGGCCCTGCCGGTGTGACCACTGCGCGTCGTGCATTCCCGGACACGTTCCTGCACTTCCACCGTGCCGGCCACGGCGCTGTGACCTCCTACAAGTCCCCGATGGGCATGGACCCGCTGTGCTACATGAAGCTGGTTCGTCTGATGGGCGCTTCCGGTATGCATACCGGCACCATGGGCTACGGCAAGATGGAAGGTCATGGCAAGGAAACTGTGCTGGCATACATGCTGGAGCGCGATGAGTGCAAGGGCCACTACTTCAACCAGAAGTGGTATGGCATGAAGCCGACCGCTCCGATCATCTCCGGTGGCATGAACGCACTGCGCCTGCCGGGCTTCTTCAAGAACCTCGGCCATGGCAACGTCATCAACACCTGTGGTGGCGGCTCCTTCGGCCACATCGACAGCCCGGCTGCCGGTGGTATCTCCCTGGGTCAGGCTTACGAGTGCTGGAAGTCCGGTACCGACCCGATCGAATACGCCAAGACTCACAAAGAGTTCGCCCGCGCATTCGAATCCTTCCCGAAAGACGGCGACAAGCTGTTCCCGGGCTGGCGCGACAAGCTGGGCGTTCACAAGTAAGTCGAACGTCCGGTTTTCAAACCGGAATAAATCAAAAGGCCCCCATTCGTGGGGGTCTTTTTCTTTCATGGTTTCGCAGTGGTTCTAGATTTCCCGTTTGGCGCGCATGCGACGGATGAACAGATAGGCGGTAATGGCCAGCAGCGGGGCTGACACCGCCTTGACCAGCAGGGATTCGAGCGGCATGTCGGACAGCACAGCCACTTCCTGGGCGACATAGTCCAGCAGGTTGACCGTGTAGTAGGTGAAAATGGCGATGGACAGCAGTTCGGCGGCCTGTTGCAGTCGCAGGCGCAGGCGCAGTTGCAGCTGGAAGCGCCGGTTCATCGCGGCCAGCATCTCCTGATTCTGCTTCTCATGCTGCACATCGATGCGGGTGCGCAGCATCTGCGTGGTCTTGCCGACGCGTGTGGCCAGTTGATCCAGCCAGTGGAACACCGAATCGCAGGTGGTGCGTGCAGGATCGAGTCTTCGACCGGGGATGCCGCCCATCGACGGCATGGCCTCGACGGATTGCTCATGCAGGTCGTTCAATCGCTTGAACACCAGATCGAAGTAGGCGTGGGTGGCAGAAAAGCGCCGGTAATGGTTGGCCACCAGATTTTCCACATAGGCCGCCAGCGTGGTGAGCTGGTGCATCAGTTCCTCGTCGTCTGTGCCGTTACCGTCGGATATGGCGCGTGTCAGTTGCGTGAGCCGGGCATCAGCATTGGGCAGCTCGACGAGCAGATGTCTGGCATCAGGCAGGGCCAGCAGGGCTATCATGGGGTAGGTTTCCATTTCCACCAGACGATGCGTCAGCCGGCCGATCTGCGAGGCAAGCCGGGCCTTGAAAAGATCAGCATACGCGTCATGCCGTTTTCCCCGATCCTGAAATCGGTCAGGGCGAGGTTGACGCTGCGACCGACCTGGGAGCCGGTCAATGCCGTGCTATCGAAAAACCGCCCGTACTCATCCGCGAGTCCGCGATGCGAGGTCTGCTCCGGATAGGGCAGGATGCAGATGTTCAGCGCGACAAGCATCTCGCCGGGCAGGGCCTCAAGCCACCCTTCGGGAAGCAGTTCCAGCGGCGAGTTGATGAAAGGGTCGTCCTGCGGGGCTTTATCGAGTTTACGGGAGAACTTGTAGCGGGTGAATTCCTGATGGTTTTCCACCTTCAGCCGGAAGGTGCCGAAATCGACACGCCAGCGGATCGGATTGCTTGGTGCAGTCTTGCCGAAATGCTCGCAGAGAGCATTCAGGTGTGCGGCTTCGGCCTCTGCATGTTGCTAACCGGCCAGCTTGGCGATGGAAACCATCCGCTCGGGTGGACTAAGCGGCTCATAAGGGTGCGCATGCAGTTCGTCATTGAGTCTGCTGCGTGCCTAGAATAAAAGCTCATGCGGCGATTATTGGGGTATGGAGAGGAATTCACACGGCCTTGCTTTGCTATCAAGTAAAATGATTGTCCCTATAAGAATAATCAATTTTTCTTTCAGGTAATTGCAGCTATAGTGATGCCACAGACCACAAGCGGAGGGTTTTCATGACCGACAAGGAACAATATAAGATCAAGCAGGAACCGTTTTATCAGCCGCAGGGTGACGAGGTCGAGCTATACGAAGCCGCCTATGCCGCCCGCCTGCCAGTGATGGTGAAGGGTCCGACAGGTTGTGGTAAATCCCGCTTTGTCGAGCATATGGCATGGAAACTCGGTAAGCCGATCATCACAGTGGCCTGTAATGAAGACATGACTGCATCCGACCTGGTCGGTCGCTACCTGCTGGATGCCAACGGCACCCGCTGGCTGGACGGCCCGCTGACCACCGCCGCGCGTATCGGTGCGATCTGCTATCTCGATGAGGTGGTGGAAGCCCGTCAGGACACCACCGTGGTGATTCACCCGCTGACCGATCATCGCCGCACACTGCCTTTGGACAAGAAAGGCGAGCTCATCGAAGCACATAAGGATTTCCAGCTGGTGATCTCCTACAACCCCGGTTACCAGAGCCTGATGAAGGATCTCAAGCAGTCCACCAAGCAGCGTTTTGCCGCTTTTGAATTCGATTACCCTACGGCCGAAGTGGAAACCTCCATCGTAGCCAAGGAAACCGGCATCGCCCCCGAACTGGCAGCCAAGCTGGTCGCCATCGGTGGTGCTGCGCGCAATCTGAAGGGTCACGGCCTGGATGAAGGTATCTCGACCCGTCTGCTGACCTATGCGGCGGCCCTGATCAAGGGTGGCGTCGAGGAGAAGGCTGCCTGCCGTATGGCTCTGGTTCGTCCGATTACCGATGACGCGGATATCCGCGATACGCTCGATCACGCGATTGATGCCACCTTTGCATAAGGCTGACCTATCAGGCCTGACTGAGCACAAGCATCGGGGAGTGATCGATGGGTGACATGAACACACGTAACATGGAAATGAAGATGTACTGGCAGAGGCTGGGCTGTAATTTCTCCCGGGCCGATGCCGTGTTCGATGACTGTATGAAGGAAGCCAAGCATCTGCTGTCCTCGGATGGTCTGGTTTCCTATATCGAGAACGCCAGGTTCATCGGAAAAATGGGGCGCGGTCCTGAGCCCCTGCTGGTCTATCTGGAAGAGGCCCCTGGTGTGGCAGGGGTTGTCGGTGAGCCGGCATTGGAAGATCTGCGCGAATTCGCCCACTACATGTCCACCCATACCAATTTCAAATCGATCGTGCCTTTTCTGCAAACCAGTGGAGCAGTTGCGCGCCGTCTGCAAAGCTACGAAGTTTTCAAACACTATATCGAGTTGATTCGCGATATGATGGATCGCACTTCCGGTAGCGTGCACGGGCATCACACCACTTTCCCGAGTCCCGGTTTAACTGATCTGCTTAAGCAGGCGCCGCGCCTGCTGACTGCCCTGTCGTTTGAGGGTTTCCGTAACTGGGTTGAATACGGCATCAAGTACTACAACGACCATCCCGAGCGGCAGGAGGAGTATTTCAGCCTGCAGTCGGCCGATGCCATGGCCGTGTTGCAGCGCGAACGACATGGCACCCTGCTGGTAGATAACGAGCGCAAGCTGGACAGCTATTTCCGTGCACTGTGGAACGAGTCCGATTATCTCGTGCCGTATTCGGTGGCCTTCGATGATTTGCGCAAGCCCATGCCCTACTTTGATGAGGATGGCATCCGTCTGCCCGATGTATACGACGATGAACGGGGTGTGAAGGGCATCGACCGCTACCGCGCTGCTCTGGCGCATATGGCGGCGCATCGTCTTTGGAGTCAGAAGATGGTGGTGGATAACTGGAGCCCGCCGCAGCGTATGGGGGTCGAGGCATTTGAGGATTCGCGAGTCGATTATCTGGCCATCAAACGCTATCCCGGCCTGCGTAAACTCTTTCAGACATTGCATCCGGTGCCGGATGAAAAGGCGCTGGAGCTTGAGAACACCTCGCTGATCCGGCTGCGTCTGGCGATGGTTTCCCGCGCCATTCTCGATCCCGATTATCAGTACGAGAATGAGGTTGTTCGCGAGTTTGTGAATCGTTTTTTCGCCGAGATGGAGAAGGGCGAGTCGCGCAGTGCCGATATGGCTTCACTTGCCCTGTCGTTCATCGCACGCACCCGCAGGCAGACAGATGCCCTGCCGACCACGTTCTTTGAAAATACCGAGGTCGATTATCGCGATGATAACCGCCATCTGTGGATCTATATCGAGCAGGGTGATGACGAGGACACCACTTTCGAACATCTGGATAAGAAGCAGCAGGATGAAGAAGAACTGCATGCGCTGCCACCGAGGCATTACGATGAATGGGATTACAACGCGCAGAGCTATCGCCCGGACTGGGTGAGTGTGTATGAAGCACTGCATCCGCGCGGCAATCCATCCAGAATTGATAACCTGCTGGCCAAGCATGCCGGTCTGTCCAAGCGACTGAAACAGATACTGGATATGCTCAAGCCACAGGACAAGGTGCGAATCCGCTATCAGGAAGAGGGCTCCGAGCTCGATCTTGATGTGGCCATCCGTTCGCTGATCGATTTCAAGGGTGGTTGCGCGCCCGATCCGCGCATCAATATGTCGCATCGCTCCGATGGACGAAGTGTCGCCGTGACCCTGGTGCTCGACCTGTCGCAATCGCTGAGCGAGAAGGCTGCGGGTAGCAGCCAGACCATCCTTGAATTGAGTCAGGAAGCGGTGTCGCTGCTTGCCTGGGCCATTCAGCAGGTGGGCGATGCGTTCGCCATCTCGGGTTTCCACTCCAACACCCGGCATGATGTGCGGTATTATCATATCAAGGGCTTCAACGAACCGTGGGGTGATGATGTGAAATCCCGCCTGTCGGCTATGGAGGCTGCTTTTTCCACACGCATGGGTGCAGCGATGCGGCACGCAGGGCACTACCTGAAGGCTCAACAGGCCGATAAGAAGCTGATGCTGATCCTCACCGATGGCGAGCCGGCCGATATCGACGTGCACGATCCGCAGTTGCTGATTCAGGATGCGCGTCAGGCCGTGAACGAACTGGATCGTGACGGCATCTACACCTACTGCATCAATCTCGACCCGAAGGCCGATGAATATGTGGCGGATATCTTTGGACGCCAGTACACCATCATCGACCATGTGGACCGTCTGCCCGAGCGCCTGCCCGAGGTGTTCATCTCGCTGACCAAATAAACTGCGGGGCCGTGACCGGCCCCGCGATTTGTCCGTATCTTCCAGCGTCTGCAGCAACCGTCTTCGACGTAACTTTTTGGCGCTTTGTCTATATTATGTGCAGCAGAGGCCTATCTATTATGCATATGTGGCCTGCGCACCCCTGAAAGACGTTGATATTGCTTGGATTTTCCGTTGGCACAAGGCTTGCGATGCAAAATAAAATCATCCCAATTCAAAGAGGAAATCATATGAGCGGAAACGAAACCAGAAGCCAGGCGATCTTCCAGATCACCAATCGGGAGCCGATGCCTGTGAAACAGACCGAGCCACTCGGCAAGATATGGGCATGCGATGTGTTCAATCTGGCAAAAATGGAAGAGGCACTTTCCAAAACGGCCTATAAATCCATGAAAAAGACCGTGGAGACCGGTGCGCCGCTTGATGCGGGTGTGGCCGAGGTGGTGGCTGCGGCGATGAAGGAATGGGCTGTTGCCAAGGGCGCCAAATTCTTCTCCCATATCTTCTACCCGATGACCAATATCACCGCCGAGAAGCATGACGGCTTTATCATCACCACCTCGCAGGGCAATGCCATCACCGAATTCAGCGGCAGCCTGCTGATCAAGGGTGAGCCGGACGGTTCATCTTTCCCCAACGGCAGTATCCGCATGACCAATGCCGCGCGTGGCTATACCGCGTGGGATCCGACAAGCCCCGCCTACATCATGCATACCGATAACGGCGCTGTGCTGATGATCCCGTCGGTGTTCATGTCGTGGACCGGCGAGGCGCTGGATAAAAAGATTCCGCTGCTACGCTCTAACGCCGCGATGGATAAGGCTGCCAAGAAAGTACTTTCGCTGATCGGTGAAACCGATATCGCGCAGCTGAACTCCAGCTGCGGCGCGGAGCAGGAATACTTCCTGGTGGATGCTAATTTCGCCAACGCCCGCCCCGACCTGCTGCTTGCCGGTCGCAGTCTGTTCGGTGCACCTGCGGCCAAGGGTCAGCAGTTCGACGACCATTATTTCGGTGCCATTCCGGCGCGTGTTCAGGTGTTCATGCAGGATCTGGAAGATCAGCTGTATCGTCTGGGTATTCCTGCCAAGACACATCACAACGAAGTGGCTCCGGCGCAGTTCGAGATCGCGCCGTATTTCGAGGCGGCCAATGTGGCGGCCGACCATCAACAGCTGATGATGACCCTGATGAAATCCACCGCCAAAAAGCATGGTTTTATCTGCCTGCTGCACGAAAAGCCGTTCGCCGGTATCAACGGTTCGGGCAAGCATGTGAACTGGTCGGTCGGCAATGCCACGCAGGGCAATCTGCTCGATCCGGGCAACACCCCGCACGATAATCTCAGTTTCCTGTTGTTCTGCGGTGCTGTGATTCGCGGCGTGCACAAATTCGGACCCTTGCTGCGTGCCGTGATCGCCACGGCATCCAATGACCATCGTCTGGGTGCGAACGAAGCACCGCCTGCCATCATGTCGGTGTATCTGGGCGACCAGCTGGAGAAGGTGTACAGGGATATCAAGGACGGCAAGGTCAGTGTTTCCCAATCCGGTGGCGAGATGGATCTGGGGCTGTCGCAGATTCTAAAATTCAAACGCGATCCGGGCGACCGTAACCGTACCTCGCCGTTCGCCTTCACCGGCAACCGCTTCGAGTTCCGCGCGGTCGGTTCTTCGCAGTCTGTTTCCGGCCCGCTGGTGGCGATGAACACCATGCTGGCGGATTCGCTGAACTGGATCGCAGATAAACTGGAAGCTGAGCTGGGCAAGGGCCTGAATACCGGCGATGCCGTGCTGGCCGTACTCAAGGAACTGATGGATAAGCATGCCAACGTGATATTCGGCGGCGACGGCTATTCTTCTGAATGGCACACCATGGCCGTCGAGGAGCGCGGACTGAAGAATATCCCGACCACGGCCGATGCCCTGGGGGCGCTGCGCGAGGATTCCGTCAAAGAACTCTTCAAGAGTACGGGCGTGCTTACGCCTGTCGAACTGGAGAGCCGCTACGAGGTCTATGCCGAGCAGTATATTCTGTCGATCGAGGTGGAAGCCAAGCTGATGATCAATATGGCGAAAACCTCCATCTATCCGGCTGCGATGAACTATCTCGCCGATCTGTCTGCCACCAGCGCAGGCATGGCCGAACTGGGTATCGAACTGGATAGTTCGGTTGTCAAGACGGTGGCGGTCGAGGCCAACGCCATGCTGGCTGCTGTTGCCAGGCTTGAAGCAGCCATCAAGAAGCACGACTTCGCTTCGCCAGAAGCGCACATGAAGTTCCTGGCCAAGGATGTACGCGACCTGATGGATGAAGTGCGCTCCCACGCCGATGCGCTTGAAATGGAAGTGGACGATGCCTTGTGGCCGCTGCCGAAATACAGCGAGATGCTGTTCATCAAGTAATCCAGGCGTTATCGTCCCAGCGAAAGAGGCCGCTTCACAGCGGCCTCTTTTTTGCGATGTTTGCAAGGAACTCAACTGCCATCAAGAGAGATATACATCGTCAGCTTGTTCCGGCCGGAACCGGTTACGCAAGAATCAGGCAGGGAACATTCACTCCGCAATTCATGTCACTTGCCTCTGTCGGCTATCTCACAATACAGTTGTCGCATGATTCCTGCCGAATGGAAACGCGATCTGCTGCAATTGATCGAGCTCCTGTTTGTAAAGCAGGACGATCTGTTCGAAGGTCCTCTTGATGTTGTCGGCAATATTCTGACCAGGTACCCCGAAGAGGTTTCACTGTTTGTCGACCTGTTCGAACAGGATAAATATCCCAACGACGCGGACAGGGAGACCCTGGCCCTTATCATCCTTCCTCATCTGGCCTATCCCGGCGTCATCGGGTTTCTGCATGAGCACACCGGTTGGACAGATGACGAAATCAACGAAATAGCCGGCAAAAAGGTTTTATAGAGAAGCACTTTAGCGGAACCGGGTATCGCAAGGTTTGACCGGTTCCGACCACAGGTGACCAGCGGCTTGCTTGCTGAGCGTCTGTTCAAATCGCCCCTGAATCAGGGAGTGATGGCGTTGACCGTGTATTTCTGTTCGGCGGCGGGCACATACCAGTGCTCGCTGTTCCAGCCGATACCGGCGGGGGCAGCCTCGATGCCATGGATGCGCTTGTGGAAGACGGGAAGCGAGTAGGGGGCATACAGGAACACCACCGGCACATCTTCGTGGATCTGTCGCTGCACCTCGTCGTAGAACGCCTTGCGTTCTGCGCGGTCGAAGATTCTGGTGGCGGCGACCAGTGCTGCATCCACCTTCGGGTTGTTGTAGCCGAGGAAATTGAACTGCCGCGCGCCGGTCTGCGAGGAATGCCAGATGCTGAACTGGTCCGGCTCGGGGGAGAGCGACCAGCCGAGGATCACGGCATCGAAATCGCGCTTGTTGATGAAGTTCTCGATGAAGGCCGACCATTCCACCAGACGCACCTTCACCTGGATGCCGACATCCTTCAGGCGCTGCTGAATGATGGTGGCCGTGTCGGCACGCTGCTTGTTGCCGTTATTGGTCAGGATGGTGAAGGAAAGGGGCTTGCCGTCCTTGTCCATCACGCCGTCGGCGTTGGAGTCCGTCCAGCCCGCTTCCGCCAGCAGAGCCCTGGCCTTGCCTGCATCGAAGGGGCGCACTTTGATGTTCTTGTTCACCCAATAGGTGCCCGGTTTGTAGGGTGTGGCGATGGCCTCGCCGAGCCCCAGCAGCACGCCGTCCACGATTTCCTGACGATCGATCGCGTAGGCAATGGCACGACGCACGCGGGCATCATCGAACGGGGCGCGCTTGAGGTTGAAGCCGAGGTAGGTATAGCCGAAGTCGAGATATTTGTAGCGCTCGTAGTTGCGCTTGAGCTGTTCCTTCTGCTCGAACAGGCGGCTGTATTGCGTGGGGGTCAGGCCCATGCTGTCCAGATTGCCGGCGGAGAGTTCGAGGAACTGTGTGGCGGAATCCGGGATGATGCGGGTCATGCGCTCGCTGATCCACACAGGGCCGTCGAAATAGTCTTTGTTCGCGCTGAGCAGGATGGATTGCTGCGCCTGCCATTCGCCGAGGATGTACGGGCCGATGGTCGCAGCCGGCTTGCGTGAGAGCTCCGTGTTCATGATGTCCACGCCCTTGAACACATGCTCGGGCAGGATGGCCAGCCCGGTCCAGGAGGACAGTGCCGGGGAATAGGGCTCGTCGTAATACACGGTGAAGCTCAGCGCATCGGCGGTTTCCACCCGGATGACCTTCACATAGTCCGATTTATAGGCGCTCTGCGTGTGTTCATCGAGCAGCAGCTTCAGGGTGAAGGCGCAATCGGCACTGGTCAGTGGTTTGCCATCCGTCCACTTGAGTCCCTGGCGAAGCTTGAAGCGGATGGAGAGGTTGTCCTTGGCCACCTGCCACGATTCGGCCAGTTGTCCGGTCAGGTTCAGATCCTTGTCGTATTTCAGCAGCGACAGGTACATCTGGCCTGCGATGGCATGGCTGGAGGCATCGCTGGCGATCATCGGAATGAGGTTGCTGGCATCGCCGATACTCGCCGAAACCAGCCTGTCGCCGCGAGCCGGTTCAATCGATGCCTGTGTGTGCGTCTCTAATCCGGATGATAGTGTTGTTTTCCCATCGTCCTGCGAGCATGCCGCACCAAGCAGGGCGATGGCGATCAGGAAAAATACGTTGCGCTGCAAGAGAGGCTTCAGGAGGTGCGGGCGCGTGCCAGCAGCCACAGACGGTCGCCCGGATGCAATGTCTTGTCGCTCTTGATACTGTTGGCGCGGGCGATGGCTGCCGGCGTAGTACCGAAGCGTTTGGCGATGTTCCACAGGTTGTCTCCATTTCTCACCCGGTAGTGGATGCGCCTGCCCTGAGCCAGCAGCGGGTTTAGCGGCGGACTGGTCGAGTCCATGTGGCCGGCCGGTACAAGCAGGGTCTGGCCGGGTTGCAGGAGGGTGCTCAGATCAGGATTGATCCGTTTGAGATCATGTACGCTGGTGTGATAGCGGCGGGCTATCACGGAAAGGTTGTCGCCCTTGCGCACCTTGGCATGCACATACTCCGGCGCAGCCTGTCCTGCATTGGCCAGCAATGGCTGCAACATCGATTCCGGCACGTGTAACACGATCTGACTATCCAAATACTGGCTGTGATTCAGGCCGGGGTTGAAGCGGTATAGCTCTTCAGGGTCGATCTGAGCTGCCTCGGCAAGCTGGTTCACATCGATCGGACCTTCGATTGATACCTGATGCGTTTCCCATGGCTCCGGGAAGGTCCATAGGCCACGCTGTACCAGCGCCGACAGACCCAGAATGCCGCGCACATAGGTCATGGTGACAGGCGGAACAGGCATGGTGTCCAGACCGTCCTGCGGTTTCCACGGGTGCTGCGCAAGACGTCTGGTCATATTGCCGGGGCCGCGATGATAGGCAGCGAAGGCGGTCGGCCAGTTGCCGAACATGGCGTACATTTCCTGCAGATACTGCACTCCGCCACGGGTACTTTCCTCTACATGGCGCCTCGGGTCATAGCCCTTGGCGGCATTCATGCCGAGCATGCGGGCGGTTCCGGGCATGACCTGCCACAGTCCTGTTGCTCCGACGGGCGAGAAGGCATACGGGTTGTAACCGGATTCGGCAACGGGGACGACTTCCAGCTGCCGCGGCGCGCCCATGTCTTTCAGTATCGGTAAGATGCGGGCGCGAACATAGCGCGAACGTTCAGATACAGGGCCCCAGTGATTGCTGTAGATGCGTTTGGCATCGGCCTGAACGCCGGCGATATCGGAAGCAGGCAGCCCGTCGAGCAGGGGGTTCTGGGCAACCGGCGCAGGTTGCGTTGTTTGCGTTTCCGCGGCTATATCAGCCAGCGCTTTTTCCTGCTGGCTAGTTGTTGCGGCGGTCTTGTGCTGTGTTTCAACGGACTTGCCGTGCAGCGGATGCGCGCATGACGACATCATCAACAGCACAAGCATGCCGGTGCAGCATCTGGAAATCCTTTGCCTGAAAAGCGGGCTACGGGTTGAAAGCATGGTCGCAGCATAGCGGGCTGAAATTCAGGGTAAAGTGCCCTGCATCACGCCCTGATCGCGAGGCTATGGCAATATCCCGCTTTGCCAGCCATGCTGGACACCCCGGATACCGGTACGGATATGCTCGGATGCTGTGTCTTGCAATTTGCAGTCCAGCATTGGATATTTGCCGTCGTTCGGGGGGATTGCATCCCGCAAGGAGGGACATGTGCAGGAAGCCGTGATCGAAAGGCCGGGGAATGCTGCTTAGATTACAAAGACAACTGATCGAGGCCGGAGTTGTGAGTCAGGAACAGCTCACCCAGGCTTCCGAGCTGCAGAAAGAAACCAATAGCAAGATGCTGGCGGCATTGCTGAAGGTTCCCGGTGTCGATGCCGACCGCTTGCTGCGCTCGCTGGCTGGTATCTACAAGCTTCCCTATCTTGATGTTTCCGCCATCAAACCCGAACAGCGTCTGCTCGACCGTTGCAGCGAGGCCTTTTGCCGCGAACATCACTTTGTGCCGATTGATGAGACCGAGAGTCATGTTGCCGTGGCCATCGTCGATCCGTTGGATTTCTCCGCACTCGATGCGCTGCGCTTCAATCTCGGCAAGAAGATCATGCCCTGTTTTGCTCATCCGGAGGCTATCAGCCGGCGTATCCAGGAGTTGTATCAGAGCGAAAGCGATTTCGATATGTCGGTCGGCGATATGGCGATGGATGGGGACGGCGGGGCCGAACTGCTGCAGACCGAGGAAAAGAAGGACGAAGACCTTTCGCTCGACGATATTCAGCGCGGTGCCGGCGATTCGCCGATCATCAAGCTGGTGAACGGCATCATGGTCAAGGCACTGAAGATGAAGGCTTCGGATATCCATATCGAGCCGGGCGAGACTGGCAGCGTGGTGCGTATGCGTCTGGACGGCAAGCTGCATCCGACACTTAAGTTTCCGGCCAAGATCCACCCACTGGTCGCCTCGCGTATCAAGATTATGTCCAAGCTGGATATTTCCAATTCCCGCATCCCTCAGGACGGGCGCACGCGCATCAAGATCTGGGACAGGTATTTCGATCTGCGCGTCTCCACACTGCCGTCGATGCACGGCGAGAAGGTGGTGCTGCGTATTCTGGACAAGAGCGGTCTTTCACTGTCGCTTGATGTGCTGGGCTTCGAGAAGACCGCCGATGCACGGGTGCGCGAATGCATCAAGCGACCCACCGGCGCAGTGCTGGTAACCGGTCCTACCGGTAGCGGCAAAACCACCACGCTTTATTCTTTCCTGCACAGCATCAACGATCAGGAAACCAATATTATCACTGTCGAGGACCCGGTCGAATTCCAGATCAAGGGCATCAATCAGGTGCAGGTCAACAATGCGGCGGGTATGAATTTCGCCGCCGCGCTGCGTTCGATCCTGCGTCAGGATCCGGATGTGGTGATGGTGGGTGAGATCCGCGATCACGAAACCGCCGAGATCGCCCTGCATGCGGCACAAACAGGCCATCTGGTGCTATCCACGCTGCATACCAACGATGCCGCATCCACCATCAGCCGCTTGCTGGACATGAAGATCGATGCGCCGAGTCTGGCTGCTTCGCTGAATATGGTGGTCGCGCAACGTCTGGTGCGCCGCCTGTGTCCGCATTGCAAGGTGTTGCAGGAACCGCCGGAGGATCTGGCACAGCGCATCGACATCCCCAAGGGCCTGACCTTTTATGCGCCCAAGGGTTGCAAACAGTGCTCCGATATCGGCTACAAGGGCCGGCTCGGCGTGCACGAGGTGCTGTATGTCACCGATCAGATGCGCGAACTGATCGGCAAGGGCGGATCGGCCCGCGACCTGCTGCGGCTGGCGCGTGAAGAAGGCATGTTCACCCTGTTCGAGGACGGGCTGAGCAAGGCACTGCAGGGTGTCACAAGCCTGGCCGAGGTGAGTCGCGTTGGTGCGCCGCCGGAAGGCTTCAAGCTTGCCGAACGTATTTCCAGTGACCGTGTGGTGTCGCTGCCTGAGGCCAAAGCCATGCGCAATCGCGCCAGCGAGCTCGATCCGACCCGCGAGGGCAAGGCGCGAGTGCTGGTGGTGGATGATTCGGCCAGCGTGCGTAATCTGGTCAAGTTTGTGCTTTCGGCGCAGGGTTATGTGACGCTGGAGGCGGAGGACGGTCAGGAAGCATGGCGCATGCTGCAACAGGACACCTTCGATCTGGTGCTTTCCGATTACGAGATGCCGCATATGGCAGGTCCAGAGCTGGTGCAGCGCATCCGCGAGCAGGGCAAGTTCGACGGCATGCCGGTGATGCTGCTGACCTCGCGCGACAGCGAGGAGGATGAAGTCGAAGGACTGGAAACCGGTGCCGACGATTACATTATCAAGCCCGTGGAGCCGTTGAAGTTGCAGGCCAGGGTCAAGAAGGTCATGGGTATGTATCGCCGCATGCGACTGGCCGTACTGGGGGCTGCAAATGGTTGATGACACAAAGACGACAAAGCCGGCGAAAAAGGACACTTCGATCAGTCTCAAGGGTAGCCGCCTGCAGGAGCTGCTGGCTGGTCTGCCGCTGCCCGGCATGGATGGTGCAGCTTCCGGTTTGAGCACTACCGGTGAGTCGCTGGCGAATGATATCGATTTGCTGCAATTGCATATGGGTGGACGCGATTTTCTTCTGGCGGCAAAGGAAGTGGCTGAGATTGTCCGGCCGATGCCTCTGACGCCGGTGCCGATGGCGCCGGATCATCTGCTCGGCGTCGGTAATGTGCATGGACAGATCGTCTGCGTCGTCGAGCCGGGCCGTATGATGACGCTACCGGTGCCGCCGGCCAATGATGGCGAGGCGACCCGCTATGTGGTGTTGCGGCATGCCCGCATGCGCGTGGCTCTGCGGGTGGATTCAGTTCCAGCCATTCACCGTGTCCCTGAAAGCCTGCTGGATGATATTGTCAGTTCGGGAGCGGTGGTTCACGGGGTTTATGGCTGGCTGGAGGTGGAAGGCGTGCGCTACGACATGCTGGATGCCAGAGCCTTGCTGCAGGAGTAATAACAAGGCCGCCTCACGGCGGTATTTCAAGGGCTGGCGCGTCGGTGCCGGTCGAGATAGTTTAGCCGACAAGATTCGGTGGGAGGGACACAATGGCTGTTACCAATCTGCGCAAACGCGCAAATCGGAATGTCTGGATTTCATTGCTGATGCTGCTGGTGCTGATCGGCACGGTGCTTTTCGCAGCGAAAAAGGTGAACGATAACTTCGCCTCGCTGAAGGGTATCTATGCCGAGCAGATCGAGTTGGAGCGTTTCCGTGCATCATTGACCAGTGTGCTTGCACCTCTCAACGATTTCAGTCTGACCGGCAACACAGCCGATGCGGACCGGTTGGACGAGCGATCCGCCGAATTCAACAGGCTGTTCAAAAAGCTCTCTGCCTCGCCGAACCTGACTCCGGATGAAACCAAGGAGCTGAGAGAGGTTTCCGAGTTGCTGATGGGCGAGGTGATCTCGATGGGTGCCAATGTGGTGAGCGGCAAGATTCCGGCAGAGCAGGCGAAAAACGTGACCGTTGTGGCGCAGAATCTGGTGTTCGTGGCGCAGAAGAAGGTGGATCTGGTAGCGCGTGGCTTGAACGGCCGTCTCGATGGGCTGGTGGAGTCCAAACAGAACGAACTGAAGGTGTTTGCCGTCTCGGCGCTGGGCGTGATGCTGGGTCTGGTGCTGATCATGATGATCTCCGGACGTTACTTCGTTTCGACCAGTACCGAGATGATCACCGGTGTGGCGCATCGTGTGACCGGCACTTCCGAAGAGATTCTCAATGCCGTGGATCAGCAGAGCGTGGCCTCGGCGGTGCAGGCCAAGGCCGTGGTGCAGGTGACCAGTGAGATGGAAGACCTGTCGGAAAGCTCACGGCAGGTGGCCAAGACCTCCAAGGATGTGGAACGTATCGCCGAAGTGACGCGTGGTGCGGCCAGCGAGGGCAAGCAGGCGGTGCTCGATGCTATACGCTACATGGAGCTGATCCGTGTCGAGGTGAACGATATCGCTGAAAAGGTGACCTTCGCCGGTGAAAAGGCGGCACAGATCACCGAGTCCATCGGTTCGATTCAGGAAATCGCCGAAGAAACCCACCTGCTGGCGCTGAATGCCTCCATCGAATCGGCTGCGGCCGGCGAGTTCGGCAAGCGATTCGCCGTGGTGGCCGGCGAGGTGCGCCGACTTTCCGAACGCGTTCGCGACTTCACCAGCGAGATCCAGAGTGTGGTGGATGATGTGCACCATTCCTCGCAGGAATCCATCGCTGTGACCCGCAAGGGCCTCGACGAAGTGGGCAAGGGTGTGGGCGTGGCCCGGCATGCCGGTGAGGTGCTGGAGCGCTTGCAGAAAATGTCCGAGAAGACCAGTCAGGCCGTCCGCCATATCTCGCAGGCCACATCCAGGCATGACGAGTCCAATACCCAGTTCATCGACACCATGCGCCAGATCAGCCAGCTGCTCAACGATTCCAGTGAGCAGATGAAGGCCACGCGCGAATCCGCCACCCGTCTGAACGATGTGGCAGAAGAACTGCGGACCATGGTGTAAAGCATGGCTGTCATGCGCGACCCGGTGAACGATCATGCCATCGACTGATTTTTCCCAGTTTATTGCCGCCTTTTTCGATGAGGCGAGGCAACGGCTCGGTTCGATCAATCAGGCGCTGGTGGCCTTTGAAGCCGAATCGCTGGATGAAAAAGGGCTTACCGGCTTAAGGCGCGACGCGCACACCATCAAGGGATCGGCCCTGATGCTGGGTGTGGCCGATGTGGGTGAAGCAGGGCATCTGTTCGAGGATGCGGTCGAGCATCTGATCAAGAATGCCGCGCTGCGCACCCCGGCAATGGTGCAGTTTCTGTTTGATATGCACGATCGTCTGGCCGAGCGCCTGCAGGCGGTGGACAGCAAGCCGGTCGAGACTGCCGATCTGAAGCAGCGCTATGAATCCCTGCTGGAATCCGATGGCAAGGCGGAGTCTCCAGCACCTGCCGTTACAGAAGCAGGCCCTGCCGATACTCCGTCAGAAACTCAGTCGCAGGATATCCGTGCTTCTTCGGAAGTCGTCGCCGGCAGTGCACGTGATGACGGTCAATGGGGTGATTTCAAACAGTTTATCGCCGCGTTCTTCGATGAGGCCCGGGGTCGTCTGGGCTCGATCGATAAGGCTCTGGTGGCGCTCGAATCCGGTTCGCTGGATGCGGATGGTCTGGCCGCACTGAAGCGCGATGCGCACACCATCAAGGGTTCTGCCCTGATGCTCGGCGTGGCCGATGTGGGTGCCGCCGGGCATCTGTTCGAAGATGCGGTTGAGCGTATGACCGGATATGCGGAGATACGCACACCCGAAATGGCGCGCCTGCTGATGGACATCCACGACCGCCTTGCCGTCCGTTTGCAGGCCGTGGATGCACCGGACATCGAGGTGAAGGATTTCCAGCTCCGATTTGATGCCTTGCTGAGCGCCGGGGATGCGGCGAAGCCGACCGGAGTGAAAGAGACCGGAGCTGAAATCGGGAGCGTGGATAAAGCCACCTCCGGGCATCAGGATGCAACAGAGGACGAGCAGTCCGGGCAGGATGAACAGCCCGCTCCGGTTGTTGCGGACACGCCGGAATCCGCAGCCAATTCGTACCGTCCGGATGTCAGCGAGGTCAAGGCCAAGGTGGGCGGGCAGGCGACCTCCGGTCGCTTCCTGCGCGTGGATGCCGAGCGTCTGAATGTGCTGTCCGGCCAGCTGATCGAGTTGAGTACCGGCAAGGCCTTCGGTACGCAGTTGAATCAGGATGTGCAGTCGCTGCTCAAGCAGCTGGGGCAGTTGCAGTCCATCGCCCGCAAGGTCAAGGCCGAATTGCCGGCGGGTTCACCGTCCGAGTCGCTGACCATGTTCGACCGTCAGATGGACTGGCTGAGCCGTGCCACACGCCATCTGGCATCGGATGTGGAATACAATGTGGGACGTCAGGGCATCATGCTCGACGATCTGCGCGACCAGGTGCTCGGCCTGATGCTGCGTCCTCTGGATACCGTATTCTCGGCTTTCCCGCGCGCTGTGCGCGATGTGGCCGGGCGGCATAATCGCAAGGCACGTCTGGTCACCGCCGGTGAGTCCGTGCAGTGCGACCAGAGTGTCGTGGAATCGCTGATGGAGCCGCTGGTGCACCTGATCAACAACGCGGTGGTGCACGGCATCGAATCGCCGGAAGAGCGTCGTGCGCTGGGTAAGCCCGAGGCCGGTCAGCTCAGCCTGATCGCTGTGCAGAGTGGCAGCGAGATCCATATCGAGGTGATCGACGACGGCAGGGGTATCGATCCGCAACATATCAAACAGGTCGCTGTGGAGCGTGGCGTGACCACGCAGTACGAGGCGGACGCGATGAGCGATGCCGAGGCGCTGGAGATGATCTTCCGCCCCGGTTTCTCGACGCATCTTGAGGTGGATCAGACCTCCGGTCGCGGCATCGGCATGAATGTCGTGCAGGATACCGTGCGTCGCCTGACCGGTGTGATCCGCATTCATACCGAGAAGGGCAGGGGCACCCGTTTTCTGATCTCCCTGCCGGTGAGTATCGCCGTACAGCGCGCCCTGATGTTCCGCATCGGCGAACAGAAGTTCGGCATGCTGATCCACATGGTGGAGCAGGTGGTGGCCCCGAAGGCCTCCGAGTTGCTGATCGAGGAGGGCAGGCCGATTGTCAGATACGGCAATCATACGGTGCCGCTGGTGGATCTTCGTCGTATGTTCTCCGGGGATAAGGATGCCGCTCCCGGTGAAGTGCAGCTGGTTCTCATCGCGCGGCATATCGACGGATTCACCGGCATCGTGGTGGATCAGCTGTTCGAGGAAGCCGAGATTATCGTGCGCGAGCTCGATCCATATCTGAAGCGTTATCAGGCTCAGGGCCTGATGGGCAATACCATCGGCGACGACGGTCAGGTTGTGCTGCTGATGGAGCCCTACGGCATCAAGGAAATGGGTCGCACCGCACCGATGCAAGTGGTGCACGACCTTCAGCCCGGAGCCGCAGGCATGCAGGCGGTCCGCGCGCTGCTGGTGGAGGATTCGATCATCGCTCGGCAGATCGAGCGCTCGCTGCTCGAATCGCTCGGCATGGTGGTGGATACCGCCATCGATGGACTGGATGCTGTGGACAAGCTGGAGCGCAGCGAATACGACGTGCTGGTCACCGATCTGGAGATGCCGCGTCTCGACGGCTTCGGTCTGGTTCGCCGTATCCGTAACGATCCACGCTTTGCAGGCATGCCGATATTGATTATTTCCACCCGCGAAAGTGCCGAGGATCGCATGAAGGGTCTGGATGCGGGGGCCGATGCCTACCTGATCAAGCAGAATCTCGCCCAGGGAGGTCTGCATGAAACCCTGCTCGCCCTTCTTGGCCCATTGACTGCGGGCGACGAATCCAGAACAATGCCGCCCTCCCACGACGCTCCCATCGTCTAGTGGTCCAGGACGCCGCCCTCTCACGGCGGAAACAGGGGTTCGACTCCCCTTGGGAGTACCATTTTTCCGGGCTGTCCGGTGCCTTCGGGCCGGTAGCTCAGTTGGTAGAGCAGCAGACTTTTAATCTGCGGGTCACTGGTTCGAGCCCAGTCCGGCTCACCATATAAAAGCGTTGATACGTAAGGTTTTTAGCGCGTTTTGATACCAAGGCGTCGGCAGCCCGGAAATTGTTTGGTACACTTTGACAACTTGCATGCTTGAGATACATTACGCTCAACTACTGACTTTTCATCTTGTGGGTCACTGGGGCGAGACCAGTTCGGCTCACCAGCCGATCAGGGTTGTCTCGCAGCAATCCTTTATTATGGTGTCGGCAGCCCGGAAATTCTTGGGAGTATCGCAGCCTGCGTTGCGTCAGGGTATCCAATATGAATGACATGACTCTGCAACAGCCTTTGACCGACCTGGCTGCTGCCATGCAACTGCGCGACGATGCGGCCGACCCCTGCATCATGGTGATCTTCGGTGCCTCCGGCGATCTGACCAAGCGGCTGCTGGTTCCCTCGCTGTTCAATCTTTACTGCGACAATCTGCTGCCCCCGTCGTTCGCCATCCTCGGCATGGCGATGGACGATTTCACCACCGATTCCTTCCGCGCCAAGATGGATGCGGATATCCGCGAGTTCTCCCGTCGCGAGCCCTTCGATGAGCAGGCATGGCAGACCTTCTGTCAGGGCATCCACTATATTCAGGGAAAATTCGACGAGCCGCAGGCCTTCACACAGCTGCACGAAAAGCTTGTCGAACTCGATGCGTTGTACGCCACCGGCGGCAATGTGCTGTTCTACATGGCCACGCCGCCAGCCGTGTTCAGCATGATCTCGCTGCACCTCGACGAGGCGGGCCTGAACCGCAGCAACGGTGGCTGGCGACGGATCATCGTGGAAAAGCCATTCGGCACCGATCTGGCCAGCGCCATCGCCCTGAACAAGGAGATCCTGGCCTTCTGGAAGGAAGAGCAGGTCTATCGCATCGATCATTATCTGGGCAAGGAAGCGGTGCAGAACCTGCTGGCCTTCCGCTTTGCCAACGGCATGTTCGAGCCCCTGTGGAACCGTACGCATATCGATCATATACAGATCACCGCCACAGAGCAGGTGGGCGTGGAATGGCGTGGCGCCTATTATGAAAAGTCCGGCGTGATGCGCGATATGATCCAGAATCATCTGTTCCAGATGATGGCCTATCTGTGCATGGAGCCGCCGACCTCGTTCGAGGCCGATGCCATCCGTAACGAGAAATTCAAGCTGCTCTCCGCCGTGCGCCTGATGAGCCGCGAGGATGTGGCGCGCAATGCGGTGCGCGGCCAGTATGCCGCTGGCGTGAAGCCGGACGGGACGCCTGCCGTCGGCTACCGGCAGGAAGCGCATGTGCATCCGGATTCCAATACCGAGACCTTCGCGGCTTTGAAGATCCGCATCGACAACTGGCGCTGGCACGGTGTGCCGGTCTATCTGCGCTCCGGCAAGGCCATGGAGAACAAGGCCACCGAGATCGTCGTGCAGTTCCGTCGCGCGCCCGAATTCACCTTCCGAGGCACCCCGGCTTTCGGTCAGCTGGAGGCCAATCAGCTGATCTTCCGCATCCAGCCGGACGAGGGCATCGAGTTGCGCTTCCTGGCCAAGCGGCCCGGGCCCTCGATGCATATGCGCAAGGTGAATATGCATTTCGAGTACGACGAGGCCTTTGTGGTGCATCCCGGAACGGGCTACGAAACCATGCTGTACGATTGCATGCACGGCGATGCATCGCTGTTCTCGCGCACCGATCTGGTGGAAACCTCGTGGCGCATCGTGCAGCCGGTGCTGGATGCATGGGGTGACGAAAAGGCGACAGACTTCCCCAATTATCCTTTCGGCTCCTGGGGCCCGAAGGCCTCCTTCGAGCTGCTCAATCCGGGGCACCGGCGTTGGGTGGACCGCATCTCGCGCACCGTGCTGGAGCGCGTGCCGATGTTCGAGGGCAGCAGCGATGCCATGCTCAAGGCCTTCGCCATGATGCTCAAGCCGATGGTGTTCAATGCAGGCGACGAGATCGTGCAATACGGCTCCGAGGGCGGCGAGCTGTTCATCATCGAGAAGGGCAGCGTGGAGATCGTCGATCCGAAGGGCTGGGTGAAGGCGGAACTGGGCGAGGGACAGGTGTTCGGCGAGGTCAGCCTGCTGCTCACCAAGAAGCGTCAGGCCTCTGTGCGCGCCAAGACCTATTGCGTGGTGTACACGCTGGAGAAGCGGGATTTCAGCAAGGTGCTGAAGGACAAGCCGCAGTTCGCCGAGCGGGTGATGCAGATGGCGCGCGAGCGCTACAACGTCATCGTCGATGCCAGCCAGTTGATGGCCGGCGACAAACAGGATTAGGCAGCGCGGCGGAGATCCGCCGCAGGCTGCGTACATATCAGAAAGAAAGGGAGCAGGAAGATGAAGCTGGCAATGATTGGATTGGGTCGCATGGGCGGCAATATGGTGAAGCGTTTGGCCGGTGGCGGACATGATGTGGTGGCCTACGATGTGGATGCAGCACCGGGTAAGGCGCTGGCTGCCGAGTTCGCCTCGGTCACTGCGGTAAGCGATCTGGCCGGCGTGATCGCAGCGCTTCCGAAGCCGCGCGTGTTGTGGGTGATGGTGCCACACCAGTTCGTGGACAGCAGCATAGCCGATCTGCTGGCCGCCGGTGTCGAGGCGGGCGATCTGATCATCGACGGCGGAAACTCCAACTACAAGGAGGGCCAGCGACGCGCAGCCGAGCTGGCCGAGAAGGGCGTGCTGTTCGCCGACTGCGGCACTTCCGGCGGCGTCTGGGGCCTGAAGAACGGATACAGCCTGATGATCGGCGGTACGGATGAAGCCATTGCATTGATCGCACCGGCGCTGACCACGCTGGCTTCGAATGACGGCAAGGGTTGGGGTCATGTCGGTCCGGTTGGCGCCGGGCATTTCGTCAAGATGGTCCACAACGGCATCGAGTACGGCATGATGCAGGCCTTTGCCGAGGGCTTCGAGCTGATGAAGGCCAAAGAGGAATTCGATCTGGATATGCATCAGATCTCGCGCGTCTGGCAGCACGGCTCGGTGGTTTCTTCATGGCTGCTGGATCTCACCGGCGATGCGCTGGAGCAGGACAAGGACCTCTCCTCGCTGTCCGACTGGATGGACGATTCCGGCGAGGGCCGCTGGACGGTCAACGAATCCATCGATCTGGGCATCCCCACACCGGTGCTGACGCTGGCCCTGCAGATGCGCTTCCGCAGTCGTCAGAAAGACGCCTATGCCGGCAAGATCGTCAATGCGCAGCGCGCCGGTTTCGGCGGGCATGCCATCAAGGCGGCGGACAAGGAATAAATCGTGGCCGGTGATGATAAATTCGCCTCGCTGATCGGCTCCCAGCGGCCGCAGGCGACCAATATCGTCATCTTCGGTGCCAATGGCGATCTGACCAAGCGCAAGCTGTTGCCGGCACTGGCGCATATGCACCGCTGGAACCTGCTGGGCCACGACTGCCGCATCATCGGCGTGGTGCGTCAGAAATGGACGCATGCCTACTGGGTCAGCTATGTGCACGACGAACTGCTGAAATTCTTCCCCGAGGCGGTGCTCAATCCGGCCTCCTGGCAGCATATCGCCGAAAAGCTGGAGCTGGTCAGCGGCGATCTGGGCGAGGCGGAAACATATCAGGCCATCGCCGACAAACTGCATGCCCACGACGGGCGGAAAAATGCGCTGTTCTATCTCGCCATTCCGCCGGCATGGTATGAGACCGTGGCACAGCATCTGCACACAGCAGGGCTGAACGACGAATCGGAGGGTTTCCGCCGAGTGGTCATCGAAAAGCCCTTCGGCATGGACCTGCACAGCGCCCAGGGTCTGAACCGCAGCATTCAGAGCTGTTTCGACGAATCGCAGATCTATCGCATCGATCATTATCTGGGCAAGGAAGCGGTGCAGAACCTGATGGTGTTCCGCTTCGGCAACTCGGTGCTGGAGCCCCTGTGGAACCGCAACTACATCGATCATGTGCAGATCTCGGTGTCGGAATCCCTCGGTGTCGGCTATCGCGCCGGTTATTATGAAACCTCGGGTGCCTTGCGCGACATGATCCAGAGTCATCTGATGCAGGTGATGGCGCTGGTGGCCATGGAGCCGCCGGTATCGCTGGCGGCCGACGATGTGCGCGACGAGAAGCTCAAGGTGTTGCGCTCGGTGCGCAGATTCCAGGCCGGGGCGCTGCAGCATCGTGCGGTGCGCGCGCAGTACGCGGCAGGCGAGGTGGAAGGCGAGGTGGAAGGCGAGCCGGTAGCCGCTTATCGCGAGGAACCGGGCATCGCACCTGAATCGACCACCGAGACCTTCGCCGCGGTGAAGTTCTATATCGACAACTGGCGCTGGCAGGGCGTGCCTTTCCTGCTGCGTACCGGTAAGCGGCTGCCGCATCGTGTATCGGAGATATGCATCCGCTTCCGCGAACCGCCGCAGAAGCTGTTCAAGCTCAGCGAAGAGAATGTGCGCAACAATGAATTGATCTTCCGTCTGCAGCCGGATGAAGGCATGCAGCTGACCATGACCGCCAAGCAGCCGGGCCTTTCCATGCATCTGCGCGGTGTGAAGCTCGATGCCTCCTACGGCATGGCCGGTTCCGGCATGCCGGAAGCCTACGAGACCCTGCTGCATGATGTGATGCTGGGTGAAGCGGGCCTGTTTTCCCGCGCCGACGAGGTCGAGGAATGCTGGAACATCGTCATGCCGATCCTCGATGCATGGAAGGAGCAGAAGGATATCGCCACCTATGCCGCAGGCAGCATGCCCGGATGCGATGCCGATGTGCCCGGCATGGATGAGTTGCTGGCCGGTTGTCAGGGCGGCTGGCGCGATCTTTCCAGGCATTAGGGGAAAGACATGCAGGTAGAGATTTTCGCCGATGCGATGGCACTGGCCCGGGTCGCAGCCGAATGGACCGTGAAAGCTTGCAATCAGGCGATCGCGGAGCGCGGGGTGTGCCATCTGGTGCTGGCCGGAGGTACCTCCCCGAGGCAGTGCTATGAGGTCATGCGCGGTATGCAGCTCGACTGGTCGCGCATGCACATCTGGTTTGGCGACGAGCGCTGCGTTCCTGCAGATCATCCTGATCGCAATGATTGCATGGCCGACGAGGCGCTGTTATCGCATGTCGCCATTCCACATGTGCAGATCCACCGCATGCATGCCGAGCTCGGCCCTGAAGAGGGCGCGCGATTGTATGCTGCAGAGCTCGCATGCGTTGGCCGCATGGATGTCGTGCATCTCGGCATGGGCGAGGACGGCCATACCTGCAGTCTGTTTCCCGGCAAGCCTTCGTTGAATGACGGACGCCTGGCCTTCGGTGTATCCGATTCCCCGAAGCCGCCGCCCGAGCGCGTCACTGTGGGATATGCCGTGCTCAATGCCGCCTGCCATGTGCTGGTTCTTTCGGCCGGCAAGGGGAAGCAGGAGGCCATCGCCCGCATCCGTGCCGGTGAGCAACTGCCTGTGGCAAGGGTGAAAAATGCGATCTGGTACATTGACCGCGATGCCGCAGGAGATGCGTTTCCAGCCTGAGTCAGCCTGCCGGATATCATGAAAAAAGGCGGCTTTGAGCCGCCTTTTTCCTTTGCTGTCATCGTCTTTCAGCGCAGGGCTCTATTGTTCACCACCCAGGTTCCGTTCCTGCCTTCACAGAGGGTGTTGCGATTGATGTCCGTACGGTTCCTGCTGCTGACCTTCTGTTCCAGATCGCGGCACTGGCGACCGCGCGCGTCGTACCAGATGCCGGTGACGGTGATCGAGCCGGAGCTGTGATTATCCTCCCAGTAGATGGTGTCGCCGGTATCGGCCGTGGTGGCGCGGATGAAGGCCTGCTCGTGCAGGCGCTGCTGCTGTTCGTCGAGATGGTCGAACACGGCCAGGGTCAGTGCGGTGAACGCCAGCCAGCGGAAGGCATCATCATCGCTGTAGTAGAAGCCGAAGCCCGGATAGCGGTGGCCGTGCTGGCGGTACACGGGGATGCCGCGGTAATGGCGATAGCGCGGCACCGGCCTCCATGTGCTGCGGTAGACCTCATGTGGCCTTTCGATACGGACGGGTTGGTGCACCGGCAGGCGGCGCACATTGTAGTATGTCTTACGGCTTTCTATATGGCGGTTCTCGGCAAGGCGAACGGCGGGTTGCCGGTAGGCTCCGGCATGTTGTCTGCGGACGTCCTGCCTGCGTGTATCCCGGCGTTCAACGCGCTGTTCATGCTGCTGACGGTTTTGCTGCTTAACGCCGTTGTCGCGGTCGGCAAAGGCCGGCGCGGGCAAAAGGGCTGTCGCACAGGCAAGCAGGGCCGGCAGGGTGAAATGAATGATTCGTGTTTGCATGGCTGTCTCCTTGATTCGCGGGAATCATGGGAGGCAGTCTTGCCGTCCGGATGTAAACGCGGGTCGTGTGATTGAAAAAGATTGTAAAACTGTGTCGCTGCAGCGGTTCGATGCGGCTACGTGCAGCCTAGGAGCGGCGGATGACCACCATCTTTTCCTCGCTCATCTCAAGCATCGCGGGGAGAATCCCTTCGCGGCCGATGCCTGAAGACTTCACACCGCCGTAGGGCATATGATCCACACGGTAGGTGGGGAAGTCGTTGACCACCACACCGCCGACTTTAAGCGCCTGCACGGCATACTGGATATGCCGCGTATCGAAGCTGAAGATGGCCGCTTGCAGCCCGTAATCGGAGCGGTTGATCCAGCCCACCGCCGTTTCTATTTCTTCGAACGGGGTGACCGTGACCACCGGGCCGAACACCTCGGATCTGCATACGTCCATGTTCTCATGCACATCGGTGAGAATAGTCGGCTCGATGACATTGCCCGAGCCAAGGCGTTTGCGCTTGCCGCCATGTGCGATGATTGCCCCGTCTGCTTCCGCCTGTTTAATCAGGTCCATCACGCGATCCGCCGCTGCCTTGTTAATCAACGGACCGACCGCAATGCCATTCTGGCGGGGATCTCCGACACCGAGCTTTCCGGTTTCCCGCTTCAGCAGTTTCAGAAAGGGCTCGTACACCGACTGCTGCACATAGATGCGCTGCACGGCGATGCAGGATTGCCCGGCCTGCGCGAATCCCCCGATGGCACAGCGGGCAGCGGCAAAGGCAAGATCGGCCAATGTGTCGATGATGGTTCCGGAATTGCCACCCAGTTCGAGGGCTACGCGCTGCTTCACAGCCTGTTTCTTCAGCGCCCAGCCCACATCCGGGCTGCCGGTGAAGCTGAGCATGCGGATATCCTCTCCGGCCAGTAACCCATCCACCTCCGCATGCGGCATGGGCAGCACATTCACGCTGCCGGCCGGAGCACCCGCTTCGCTGATGATGCGGGCCAGCAGCAGGGCGGAAATCGGTGTGTCGCTTGCCGGCTTGATGATGATCGGATTCCCCACGGCGAGAGCCGGGGCGATCTTGTGCGCCACCAGATTCAGCGGGAAGTTGAAAGGGCAGATGCCAAGTATCGGGCCAATCGGTTCGCGCCGCGTGTAGCCCTCATACCCTTCGCCGCGCTGCATGCCGTCCATCGGAATGATCTCGCCGCTGAAGCGCCGTGCCTCTTCCGCAGCCCAGGAAAATACCGCAAGGCTGCGCTCGAACTCCTGCTCGGCGAACATGCGCGGCTTGCCCCCCTCGACCACCAGCGCATCAATGATTTCCCCGCGCGCGTCATCAAGCCCTGCGGCGATGTCCTGGAGTAGAACACTGCGTGTATAGCGCGACATGTCTGCCAGCTGAACAGCCGCCTCGCGCGCCGAGGCCACGGCATCCTGCACATGCCTGTGTCCCGCCATCGACACAGTGGCCACACAGCTATCGTTGTACGGGTTGTGCACCTCGAACTCTTCAGCCCCGGAACGGGCTTCGCCATGAATCCAAAGATAGAAATGCGGTACCTTGGGCATGATTGCGGCTCCCTAAAAAAACGCCCGGTTAAAAGGGCGTTACTCCCTATATAGCACAGCTGCATCGGTGATGCAGAAAATGCGTGCTGCAGTTGTTTACCATGCGGAGCTATTTGCTGATGTGATAAGTCCAGTCCCAGTTTGCAGCCGGCGGGTTCGCGACAAGGTCGGTGATGCGTTGCAGATACAGTTGGCTGGCCGGGTCGCCGGTGGTTTCGATGCAATGTTTAAACAGGGGGGCGGCCTCTTCGAATCGCATGCGGCGGAAGGCCCGCAAGGCTTCCTCAAATCTTGCCGCTGAATCCCGCATCATGGGGCTGGCATTATCTATCTCGGCGATGACTTCATAGATGCGGATGGCGTCGTTTTTTCCCTGCACGCGAATCCGGTCGAGTTCACGGCACAGAAAAACTTCTTGGATCATCGCATGGGTGAATTCGGAAACCAGAATGGTGCTGCCGTAGTATTTGTTCGCGCCTTCAAGCCGGGCAGCCAGATTGACTGCGTCGCCGATCATTGTGTAATCCATCCGGTCTCTGGAACCCATATTGCCGACAACCATGGCTCCTGAATTGATGCCCATGCGCACGAACAGCTCGGTTCTACCCTGTTCGCGCCATTGCTGGCGAAGTTCCTCAAGCCTTTTTTGCATTCGTACGGCGGCGCGAACAGCATGCTCTGCATGTTGCTCATTCGTAACGGGGGCACCCCAGAACGCTACGATGGCATCGCCGATATATTTGTCGATCACACCGCCGCATTGCTGAATGATTTCGCCCATGGCAGTGAGGTATTCGTTAAGCAACTGCACAAGATCGGGTGCCTGCATTGCCTCCGATATCGACGTGAATCCCGCGATGTCGGAGAAGAAGGCGGTCATGCTACGCTCTTCACCCCCGAGCTTTACCTCCGAACGCATTAATTCGTGCGCCACCTCCGGAGAGACAACCTTGCCGAGCAGATCACGCACCTTGTCCCGTTCGACGAGTCCTTCGGCCATGTTGTTGAAAGCTCCCGCGAGATTGCCGAACTCGTCCTGCCGGTCCATGGATATGCGATGTTCGAAACGATGCTGCTCGATTTCCCGGACCCCTTCGGCCAGCAGCTTTACCGGCCGCGTTACCGATCGGCTCAGCCAGAAGATACCGGCTGCCGTCAATACAAGACCCAGCAGGGATATCAGCAGCAGCATGGAGCGCAATCGATAGAACGCTTGCAGCGCTTCCTGCATCGAGCGCTGTAAGACGGCCAGCACGACTCCGTGTCCGTTCTGCTGCAGGATTGAACCGCGGCTTACATGCTCGCTGCCCCCCATTATGAGCATCACAGGCTCGCTAATCGAAGACATGATGCCAGTCGGGTTTGCGGATAATTCATGCTGCATAGGCATAGGTAATGTGGAGGCAATGAGCTCAGCCTTGTTGTCGCGGAGATGAAGCAGGGAGATATCTGCATGCGTGGTTGCCTTGAGTTCCCCGACCAGCGCCGCACCGATGCGGAAGGTGATGCACAGCCAGGCAACCGGATCGGGGGCCAACAGGGGCACGACAACTGCCTGATGGGTTTCGTTTCCTTGGAACACAATGCCCGATGCTTCCCCGCTCTGTTCCGCCAGCTCAATCAGGGAGGCGAATTCAAAGGGCCCGCCATAGGCATCCGGGCGGGAGGTATCGGCCTTAAGCAGTGCATCCATCGATACAAGCTGCATGCTATCAGCGCCGATCCGGTTCCGCAGATTATTCAGGGCAGAAAGCAACGTATCTCGGTCGCCGGTGGCTATGGCCTGTTTGAATGCATAATCAGCCGATAATACGCGAGCCCCGTCAGCCAGCTTCTGACGTCTGCTTTGCATCAGTTGCTCGAATACCCGTTCCGCCACTTCCAGATCCGCAACAATCTGCGCCTTAGTGCTATCCAGAATGGCTTGGTGAACGGCGCTGAAGAAGCTGATAATAAAAACGCCCAGCAGGCCGGCGAAGAAGAACAGCAGCCGGCTCTGGAAGCTTCTGAATTGCAGCCTCAGCCTCAGCGGTAGCCTCCCAGACGATTATCAGCCGGGCCGCGCACCGCTCTCCAGACCCTGTTCAGCGTGATGACGTTATTCAATTGCACAGCCCCGCTACCCACGCTGACCATTTGGCCGGTTGCGCTTGCCGGGCCCTTCATGCGGAAATGCCAGATCCCGATCCGGTACTCTCCGGCGGGCAGTTCCAGCCTTGCCAGACCATCCTCTCCTGTCTTGGCGAAATACGGTGTATCGACTACATAGATATAGCCTGACATCCAGTCGTGAATATTGCAGCCGAGTGATACCGGGCCTGTCTGGTCGAAGATGACCGGCTCCCGCGGAGTGCCCAGATATAAGGGGATTTCAAAGGTTTTGGCTGGCGAGAAGGAATACACATGGTGGCGGATGTTGTCGTGGTTGGGGAAAACGATGCCGGTGTTTTTTTGTACGATCGTCACCATGTCCACATATTCCTTGTCGATCTGATCTATGGCGACTGTGGTGGTTTTGTCTTGCGCCGTGTCGATGTTTCCCAGTGGTGTGGCGAATACCACCGCATCCTGCACAGGGCTGCCCGATGCTTCGCTGACGCTGAACAGCAGTTCGCCTGCGCGAGCCGTTTGTGCAGGCAGCAGGCACACGATGATCACCAAAAGAAGGCGGATCGCGATTATTCCGCAAAGCCGGCAATCTCCGCTCTGTAGAATCAGGGGTGGATTAATAGCTGTAAATGACATTGGCGCGGAAGATATTGTTTGTGTAGGTGAACAGGCCGGTTTTGCTGCTGCGGCGTTCGTAGCCGATATCGGCGGAAGCGTGGCCATCGAGAAAGGAATGGCTGATGTCGGCTCGATACGTATGCACCTGTGCATTCAGCCGATAGGCCGTTCCGGGGATGGCATCATCGGTCGTTACCGCCAGTACATAAGGGCTGGAGGCGGTTGCCGGATTCCAGGCGCGCGTGGCGACGATATCCCCCCTGCGGAAGGTATAGCCCACGCGAAGCAGGGTTCTTTCCGTTAGCAGCGCATCGAGGCCCAGCGATGCGCTATTGCCCTGCATATCGAAAACCCTGCCGCCCGGGTTAGGGGTAATGCCGCTTACAGGGCTTGAAGCCGGGCCTTTGCGGATGTCGTGGCTATATGCCAGGCGCAGCGACAGGCGATCATTCAGGCGTTTTCCGGCTTGCAGGCCGAAAATATATGATTGTCCGTCGCGGATATTGCTTCTGGAGTTGATGCGCATGGCCGAGGCGTTTGCGCGAAGCCATGGCACAAACGGCCCGAGGCCGAATTTGTGCTGTATGGCCAGAGTCCCGCCGAAATTGTGCGAGCTCAGTTGCCGGATGTTGTTATGCAATTCGGCTGTATATCGGCCTGTCAGGCTTAGTCGGGAATAATCTGCAAGCTGCAGGATACGGCCGGCGGTCAGTTTGGGGGTATACGATGTATCGCTGCGTTTTTCGGAAGCAAATACGCCATGATTGATGTTGTCGTCAGTGCTGCTTTCAATTTCGGCATCCGCGATCCATTCGGCCCACTCTGTTTGCGCATGCGCCGAACCGGCAGATAGAAAGCAGGTGGAAATCATTCCGGCAATCGACAAAGCGGTTCGCATCCAGCGCATTGAAACCCTCCCCGATAGACGAATGCACAAGCCATTTACCGTTTGCATGTGACGTCATGCCAATCGGCTCCCTGTGTCGGCAAGGCTTTGCCAGTGCCGGATGAAGCAACATAACCGAAGTGGTTTCGATTGTGAATGGCAAAAGCAGTCTTGGAAAAGTACAGTGTTTTATGCTTGTTATCGAACCACGCAGCGAATCTCAGGCGCTGGCTCTTATGCAGTGGGAACGACGTCACCCCATCTTGAGTAGCAGTCCCGTTTAGAGTCCGGACCTCACTGTAGCCGATTTTGCAGCTAATTGCTTTGCATAGGCGGCAGGTGTCAGACCACCCAATACTTTCTTCGGTCGCTCCT
>Ga0210006_1000268_pt1 | contig 44108 bp, 40 predicted proteins | sample CryGey02umfilter_2_FD_185452 | JGI IMG/M metagenome (GOLD analysis project Ga0210006, IMG submission 185452) | Groundwater microbial communities from aquifer in Utah, USA - Crystal Geyser 4/10/14 0.2 um filter (SPAdes) (version 3) | ecosystem: Environmental > Aquatic > Deep subsurface >... | reverse complement strand
CCGACCGTACGACCACCTTCGCGAATTGCGAAACGCAGTTCCTTGTCCATGGCAATCGGCGTCAGCAGTTCGACAATCATCGAAACGTTGTCGCCGGGCATCACCATCTCTGTTCCCTCAGGCAGGGTCACCGAACCGGTAACGTCTGTCGTACGGAAATAAAACTGCGGACGGTAGCCATTGAAAAACGGCGTATGACGGCCACCTTCTTCCTTGGTCAGAATATAAGCCTCTGCCTTGAAGTTGGTGTGCGGCGTGATCGAACCCGGCTTGGCCAGAACCTGACCACGCTCAACGTCCGTACGCTCAACACCACGAATCAGTGCGCCGACGTTGTCGCCTGCCTGACCCTGGTCCAGCAACTTGCGGAACATCTCAACACCGGTAACAGTCGTCTTGCGTGTCGGCTTAACACCAACAATCTCAACTTCCTCACCAACCTTAACCACACCCTGCTCAATACGACCGGTCACAACCGTGCCGCGGCCGGAAATCGAGAACACGTCCTCGATCGGCATCAGGAAGGTCTTGTCGATCGGACGCTCAGGCGTCGGAATGAAGCTGTCCACTGCATCCATCAGAGCATGAATAGACTTTGCGCCGATCTCGGACTGGTCGCCTTCAAGCGCCTTCAGTGCGGAACCCTTGATGATCGGAACATCATCACCAGGGAAGCCATAGGAGGACAGCAGTTCGCGAACTTCCATCTCAACCAGCTCAAGCAACTCTTCATCATCAACCATGTCGGCCTTGTTCAGGTACACAACCATGTGCGGAACGTTCACCTGCTTGGCAAGCAACACGTGCTCACGCGTCTGCGGCATCGGGCCGTCAGCTGCGGAAACAACCAGAATCGCGCCATCCATCTGCGCAGCACCGGTGATCATGTTCTTCACATAGTCAGCATGTCCCGGGCAATCAACGTGAGCGTAGTGACGGGCTGCCGTCTCATACTCAACGTGTGCCGTGGCAATCGTAATACCGCGCTCGCGCTCTTCCGGAGCTCCGTCGATGTCGCCGTAGTCCTTGAACACAGCTCCGCCGGTCTCAGACAGAACCTTGGTGATTGCTGCAGTCAATGTCGTCTTGCCATGGTCAACGTGACCAATCGTTCCGATATTGACGTGCGGCTTCGTCCGCTCAAATTTTGCTTTAGCCATTTTTCAGCTCCTATCCCTTACCCGCTTCAACCTTTGACGCTGGCGATAATTTCTTTAGTGATATTGGTCGGCACTTCTTCGTAGTGCTCGAACTGCATGGTGTAGTTGGCACGACCCTGACTCATGGAGCGCAGCTGCGTGGAATAACCAAACATCTCGGACAACGGCACCAGCGCATCTACAACCTTGGCGCCACTGCGATCGGTCATACCATGAATACTGCCGCGACGACGGTTCAGATCGCCCACGATGTCGCCCATGTAGTCCTCAGGTGTTACCACCTCAACCTTCATGATCGGCTCCAGCAGCACCGGCTTGGCCTGATTACAGCCAGCCTTGAAGCCCATGGAACCGGCAATCTTGAAGGCCATTTCGGATGAGTCGACATCATGATAGGAGCCGTCAAACAGACTTGCCTTGATATCCACCATCGGGAAGCCGGCCAGAACACCGCTCTGCATAGCCTCTTCGATACCCTTGCCAACAGCGCCAATGTACTCGCGTGGCACAGCACCACCGACGATCTTGTCTTCGAACAGGAAACCGGCACCCGGCTCCTGCGGAGAAATCTCCAGCCAGACGTGACCATACTGGCCGCGACCACCGGACTGACGCACAAACTTGCCTTCGGCCTTGACGCTGTTACGAATCGTTTCGCGGTAGGCAACCTGCGGCTTGCCGACATTGGCATCCACAGCGAACTCGCGCTTCATGCGATCCACCAGAATCTCCAGATGCAGCTCACCCATGCCGGAGATGATGGTCTGACCCGTCTCCTCATCGGTGTGCACACGGAAGGACGGATCCTCAGCAGCCAACTTACCCAGCGCAATACCCATCTTCTCCTGATCGGCCTTGGTCTTCGGCTCGATAGCAACGGAAATCACAGGATCGGGGAATTCCATACGCTCAAGAATAATTGGCGAGGATTCGATACACAGGGTATCACCGGTCGTGGTGCTCTTCAGACCCACGGCAGCAGCGATATCGCCGGCGCGCACTTCCTTCATTTCCTTACGCTCGTTGGCGTGCATCTGCAAAATACGGCCGATGCGCTCTTTCTTGTCCTTGGTGGAGTTGATCACGTAGGAGCCTGCTTCCAGCACGCCGGAATAGACGCGGAAGAAGGTCAGGGTGCCAACGAAGGGATCCGTCATCACCTTAAAGGCCAGGGCAGAGAACGGCTCATCATCAGAACTCGGACGCGTGTCCTCTTCATCGGAATCAATCTTGTGTCCCTTAATAGCAGGCACGTCGACCGGGGCCGGCATATAATCAACCACAGCATCAAGCAGTGTCTGCACGCCCTTGTTCTTGAATGCGGTACCACACAGCACGGGAATCATCTCGATGCTGATCACAGCCTTGCGAATTGCAGACTTAAGCTCAGCTTCGCTAATCTCTTCACCGCCGAGATACTTCTCCATCAGGCTTTCATCAACCATGGAGACAGCATCCAGCAACTTTTCACGATACTCGGCAGCCTGATCAGCCAAATCTGCAGGAATCTCTTCAATATCGTACTGTGCGCCCATGGCTTCGTCGTGCCAGAGCACAGCCTTCATGGCAACCAGATCAATGATACCCTTGAAGTTCTCTTCGTTACCGATAGGCAGGTTGATCGGCACAGCATTATGACCCAGACGCTCGCCAATCTCATCCACCACTTCAAAGAAGCGGGCTCCGGTACGGTCCATCTTGTTAACAAAAGCCATACGCGGGACATGATATTTATCGGCCTGACGCCACACCGTCTCAGACTGCGGCTCCACACCACCAACTGCGCAAAACACGCCGACAGCGCCGTCAAGCACACGCAGGGAACGCTCCACCTCAATAGTGAAGTCCACATGTCCGGGAGTGTCGATGATGTTGATATGATGATCTTTCCATGTACAAGTCGTCGCAGCGGAAGTGATGGTAATACCACGCTCCTGCTCCTGAGCCATCCAGTCCATGGTTGCAGCACCGTCGTGCACCTCACCAATCTTGTGGGTTACGCCGGTATAAAAAAGGATACGCTCGGTCGTCGTCGTCTTGCCGGCGTCAATATGCGCCATAATGCCGATGTTGCGTACACGCGCTAATGGTGTCTTACGGGCCACGATCCCTTACTCCTTCATCACATCTGTTAAGAACAATAAACAATAAAAACTAAACGAGGACTACCTACCAGCGGTAGTGTGCAAATGCCTTATTGGCCTCCGCCATACGATGGGTCTCATCGCGCTTCTTGAATGCGCCACCACGATCGGACACAGCATCCACAATCTCGTTACCCAACTTCTCCAGCATGGTGTGCTCGGAGCGCTTGCGGGAGTATTCCACCAGCCAGCGAACAGCCAGGGACTCCTTGCGACGCTCGGACACTTCCATCGGCACCTGATAAGTTGCGCCACCAACACGACGCGACTTCACTTCAACCAGCGGCTTCACAGCCTCCAGCGCCTTGTGCAGAGCACTGAGCGGCTCAATCTTCAGGCGGTCGGCAGCGAACTGCATCGCACCATACACAATCTGCTCGGCCGTATTCTTCTTACCATCCCACATCACCTTGTTAACCACGGTCGAAACCATGCGGTCGCCATACTTGGCGTCCGGGGTGACGGGACGAATCTGGGCAGCACCTTTACGAGGCATTAGCTATACTCCTACTTCGGACGCTTTGCGCCGTACTTGGAACGGGCCTGTTTACGACCGTCCACGCCGGACGTATCCAGCACACCGCGCAGAATATGGTAACGAACACCGGGCAAATCCTTTACACGGCCGCCGCGAATCAACACAACCGAATGCTCCTGCAGCTTGTGGCCTTCACCGGGAATATACGCAGTGACTTCATGACCATTGGTCAGACGCACACGAGCTACTTTACGCAAAGCCGAGTTCGGCTTCTTTGGCGTCGTGGTATACACACGCGTGCAAACACCACGGCGCTGTGGACATGCGTCCAGCGCGGGAACCTTGTTGATTTTCCGCTTGTCCTGACGGCCTTTGCGGATCAACTGATTGATTGTTGGCATCAGTTACCTCTTCTTTTTATCTATCCCGACGCGCCCGTACAACAGGGGTGCCGAAGGGTCGCGAACATTAGTGAGACGGCCATATCATGTCAACCGCTGTTTGCGCCTTAATTTATATCTCTCAGTCACGCCCGTAAAAAGGGGCAAAAAAACCCATTCCCTGATGACGGGAAGCTGTTATGCAATCAAAAGCAAAAGCTCAGGAAAGTCAAAACAGAACCGCCCGAGTATCGGGCGGTTGCAGCACAGCCTGGCTGTTACTTAAACGATAGTCTCAACACCACCTGGCGTTCCCATGAGCACCACATCCGCGCCCTGATGCGAGAAGACGCCATTACACACCACGCCGGGCACACTGTTCAGCTCATCTTCCAAGGCACGCGCATCGGTAACAACAAGCCCATGCACATCAATAATAAGATTGCCGTTGTCGGTGATGAATCCCTCACGCAGTACCGGATTGCCGCCAAGTTTGCGGGCCACGCCGGCCACCAGCTCTCTGGCCATCGGAATCACTTCAATAGGCAAGGGGAACGCACCAAGGTGTTTCACACGTTTGGTTTCGTCCACAATACAAATAAACTTGTCGGAGGCTGCAGCAACAATCTTCTCGCGCGTCAGCGCACCGCCGCCGCCCTTGGTCAGGTTCTTGCCGCCATCGAACTCATCGGCACCATCAACATACACCGACAGCGAGGCGACCTGCGTCAGCGCATCATTCAGATCCAGTACCGGGATGCCATGCCCCGCCAATCGCTTGGCCGTCGCCTCGGAGCTGGCCACTGTTCCCTTGATGACACCCTTCTTCGATGCCAGCGCATCGATAAACATATTCGCTGTGGAGCCCGTGCCGACACCGACAATGGTGCCGTCCACCACATACTCAAGTGCTGCCTCGGCAACCTTGCGCTTCATTTCGTCCTGGGTCATGTGATTCCCTCCTGTTGATATTCCCTGCTTACTCTAAATCAATTCTTTGCCGGTTTCACCACGAAGAATCGAAAAACATTCAGGGAGCCGGCGCATCGACCGGAAAGTCAGCAAACATGGTGCGGAAACGCGATTCGCGCATCAGCACGGGATCGGCTACACCAAGCGCCTGCACCCTGGTCCACAATTCCCTCGCCTCGGCATAGGGCGCCGGGGCAAAGGTGAAGCGCCATGTGGAAATATGCAGCTGACGTCGTTCATAGGTATAGGGCCGATTTGCTTTTTCCAGACGGCGCTGCATCTGCTGCGCATAGGCCTCAAGATACAAACGCCCAAGAGCCACGCCGAAACGCTCGTCCGGCTTGATCAGTTCGGCATCGAAGCCGGCCTTTCTCCATTCATTACGGGCGCGCACTGCATCATCGCGCACTTTAAATGTTCGCGGATCATCAAAGGCATGCAGCTCCACATCCTCCTGATGCTCCAGCGACATGGCGGGCAGACCACGTTCAAGCATGCTTTTACCCATCGCCTCAGCCGACTTCGATACAATCATGCGGCGCGTGACCACGCGCCATAACTCGGAGGCATCGCCCGGTCGCTCCGGCAGGGCTTGCACGGCAGCACGTGAGGCATTGGTAACAGATGGCGGTTGCCAAGCCTCCCAACCCGCCCATAACAACAGGCCAAGCACAAGCACAGAGATCATCTGCCTCAACATTCAGGATACCTCATATCCCGACCCGTACCGGAACCCTCAGCGAAAATGACGCCGGGCCAGCAAGAGCAGCCCCTGCAGGGTAAGCAGCGGACGGTGCTCATCCACATCCTGCAGGGCACCCACGATCCGTCCTGCCAGACCACCGGTCGCCACCACCGGGGCCGCTGAATATTCAGGAATGGCCTTAAGCCGACGGATAATACCGGAAAGCCCATCCACCGCAGCCCAATAGCTACCCGCCTGCATACTGCCGGCTGTGTCGCGTCCGATAAGTTCATCACTGGCCGCAAAGGAAACCTCGGGCAGCTTGGCGGCGCGCCCGGCCAATGCGGCAAGCGAAACCTCCATGCCTGGCAGAATCAGGCCGCCGGCATAATGACCCTCAGGTGAGACGATATCGAAGGTGGTCGCCGTGCCGCAATCAAGCACGATAACCGGCGCACCGAAGGCCTCGCGCGCAGCTACCGCATTGACGATGCGATCCGCACCAACCTCGCGCGGATTCTTGTAGTCCACGGCCATACCGGTTTTGACATTGGGCGCGCCGACATACAGCGGCTGCATACCGAATACCTGTTCACAGGCCTCGCTAAGCACCGGATCAAGATGCGGCACCACACTGGCAGCCATAATGCCGCAAACCCCGAACCCACTTGCGTCCGTTGCAGACTCAGACAGACTGGCGAGCAGACCACGCAACTTCAGGGCCAGCTCATCAGCAGTCAGGCTGCGCTCACTGGACAGCTGCCAGCGACCAAGCATGAGCTCATCATCAAACAACCCGAAGACCATGCATGTATTACCAATATCCACCAACAGAAGTCGCTTCATTGTTTCTCTCTCAATTCCAGATCACCCGCGATAATGCGCTGCACCCCTCCGGAGGTGCGCAGCAACAGTGCCCCATCCGTGTCCAGCGCCTCGGCAATTCCATCTATATAAGTCGTGCCATTGTGCACGCGAACAGACTGACCACAGGCGGCATGCGCCTGCCACCACGCCTCACGTATGGGCTCGAAGCCATGCGCAAGGTATTCATTATACAGAGCATCTAGGCGACGCAGCACTGCCGTCGCCACATCCATACGGCAAACTTCACGCCCGGCCACGCTGCTCAAATCCCCGGCGATATTACCCAAAGCTTCCGGCCAGCCACCTTCGGGGGCGCGCACATTGATGCCGATGCCAATCACCACGGCATGCACAGCACCCGGTTCAGCTCGCATCTCGGTCAGGATGCCGGCCAGCTTGCGTCCTTCGCACAGGATGTCGTTCGGCCATTTGATACGCAGTGGACCAAGATCGGCCAGTGCCTGCTGTACGGCAACGGCCGTAAGCAGCGGCAACTGTGCCACCTCGGTCGGAGCCAATGGCGGCCGCAACAGCACCGACATGGCCAGTGAATGCTGCGCCGTAGTCAACCAGTTGCGCTGCAGACGCCCTCGGCCGCGCGTTTGCCTTTCGGCCAGCAACACCGTGCCATCGGGAGCGAACCCGCCCTCTTCCGTCGCCAAACGCATCAGCTCACTGTTGGTTGAATCCACCTCGGGCATAAGCATACAGCGACTGCCGATACGCAATCCGGCCAGACGTTCGGCAAGCAGGGAGGCAACCAGCACATCATCGTACAGCCGGTAGCCACGCCCACGCTCAGCACGGATATCGAGACCTTCGGCCTGCAGGGCATGCACATGTTTCCACACGGCCGTACGGCTGATGCCCAGCGATCCGGCCAACTCTTCACCCGACAGCTCTTTGTCGCCGGAGCTCAAGCGATGCAGCAAGGCCTCGCGCGTCGCATGCATCGCCATCACACCTCAGGCGCGGCAGCGCTGACGCGCATCGAGATATCCAGCGCAGGTGCCGAATGGGTGATGGCACCGATGGCAATGCGATCCACACCGGTTTCGGCATAGGCTCGCGCATTACTCAGGGTGATATTACCGGAAGACTCGAGCACGATGGAGGCGGGCACCATATCGCGTGCCTGCCTTGTCTGCTGCGGACTCATATTATCCAGCAGGATGATATCAGGCGCTGCATCCACAGCCTCGCGCAATTCATCCATTGTTTCACATTCCACCTCAATCCAGACATCGGATGCATGCTCTCCACTGCGCAGCAATGCGCGACAGTTGGTAATCGCGGCAGCAATGGAGCCGGCACCAAGGATATGATTTTCCTTGATGAGCATGCCACTGGCCAGATCCATGCGGTGATTCACACCGCCGCCGTGCAGCACGGCCTGCTTCTCCAGATGCCTTAACCCCGGCGTGGTCTTGCGTGTATCGACAACAGCACAGCCCGTGCCAGCCACGACTTCGACAAAGGCGTGCGTGGCGCTGGCGATGCCGGACAGATGCTGGATGAAATTCAGTGCTGTGCGCTCCGCCGACAGCAGGGCGCGCAGCGGACCAGTCAGGATGGCAATACAATCGCCGGCGGCCACGGCGTCACCATCGACGCGCTGCCATTCGCGCGTAATACCCGCATCAACCAGAGAGAACACCCGATCGCCCACAGCAAGTCCAGACAGCACACCGGCAGCCTTGGCGGTAATCAGCGCTGTGCCTGTCTGCGCAGCGGCAATCGTTGCCTGTGCGGTCAGATCACAATTGGCGGCATCCTCGAGCAAGGCCCGGCAGATCAACTCATCCACATCATGAATATTTACAACAGCCAAAGTACGCCTCCGATCGTCAGAGCAATCACCGGCACATTAAAAGGATGCGCGATCAGGCCCCGAGCCGCCGATGCAGCACAACCGGCCAGCAGGGTGGCGGTCATTGATTCAAACCAGCCTATCTGTTGATAGACATGCAGACTCCAGCCACAGCAGATGACCACCGTGATCATCAGGCTGATATGACCGGGAAGGGTTTGCCCCGGATTGGCCGGGAAACGCAGGCAAAGCCGTCCGGCGCGATCCCACCAGTGAGCCAGAGGCAGCCCAAGGCAAAGACTGAGCGCAGTGCCAAAGCCGAATTCGGGATAAAAGGAAAACTGAATCGCAGCCCCTGTCAGAGCCAGCACAAACATCCACATCGGCCAGGGCAGTGAGCCGCCATCCGACCATGCGACAACCAGTTGCCGACAAGCCGCCGGCTTAAGCCATACAGGCACACTCACCGTAAGCGCAAACATAGCGATAGCGACAAACAGCGGGGTAACAGAGGTGTATACCGGCCACAGCAATACCCAGATACTGGAAAGCGACCACACACCGCGAATCAGCAGGGATGACGGCACACCGCGGCGGGCGGCTACAAGACTCAGCCAACCGGCCTGCAATAAGCCAACGGCAAACAGGGCGGTAATAGCGATGTCCAATGATTGCATGGCGGCAGCCTATCCCAGCCGGCTTAAGCCTCCAAGCGTAGCTAAAGAACGCCCCGGCTCTTGCGGCTAATTGTTAATCAAGCAGAGCGACAAATCGATCGAAGAGGTAATCGGCATCGTGCGGACCGGGGCTGGCTTCGGGATGGTACTGCACCGAAAACACCGGACGACCCTTAACACGCAGGCCTTCCACCGTACCGTCGAACAACGAGCGATGGGTAATCTCCACATGCTCGGGAACATTTTCATCATGCACAGCAAAGCCGTGGTTCTGACTGGTGATCTCGATCTTGCCGGTGGTTTCATCCTTGACCGGATGATTGCCGCCGCGATGACCGAATTTCAGCTTGAAGGTGGATAAGCCCAGCGCCTGCGAAAGCAATTGATGCCCCATGCAGATGCCGAAAATCGGTGTGTCGGCCTTGAGCAACTCACGTATCGTGTCCACCGCATAACCCACTGCCGCCGGATCGCCCGGTCCGTTGGACAAAAAGATACCATCGGGCTTCAGCGCCAGCACATCGGCAGCGGAGGCATTGGCAGGCACGACTGTCACCTTCAAACCGCGGTCCACCAGCTTGCGCAGGATATTCCGCTTGCAACCGAAATCGAAGGCCACCACATGCTTATGCAACTCGGGCGTCTCGAACATGGCAGTGTCGATGTTGTAGCTACCCACATTCCAATCAAACTTTTCACCGCAGCTTACCTGGCCGACCAGATCCCGCCCTTCCAGGCCATCCCAATCGCGCGCCAGTTGCAGTGCCTCTTCAACCGACATGCCATCGGAGGCAATGACGCCGTTCTGCGCACCATTGTCGCGTAGGTGGCGAACCAGTGCCCGCGTGTCAATGCCGGCGATGCCGACCACCTTGCGCTCGACCAGCCAGCTTTCCAGATCCTGTTCGGCGCGATAATTCGAGGTGATCTGTGTTGGCGCCCGCACAATCAGGCCGCGCACCGATACGTCGTCGGATTCCATATCGCAATCATTGACGCCGACGTTGCCGATATGCGGATAGGTGAAGGTGATAATCTGATCAGTATAGGAGGGGTCGGTAAGAATTTCCTGATAACCGGTGAGCGAGGTATTGAAACACACCTCACCAACGCAGTGCCCGATAGCCCCATAGGCCTGCCCGTGAAAAATACGCCCATCGGCGAGTACCAGTTGTGCCTGCTTCTTTTCCATTGGGTTGTTCATCGAAATCCTCGTTTTATCTGTGCGTCGAAGCCTACGAAAGGCCGGTCCCCCTGTCGAGAAATCACCGCAACAAAGACTAGGTCTTCGGAGCAAGCATGCCTGAAGGGTCGAGCAGGCGGTTCAGCTCATCCTCAGGCAACAACTTCTGCTCCAAACAAAGCTGGCGCACCGTCTTCCCTTCAGTCACAGCCTGCTTGGCGATTTCCGAAGCCCTGTCGTAGCCGATGACCGGAGCCAGCGAGGTAACCATGCTCATGCTCCATTCAATCTGTTGCTCGCATTTCTCCACATTGGCAACCAGCCCCGCGATACACTTGTCGGCAAACATGAGGCTGGCGCTGGTCAGCAGTCTTTCCGACTCGAGCAGGTTGTGCGCCATCACCGGCAGCATCACATTCAGATCAAGCAGGCCGGATGCGCCGCCAATAGTAATCGCCGCATCATTGCCGATCACCTGCGCACATACCTGAGCCAGCGATTCTGCAATCACCGGATTGACCTTTCCCGGCATGATCGATGAACCGGGCTGCACTGCCGGCACCGTAATCTCACCAATGCCACAGCGCGGACCCATGTTTAGCAGACGTACATCGTTGGCAATTTTCATCAGGCTGACCGCCACAGTCTTCAGAGCACCAGACAACTCCACCGCCGCATCCTGCGCTGCCTGCGCCTCGAAGTGATTGGCTACCTCGACAAAGCCGATGCCGTAAGCGGTGGATAACTCGGCGGCAACACCTGAGCCGAACTCAGGATATGTATTCAGTCCGGTTCCTACTGCCGTGCCTCCCTGAGCCAACTCTGTCACACGCGGCAAAGTGGCTTGCAGGCGCGCCATACCCAGCTCCACCTGCCGAGCCCAGCCGGATATTTCCTGGCCGAGGGTGATGGGGGTTGCATCCATCAGATGGGTGCGACCGATCTTCACCACATCGCGCGTCTCTTCCGCCTTTTTGCCGAGTGCGGCATGCAGATATGCCAGTGCCGGCAGCAAGCCGTGCACCAACTGATCGGCTGCGGCCACATGCAGGGCCGTGGGAATCACATCGTTGGACGATTGCCCCATATTCACATGATCGTTGGGGTGTACGACAAGCGCCGGATCAAGCTGGGCGCAGCGGTGCGCAATCACTTCATTGGCATTCATATTGGTACTGGTGCCTGAGCCTGTCTGGAAAATATCCAGCACCATCTGCCCATCCCATTGCCCGACCGCCATTTCGTCCGCAGCCTGTTGAATCAGCCCTGCGCGCGCCGCATCCAGCTTCCCGTGCCGTGCATTAACCACCGCAGCGGCATGCTTGATACGACCCAGCGCCTTGATAAATTCACGCGCAAACCTCAGTCCGGAAACCGGAAAGTTTTCGACTGCCCGTGCCGTGGAGGCTCCATACATCGCATCGACCGGAACCTGCATCTCACCCATCGAATCGCGTTCCGTACGCATAGCCACACCCTTATCCGCCTGACTCATACACGCTCCCTTTGCACACACAATAAAGTCATATCATCGTCGAGGCTGCCCGCGCCACCATCATCATCGCTGCTGCTGAAAGCACACAGATGTGCCAGCAAGGTCTGCGGCAATTCCACCAGTGGCAGATCAAGCTGCGTCTGCAACCACTCGTGCAAACCCTTCTCGCCAAACATCCTTCCACCCTCCGCATCGCGCGCCTCGGTCACGCCATCGGTGTAAGCCAGTAGACGATCCCCCGGAGCCAACTCAATGCGCTGCACTTCGAACTTCAGCTCCGGCAGCACGCCGAGTGGCGGTGTGCCCGCCTTCAAGCGCACGAGACCATCTGCTGTTTGCAGCAGTGGCGGAACATGTCCGGCATTAATCCACAACATGGAATGACTTTCCGGCTGCAGCTTGGCCATGAACAGGGTAACAAAACGTCCGCCGGTCATGGTCTTGCACAACGAACGATTGATGTAGGCAAGCGCGTCATCGAAGCGTGCTTCCTGCGCTGCCAGAACCTGCAGCATGGCCTGTATATTGGCCACAGTAAGCGCAGCCGGATAGCCCTTGCCGGCCACATCGGCCATCACCAGCCAGTAGTGCCCATCGCTAATGGGAATCACATCATAATAGTCGCCACCCACCGCATGACAGGGCTGCTGCAGGGCGGCAAAGGCGTAGCCCAGCACATCCTGCGGCACATCGGGCAACAGCCCCTGCTGAATTTCGGCGGCAACCGAAAGACTGCCCTTCAACTCTTCGCGCTCCTGCAATCCTTCCAGCGCCGTATTCAGTCCGTTGGCCAACGCCCCCAGATCGTCATCGATCAGCACGCGCACCCTGCCCTCGAAGCGTCCCTTGCGCAGATGCTCCAGTCCACGAGCCAATTCACCAATCACCATGCGCAAGGAACGGGTGATCAATACCATCAGGATAATACTGGCCAGCGATCCGGTGAGAAACAGCAACAGGCCCTGACCGGCAATGAAACGCTGTCCGGCAACCATCGGCTCAATCGAGGCAAGGTAGGCAAACAGCACCAGCATGCTCGTGGGCAACAGGCCGGTGACAATAAAGACCAGCCATGGCCGCTTGGCAGAATCGGTAAAGGCATGCAACGGGTTCCACTGCAGTATCTTCTCTCCACTGCCGACATGCTCCATACCCAGGCGCTGACCAAGCCCATAATGCAGGGTAATAGCCACACCAATGGCCGGCACCAGAACCAGTGAGCAATAACCAATACTGCACGCCAGAGAAATCAGCATCGGACTGCTTATTTCCCGCCCCATCGCGGATACGCTCCCCAGTACCAGCAACAAAAGATACGCACCGTAGACCACACCACCTGTGCCAAAGGCTTTCAAGGCACGCAATGGCAGCGTTGACATGCAACGCGCGGCAAGACGCTGAGCCTGCACGCCCTGCATTCCGCCCAGCTTGGCCAGCGGCCAGTAAACCCAGATGCCGGTCACACCAAAACAGAGCAGAAAGAGCAGCATATCCAGATCGGAAATCCAGTAAGGAAGACCAAAGAAGGCGCTGTTGCCGTTGAGCCACATGACGCCCTGCACTGCGGTAAAGAACACAGGCAAGGGCCAGAGGGAAATCAGGTAGCGCAGCATGGGTCGATAGCTCAGGCGCATCAGAATATGTTTCATCGAAACAGCCTATCGGTTGCAGGCTGCGCCGACAATTAAACATGCTGAAGAAACGCTAGCGCAAAGAAAGGCTCAATCGCGGCGCAGGGCTGCGTTGGTGGCAATCGGGGTCGGGTAGCGCTGCACAATCCAGAAGGAGGACGCGACAAAGCTAAGCAGCGTCGCAGCCTGAATCAGTCCGGAAGCTTGGGCACCTATCAAACCCTGCTGCTGAGCCAGCACTGCAATAAGCAGGGAAAACTCACTCATCTGACCAAGGCGAACACCCACCTCCCCGGCCAGCTTTTCCGATTCGCCAGCGCGGCGCAACAACCAGACAAACAGCAAGGGCTTAAGCAGCAAGGCAGCCGCAGCGAGCAGGCAGGCTTGTAGCCAGTAAGCAGGCAACAGGGCCGGATCAAAACCGGCACCAACCGAAAAGAAAAAGATAATCAAGAAAAAGTCGCGCAGCGGCTTCAATCGTTCGGCGATATGCAGCGCAATCGGACTGCTGGCCAGGGCCACGCCGGCCATGAAGGCACCGATCTCATGCGACAGACCAGCAACGTGGGCAAGTTCGGCAACGCCGAGACACCAGCCGATAGCCACCAGAAAAACATATTCCTGAATCACATCAAAACGGCGCAGCAGCGATAGCAGCACAAAGCGGTTGAGCAGATAAATCAATCCAGCCAGCAAAGGCAGCGCAAGCAGACTGATGGCTACCGATGAAGCACTGCCGCCCTGCACCAGCAGCAGCACAACCACGGCAATCACATCCTGTAAAAGCAGAATGCTGATGATGGTGCCACCGGTACGCTGGTGATGCAGCACGGTGGTAGGAAGTAATTTCAGGCCGATGATGGTGCTGGAAAAAAGCAGCGCGGCACCGGTCAGAAGCGCCCCCAGCAGATGTAGGCCAGCGAACAAGCCGATCAAAGCGCCGAGGCCGATGAGCAATATCGAACTGATCAGCGTCAAATTCAGCGTACTGCCCAGCATGCGCAGCAGCTTCTGTGGCGGCAGATTCATACCCAGCAGGAATAACAGGAACACAATACCAATATGCGACAGTTGGCTGATCAGGCTGGCATCGCTGATCAGGCTGAGCCCCGCCGGACCACTGATTACCCCGAGCAACACATAAGCCACCAGCAGCGACTGGCGGGCAAACAAGGCGAAGGTGGCCAGCACCGTAGCCCCGAAGAAAATCAGGAAGATGCTGAACATGATCGGATCGGCGGCCGGATTCATTGAGATACTTTAGCAGATTTCTGGCTAAACAGGACCGACACATCAGCTGAACGCACACTATTACGTCTTACCCCCCCGCTTGCAGGGCCACAAGGCACCCCCTTGGAAATATTTCATCCCATGTTTATGGGATATCGCTTTCTTTCGTTGGCTCCAGAGTAAAAGGATCGATCTATGATGGTTGAGTACCATGCTCGAGAAAATCCTTAGGGGGTTTACTCATGAAAACGGGAAGCGGCATGGAAACGTAGGAAAGGCACTATAACGGACATGAAGATCGGTCAAAAAATAATCCTGGGCTTCATGGTCATAGCCGCACTTTTTGGCATGGCGGGCGGCATTCATGTTGCCCACCTGATGCAAATGAAAACACAAATTGACCAGATCATTTCCACCAATCTAGGCGAGCTGGAATTTGCAGAAGAGGTGTTTAATGCCGTTGAAGAAGCCCATGCCACCATTCTTCATCTCCTGGCAGATGCACGACACAAGACCCATGAGGAACATGCTGCACATATACGTCAGACAGACGATACCATCAAAACTCAACTGAATGAGGCCAAAATCGCCATATCTGCCATGGAAAAAACGACGCTGAAGCAAATTGCACAGGGTTATCCGGAAAATGAGGATGATGAGCTTCGCGAAATTCGCATGTTAAGGGAGCATGTAAAGACGTTCTTCAATCAGTCGGGTGAGCTGGCAGCACTACTGAAAGGTGGCGAATATTATACAGCCCGCGTATTTACCAATGAAAACATAACGCCGATTTCACTCAATGTGCAGGCCCTGGTAAGTGATCTGGAGATGGATGCCAGGGAGGAAATTGAGGCTGCACTAACTGCAGCAAAGACCGATACGCAAAGAAGTATTTGGTCCAGCATTCTCTTAACTCTGGTGGCTTTTATAGTGGCCATCGGTCTGGGTCTGTACTTGTCGCGAAGCATATCGGCCAGAGTCAAAGCCTTGCACACAGCGACCACCCGATTGGGGGAAGGGAAGCTGGACACCAGGGTTGAGATCACGTCAAACGATGAACTCGACCAGATCGCCGCGGATGTAAATCACATGGCCGAAGGCCTGAGAAGCGCGATTGTATCAAGGGATGATTTGCACAAAGAAGTGGCGCAGCGCAAAGAGGTTGAGGTACAGCTTCGAGCACAGAGAACCCAGGCGCAAATCTATCTCGATATCGCAGATGTCATGCTTGTTGCACTGGATGCAAATGGCTACATCAAACTCATCAACCGGAAGGGTTGCCAGGTTCTTGGCTATAAAGAGCATGAAATCATCAACAAAAACTGGTTCGAACAATGCATCACCGAGGATATCCGCAAGGACATTCAGGCAGTTTTCACACAGCTGATGGCGGGAAAAGTTGAAGCCGTCGAAAACCATGAAAATACAGCCATCACCAAAGCCGGTGAACAAAAAACAATCGCCTTTCACAATGCAGTGATCAGGGATGAGCATGATCGAATCTCAGGGATACTCTTCTCTGGCGAAGACATCACCCAGCGCAAGCTGACTGAGGATTCCCTTCGCGACAGTGAAGAGAGAATCAGACTGCTGCTTGATTCAACCGAGGAGGCCATTTACGGCCTCGATCTGGACGGCAACTGCACATTTGCCAATGCAGCCTTCATGAGGCTGCTTGGTTACGATAGCCACGATGAACTGACCGGGAAGCATCTCCATGAAATGATGCACCACACCCGGGCAGACGGGTCACCGTACCCGGATAATGAGTGTCGCGCCTGCATGTCCTTTCGCATCGGGCGGGGGGAACACGTGGATGATGAGTTATTCTGGCGCAAGGATGGCTCCAGCTTCCCGGTGTCTTACTGGTCGCGCCCTGTACGAAGAAACGGTCAGATCACTGGCAGCGTGGTGACCTTCCTCGACATCAGCGAAAGAATCAAAGCAAGCGATGCCCTGAAAGAAAGTGGTGAACGCCTGCGTACATCGCTTGAAGGTACCATAGCCGCCATCTCCAAATCAGTCGAAGCAAGGGATCCTTATACAGCAGGCCACCAACTCAGGGTGGCTGAGCTCGCTGTCGCCATCGCACGTGGAATGGGTTGTGAAGAGGGTAGCATTGAAGGCATTCGCATGGGCGCCTCCATCCACGACATCGGCAAGATCCAATTACCGGCCGAGATATTGAGTAAACCGGGAAAGCTGAGCGCGATCGAATACTGTCTGGTTCAGGCACATACCAAGGTGGGCTATGACATTCTCAAGGATATTGCCTTTCCCTGGCCGGTGGCGGATATCGCGCACCAGCATCATGAGCACATGGATGGTTCCGGCTATCCGCAAGGACTGAAGGGGGCCGATATATGCATGGAAGCACGCATAGTAGCTGTAGCCGATGTCGTGGAGGCTATTGCAAGCCATCGCCCATATCGTCCGGCACTCGGCATTGAAAAGGCGCTTGATGAAATCAGAACTCAGCGCGGCACATTTTACGACCCAAAGGTCGTGGATGCCTGCCTGAAACTTTTTGCAGAAGGAAAATTCAGTTTCAACATCAATTAAGCTGATATTGCATACAAAAGAAAAAGGCGAGCACCGAAGTGCCCGCCTTTTATCTGAGTGGCTCCCCGGGCCGGACTCGAACCAGCGACAGGGTGATTAACAGTCACCTGCTCTACCAACTGAGCTACCGGGGAATAAGGCCGCGAACGTTACGAATCCGCCCTATGGGTGTCAACCGCAAACCTTGCCTGAAAACAACATTCATTCACCAAACATCCTTCATGGCGATATTTATTGTCTTCTATTGCGCGCTCAGACTGAGAAGTTGCTGATGCAAACCGGCAGCGGCTTGTTGCAGGACATCCAGGCCATTATTGTTTTCAACGATAAAATCCGCCGCTTGCCAGCGCGCTGCATCGTCACACTGGCGTGCGACGATGGCATCAAAGCGATGTTCCTCCATTCCACGCGACTGCACTACGCGCTGCCGGCGCGTATCCAGATCAGCCAGCACAACCACGATCGCATCCATGCGTGCCGCTCCACCCGACTCAATCAGCACCGAAGCCTCAATCAACACATAGGCCCCCTGCTGCGCGGCCAGCCATACCTGTTCTTCCTGCCAGATACGTGGATGCATGATGCGGTTCAGGGTGGCTGTTTTTTCTGCATCGGCAAAACATAGCCTGCCCAGCGCGCCCCGATCCACCGCTCCGGACGAATCGAGGATGTCATGTCCGAAGGCTGCCAGCAGCGCCGCCCTGCAATCAGCATCCTTATGCAACTCACGTCCCAAAGCATCGAGATCCAGCACCGGCACACCCAACTCTGCCAGCATGCCGGCCAAGGTGGACTTGCCGCTGCCGATGCCGCCAGTCAGGCCGATGCGTTTCATCTCACTAAGCCCCGGCTCAATTCTGTGAACCAGAACAGCAAACCCTCTCCCCAGACAAGCCAGATCATGCCGGCTACAGCCAGATACGGGCCGAATGGGATTTCGGCGCGCATCGAGTTTCTTGTCAGCAACAAATAGACACTGCCGATCACCGCACCGACAAAGGAAGAGAGAAAGATCACAAAGGGTAATGCTTGCCAACCGAGAAATGCCCCTAGCATGGCCAGCAACTTGAAGTCGCCCTGCCCCATACCTTCGCGTCCGGTCAGCAAAAGAAACACGCGCGCCACAAGCCAGAACACGCCATAGCCGGCCAGCGCGCCAGCCAATGAAGCATATATATCACCGAAGAAAACCGCGTACAGCAGGCCAAGTGCAATACCGGGAAAAGTCAGGGCATTGGGCAACAAACCGGTTTCAAGATCAATCCAGGTGAGCACCCAGAGCAGGAAGGACAGGACCAGCGCCATACCCAACTCCGGTTTCAGGGAAAAATGCCAGGCAAGCAGCCCCCAGATCAGGCCAAGCCCTGCCTCCAGCAGTGGATAGCGCACTGCCACAGGAGCTGCGCAATGCCGGCAGCGGCCACGCAACACCATCCATGACAGAACGGGAATGTTGTCGTACCAGGCAATGGCATGCTCACATTTCGGGCAGTGACTGCCGGGGAAAGCAATCGATTCACCCCGCGGCAAGCGATGCACCAGCACATTGGCAAAGCTGCCGAACAGCAGGCCGAGCAGCCCGCAGCTGCCAATCACGAACATGGATATACTCACTAGACCCCCGGACGGCGGAAAAAACTAGGCAGCTGCGATGTCAGACGATGGACGCCATCTTGAAGATGGGCAGGTACATGGCAATAACCAGGCCGCCGATCACGATACCGAGAAAGGCCATGATGAATGGTTCCATCAGCGCGGTCATGTTGTCCACCGCCGTATCCACTTCCTGCTCGTAGAAGTCGGCGATCTTGGACAGCATTTCTTCCATGCTACCGGTTTCCTCACCAATATTGATCATCTGCGTCACCATACGGGGAAAGATACCGCTGGCAGTCAGCGGAGCAGACAGCGTCTGCCCCTGGGTGATGGATTCCTTGGCATTGAGAATCGCCTCTTCGACAACAACATTACCGGATGTTTCAGCCACCGTGTTCAGCGACTCAAGCACCGGAACGCCGGCGGCAGTCAGGGTGGAAAAGGTGCGACAAAAACGCGCCACGGAAGCCTTGCGCAATACATCACCCAAGATCGGCATCTTGAGCAGCAGCTGATCAAGCTGGTAATGTCCGGCCTTGGTTTTATAGGTCTGCTTGATGCCGGTAATAATGGCAATAGGCACAAAAACAACCACATACCAGTATTCAACAAATGCGTTGGACATGGTAATTGCCACCTGTGTCGGTACAGGCAACTCGGCACCGAAATCGGCGAACATCGAGCCAAACACGGGAATCACAAAAATCATCAACACCGCAGTCACGATAAAGGCCACGCTGACAATCGCAATCGGATACACCATGGCGGACTTGATCTTTGCCTTCAGTGCCTGTGCCTTTTCGCGGTACTCGCACAAACGCAGCAGAATAGAATCGAGAATACCGCCCTGCTCACCGGCCTGCACCAGCGCACAACTCAATGTGTCAAAATCATTGGGGAATTTACGCAGTGTCTCGCCAAGCGGTACACCGCCCTCCAACTCATTGCGCAGATCCTTAAGCAATTTGACCAGCGCCTTGTTGCTCGAACCCTTTTCAGCTAATTCGAAGGCCTGCACCAAAGGCACACCGGCATTGATCATGGTCGACAACTGGCGAAAAAAAATCGTGATATCCTTCTCCGACACCTTTTCCGGAAACAGATTGATCTCAATCGGCTTCTTCTTCACCTTGATGGTCGTCATCCCCTGACGGCGCAGGGCAGCCATGACGATCTCCTTGCTCGGCGCCTCCATTTCGCCGGAACGATCCATTCCTTCGCGTGATTTTCCCTGCCAAATAAATTCAGCCATCAGTCAGCCACCGTAACCCTCAGACATTCTTCCAGAGAAAGTTCGCCGGCTCTCACCTTGTCGAGTGCAGCCATGCGCAATGTTTTAATGCCGTGAGACACGGCGATATCGTTAATTTCATTAGAATTTTTGCCTGCATAAACCGCATCGCGGATATCATCGAATATCGGCATCACCTGATAAATGCCGGTTCGCCCCTTGTAGCCGGTTCCATTGCAAACCTGACAACCCTTTCCATGCATGGCTTTGAAGTCGGCAACCTCGGACTCCGGCACACCGGCATCGATCAGCGCTTCAGCCGGAATCTCGACAGGTTCGGCGCATTCCTTGCAGATGCGGCGGGCCAAACGCTGGGCAGACACAAGATTCACTGCGGAGCCGACCAGAAACGACTCAATCCCCATATTAACCAGCCTGGTCATCGTGGATGGTGCATCATTGGTATGCAGCGTAGCCAGCACCAGATGGCCGGTCAGCGCAGCCTTGATGCCAATGGCAGCGGTGTCGTGATCACGAATCTCGCCGATCAGAATGATATCCGGATCCTGGCGTAGAAATGAGCGCAGGGCTGCCGGAAAATCAAGACCGATATCGGCATTCACATTGACCTGATTGATGCCCATGAAGTTAAATTCGACAGGATCCTCGGCGGTACAGATATTCACCCCCGGCTGGTTCAATTCGGCAACGGCAGAATAAAGACTCACTGTTTTACCCGAACCGGTCGGGCCCGTAACCAACACCATGCCATAGGGCTGATGAATGGCATCCTTCAAGCGCTTGAGAGACTGCTCCTCATAGCCCAGCTTGGTCATATCGAGCTGCAAACTGGACGGATCGAGCAGGCGCATCACCACCTTCTCGCCAAACAGCGTGGGCAGCACAGAAACACGGAAATCCACGGTCTTGGTCTTCGACAGGCGCAATTTGATACGCCCATCCTGCGGCATGCGGCGCTCGGAAATATCCAGACGAGCCAAAATCTTCAGGCGCGACACCATGGCATCACGCATCCTGATGGGCGGGCGCATGATTTCATGCAGCACGCCATCAATGCGGTAGCGCACCCGCACCACTTTCTCGTACGGTTCAAGGTGGATATCGGAAGCGCCGCGCTTGATGGCGTCGAGCAGAACCAGATTAACCAGCTTGACCACGGGGGCGGCTTCCGTCTCGGCAGTCAGCGTATGCTCATCAAGATGAGCCTCGCTGGTATCCACCACCTCCATGTCGCTGGCGCCCAAATCGGCCATCACATCATCCAGATGGCCATCGGCTGTGCCTAATGAATCAAGGTGACGCAACAGCTGGTCCTCGGAAACAATCACCAGTTCAATCTGGCATCCGCTGATAAAGGCCATTTCATCAAGGGCGCTGATATCGTAGGGGTCGGCTACCGCAAGGGTCAGCATATTGCCCGCTCGCTTGATCGGCAGCGCCTTGTTGCGACGCATGATGTCGGTAGAGATTGCCGTCAGATTCTGCGGAATTTCAATCTGGTCAAGATCAACAATCGGCCGGCCGAAGCTGCGCGAGATAAATTCGGTGATTTCCTCACTGGTGAAGATATTCTGTTTGACCAACTGAAAGATGAGCGTCTCGCCGGCGAGATTCATTTCGCGCAGCACATTATCCAACTGCTCCCGCGACAGCTTGTTCTGGCGAAGCAGAATATCGGCCAGCCGGCTATAGCGCGCGGCCTGCCTCCTCATTGTAGCCGGTCCGCTCGACATCTTCCCAACCTTTCCTCAAGCCACATCATGACCGGAACCACATCAACCCGCACATCATGCCACCAGGCAAAGGAGGCTGCCCCTTGGGCCAATAGCATGGGCAGGCCATCAACAGCAACGCGCCCGCCTTGGCGTGCGGCCGCGACAAACGGCGTCCTGCCATCCGGGGAATACACTGCATCCAGCGCCACACCTTTTCCGCCAATGGCAAAAGGAAACGCTCCATCCTCTTTATCGAGGCCGATGGATGTCGTATTGATGACCACAGCGCAGCGCAGGGCACAGGCTGCAACCTTTTCCTTTTCCCAGGCAAGTTGGCTCACCTCCATTGCAGGATAAGTACGGGCGGCATGTTGCATCAGACAGTTTAAGCGTTCCGGGTTGCGATTGCATATGTATACCTTGCGCGCCGACCCGGCAGCCAGTGCATGCAGTACAGCGCGCGCCGTTCCACCGGCGCCGATGAGCAGTACCTCAGAACCGTTCAAATCAACATCCAGATCATGCATCGCATCTCGCACACCCTGCCAGTCGGTATTGGTTCCCTGCCATCCGCCTGCAACACGACGAACGGTATTCACTGCACCGATGAGCGAAGCCGCCTCATCCATCTGCACCAAGGCAGCAACACTTTCCTTATGCGGAACGGTCACGTTGAAGCCCTCAACATTGGCCGCCCACAATCCCGCTAGCGCCGTGGCAACATCCTCTGCCATAACGCGCAAAGGAATATACACGGCATCAATACCGTGCTGTTTTGCGAAACGGGCTTGAAACAACGGCGACAGGGAATGCGAAATCGGGTCGCCGATAATTCCAAACACCCTTGTTTTTCCGGTCACTTCCACGTCTGTGCTAGCGTAGAACCTTACTTGGCCCATGTCAAAGCATGAAAAAACACTGCAGTTTGTGTTGCGACCTACTCAACCGTCACCGATTTTGCCAGATTGCGCGGCTGATCCACATCGGTACCCTTTATGATGGCAACATGGTATGCCAATAGCTGTAAGGGAATGCTGTAAACAATCGGCGCCGTCCCGGGATGGATGTCAGACAAGGTCATGTTGTGGTAACGATCCAATCCGATAGTCACCTTCTGATCGCTGAATAGAAAAAGCTCTCCACCGCGCGCACGCACCTCCTGAAGGTTGGACAGCACCTTCTCAAGCAAGGGATCATCGGGCAATGCACAAACTACCGGCATGGTTTCGTCGACCAGAGCAAGCGGGCCATGCTTGAGTTCACCGGCCGGATATGCCTCGGCATGGATGTAGGATATTTCCTTCAACTTCAATGCGCCTTCCATCGCTACTGGATAAAAAGGCCCGCGGCCGAGGAAAAGGGCGTTATGCTTGTCGGAGAAAGCTGCAGCCATTTCACTTATCGCATCGCTCAGCCGTAGCACAACCTCAACCTGGCGGGGGAGCGAATGCAACTCATTCACCATCGTCTCTTCCTGCGCCTTTGAAAGACCCTGGCGGCGAGAAAGTGCAATGGTAAGTAGACGCAAGGCAACCAATTGGGTGGTAAACGCCTTGGTAGAGGCCACACCGATTTCAATGCCTGCACGGGTCATAAAACAGACATCCGATTCGCGCACCAAGGAACTCTCAGGCACATTGCATACCGTCAGGCTACCGATATAGCCCTTGCCCCGGCCGCCGCGCAGGGCTGCCAGCGTGTCAGCTGTCTCGCCGGATTGGGAGATGGTAATCAAGAGGGAGCCTTCGGGAACAACGACATGACGATAGCGGTACTCACTAGCGACCTCGACACTGCATGGTATCCCAGCCTCTTCAATCCAGTAGCGTGCCACCATACCCGCATGAAAACTGGTACCGCAGGCAACAATCTGAACATGCTTGGTCCGATCAAGCAAGGCACTTGTCTCATGCCCAAAACTAGCCTCCAGCAGGCGCCCTTTATGAATGCGCCCCTCCAGCGTCTCAGAAATGACACCCGGTTGCTCAAAAATTTCCTTGAGCATGTAATGAGCGTATGGCCCCTTATCGGCAACGACATTTGAAAGCTGTGATTGCTTGACCGGTCGCGTGACTTCATGCCCTCTGTTATCGAATACCGTAACGCTATCGCGGCGCACCTCAGCAATATCACCTTCCTCGAGAAAGATGAACTTGCGAGTCACAGGCAGCAACGCAGTCACATCGGAGGCAATAAAATTTTCTCCGTCTCCCAGACCTATCACCAACGGACTTCCCGCCCGTGTCACGACGATACGCTCAGCATCTTCCGGGCTGGCAGCAGCAAGCGCATATGCACCGTCCAACTCAACTGCGGTCTGTGCTACCGCCGCAAACAAATCCATCCCTGCTTCCAGCTTATGAGCCATCAGATGAGCGATGACTTCGGTATCGGTTTCCGAGGTAAATTCATAGCCTAGCGCCTCAAGCTGTTTGCGCAGTTCGGCATGATTTTCAATGATGCCGTTATGCACCACAGCCACCCTGACCCCGCTCATCTGCGGATGCGCATTTCGCTCGGCAGGTACCCCATGGGTTGCCCAACGGGTATGAGCAATGCCCATATCCCCCTGAACACCGGATCTCTCGACGAGATCCTTGAGCACATGCACTTTGCCGAGCGCGCGGAACCGCTTCAACTCACCGTCAGCGCTTCTGACCGCAACACCAGCCGAGTCATAACCGCGATACTCAAGCCGTTGCAAACCCTCCATCAGGATGGGTAGAACATCTCTGTGGGCTATCGCCCCAACAATGCCACACATCAGTCTTTATTTTTTGTCGGTCGCTGCCAGCCTGCAACATGCCGCTGATCAGGACGCGCGGACAGGGTCAAGCCACCGGAAACAACCGTTTTGGTAATGATGCTGCCGGCACCGATAGTTGCACCTGCCTGCACCTCAACCGGAGCGATGAGTTTGGTGTCGGAGCCAACAAACACATCATCACCGATGCGCGTGCGGTGTTTGTTTGCACCATCGTAGTTACAGGTGATGGTGCCGGCGCCGATATTGCAATGACTGCCCATATCTGTATCGCCAATATAGGTCAGGTGATTTACCTTGCTGCCGCGATTCACAACAGAGTTCTTGATCTCGACGAAATTGCCGACATGCACATCCTCACCCAATACAGCTCCCGGACGAAGGCGACCAAACGGACCAATCTGGGACCCTGCACCGACATTGGCATCATGAATATGACTGAAGGCAAACACCTCGACATCGTCGTCCAGCCACGCATTGACGAGCACGGCGTATGGCCCGATACGGCAGCCGTCTCCGATGCGCGTGGAACCGATGAGATAACATCCGGCCTGAATCACGACGTCGACACCAAGATTAACCGTCGCTTCGATGCGCACCGTTTGCGGTTTCTCAATGGTCACGCCCTTCATCTGCCAGTCCCGGATAATGCGCGCCTGCATCATATCCTCGACCTCGGAGAGCTGTGCACGGTTATTCACACCCAGCATCTCGCTACTATCCTGCATCGCAACTGCATCCACATACTGTCCGGCAGCCAACGCCAATGGAACAATATCAGGCAGGTAGTACTCACCTTGCGCATTACTGTTACCCAGGCTCTTGAGTAGGTCGAAAAGAACTTCATGGCGTACGCAGTAAATGCCACTGCTCACTTCACAGATGGTCCTCTCTGCATCGCTGGCATCCTTTTCCTCGACAATCGCCGCGACCTTACCCATGTCGTCGCGTTTGATACGACCATAGCCAAACGGATCCGCGACCATCGCAGTAAGCACGGTTACCGAGGCAGAGCCGGCGCGATGTGCCTGTACAAGTTCAGACAAGGTTTGACTGCGCAGCAGCGGCGTGTCACCACACACAATCAGCACATCGCGCACATTGCGAATCACATCCTCGCACTGTTTGACCGCGTGTCCCGTTCCCAACTGCTTATCCTGAATTACCCATTCAAGATTTGCCGGCTGCCCGACATGCTGGCGCACCTGCTCGCTGGCGTGCCCCGTCACCACGGCTATTGCCTTGGGTGTCAGCTCCTCCACGGTGTGCAGCACATGATCGATCATGGCCCGGCCCAACACCTTGTGCAGGACCTTGGGCTGGCTTGAATGCATGCGCTTACCCTGCCCTGCGGCAAGCACGCAAACCTGTAAATCTGGATATTCGGGTAGAGAAATCATAAATCCTCCGGAGCCGTCAAGTCTATTTTCGGCGCTAGGTTCTCACAATGCCGGATAGCTTGCAAAACAAAGAAAAAAGGCGCACCGAGGTGCGCCTTTCAACAAACGGACCAAGGTCAGTTCTTTCTCTTTTTTCGCAGCCAGTCCAATCGCGCAGCCATAATCGACAGCTCTGCCTCAGCCAGGGCCAAATCAGCATCACCCTTCTGCGACTCAAGAACTTCTTCGGCCTTACGCTGTGCGGCAAGTGCCGCAGCTTCATCCATATCTGAGGCTCGTTCTGCGCTATCGGCCAGCACGGTAATCATATCCGGTTGAACTTCAATAAAACCACCGGAGATAAAAACCTCATCGACATTCTCACCATTGGTGATGCGCAGCTCACCTGGCTTCAACTGACTGAGCAGAGGAGCATGCTTGGGCAAAATACCCAACTCACCAGCAGCACCAGGCGCTACCAGCATCTCCGCTTCGCCGCGATAAACCTCGCGCTCAGCCGTAGCAACAAGAACCTGGACGGTACTCACTAGCCTTTGGCCTCCATCTTCTCCGCCTTGGCGACAGCCTGATCAATGGAGCCGATCATGTAGAAAGCCTGCTCCGGCAGATGATCATATTCGCCAGCGAGAATTGCCTTGAAACCCTTGATGGTGTCTTCACGCGAGCAGAAGATACCCGGCGAACCGGTGAACACTTCGGCCACATGGAAAGGCTGTGACAGGAAGCGCTGCATCTTGCGGGCGCGTGTAACCACCTGCTTGTCGTCATCGGACAACTCATCCATACCGAGAATAGCGATGATGTCCTGCAGCTCTTTGTAGCGCTGCAGCGTGCGCTGCACACTGGTTGCCACTTCGTAATGCTCAACACCCACAACCTTCGGATCAAGCTGGCGCGAGGTCGAATCCAGCGGGTCCACTGCAGGGTAGATACCCAGCTCGGCAATCTGACGGGACAACACAATGGTTGAGTCCAGATGCGCGAAGGTGGTGGCAGGAGCCGGATCGGTCAAATCATCGGCTGGCACATAAACAGCCTGTACCGAGGTAATCGAACCCTTCTTGGTGGAAGCAATGCGCTCCTGCAGACGGCCCATTTCCTCAGCCAGTGTCGGCTGGTAGCCCACAGCGGAAGGCATGCGGCCGAGCAGTGCAGAAACCTCAACACCGGCCAGTGAGTAACGATAGATGTTATCGATGAACAGCAGCACATCACGGCCTTCATCACGGAAGTACTCAGCCATGGTCAGGCCGGTCAAGGCAACGCGCAGACGGTTGCCCGGAGGCTCATTCATCTGGCCGTAGACAAGTGCAACCTTGTCGAGCACGTTGGATTCCTTCATTTCATAGTAGAAGTCGTTGCCCTCACGGGTACGCTCGCCCACGCCGGCAAACACGGAGAAACCACCATGCGCCTTGGCGATGTTGTTGATCAGCTCCATCATGTTCACGGTCTTGCCCACGCCGGCACCGCCGAACAGGCCGACCTTGCCGCCCTTGGCAATTGGTGCCATCAGGTCGATCACCTTGATGCCGGTTTCGAGAATTTCGGTTGATGGGGCCAACTCTTCAAAGGCCGGCGCAGGACGGTGAATCGCCCAGCGCTCTTTGGACTTGACATCCGCGCCTTCAAAATCGATGCCGTTACCAAGCACATCCATAATGCGGCCCAAAGTCTTTTCACCGACCGGAACCTTGATGCCGGCCCCTGTGTCCTTCACTTCCATGCCACGGCGCAGACCATCGGTGGAACCCATGGCAACGGCGCGCACGGTGTTATCGCCCATGTGCTGCTGCACTTCCATCGTCAGGCTGACTTCGCCAATGACCAGTGCATTGTAGATGGACGGCAGCGAGCCTGCTTCAAAACGGACGTCAACAACCGGTCCAATCACCTGTACAACTGTTCCAACGCTCATATATCTGACCTCTCTTACGATTCTTTAAACTTTGTAACTAAAAAATAACTATGCAGCTGCGCCACCGGCGACAATTTCCGCCAATTCCTGCGTAATGGCTGCCTGACGTGCCTTGTTGTAGGTAATCTGAAGATCCTTGACCATGCCCTTGGCATTATCTGTCGCGCTCTTCATTGCCACCATGCGTGCAGATTGCTCGCATGCCTTGTTTTCAAGTGCACCATGGTAAACCAGCGATTCGATATACCGCCTGAGCAGGCCATCGAGCACAATCTGACTGTCCGGCTCATACAGGTAGTCCCAATAACCTGGGTGGGAAGGCTCCTCGTTCACCGGGCATGGAAGAAGCTGCATCACGGTCGGCTTCTGGGTCATGGTATTGACGAATTCGCTGAACATCAGATGCACTTCGTCATAGCTGCCATCGATATAACGTTCAATGGCCAGATCCGCTGCACCGAGAACATCCGACAATTCAGGTGAATCCGAAATATTCTCCACGCTTCCTGACACAGTGACGCCAAAACGCCGCATGAATGCACCGCCGCGACGCCCGATGTTGATGACCTCAACCTCGGCCTGCTGCGCACGAATGCTCTTTACTGCCAGACGAAGCACGTTGGTATTCAAGCCACCGCAAAGCCCCTTGTCCGTAGTCACGAGAATGATGCCGATGCGCTTCACATTCTCACGCGGGGTGAAAAATGAATGTTTATACTCAGGGTGCGCCTGCATCAGGTTGGCAATTACCTGGCGAATTCCTTCTGCATAGGAACGGGCATCAAATACCCGCTTCTGCGCCTTGCGCATCTTGCTCGCCGCAACCATTTCCATGGCCTTGGTGATTTTGGCAGTGTTCTGAACGGCCTTGATCTGACCCCGGATTTCCTTGGTTGATGCCACTTATCGCTCCCTTGCCCGTTCCGACTTAGTACGTGCCGTTGGCTTTGAACTCGGCAACTGCCTTGTCCAGGCCGGCAGCAACTTCGTCAGTCAATGTCGGGGTTGCGTCAAAAGCAGTCATCAGCTCGGCGGCATTGGACTTGAGGTAGGCCTGGAAGGCCCGCTCAAAATCGCAAATCTTATCTGCATCAACATCATCCAGATCGCCATTGTTAAGGACATAGAGGCTGGCAGACATCTGAGCCACGCTCATCGGCTCATTCTCACCCTGTTTCAGAATCTGGGTGCCGCGTTTGCCGCGCTCAATCTGTTTGCGGGTTGCTGCATCCAGATCGGAGGCGAACTGTGCAAATGCTGCCAACTCGCGATACTGGGCCAGATCCAGACGCAGACCACCACCCAATTTCTTCATTGCCTTGGTCTGGGCTGCACCACCAACACGTGACACGGACAGACCGGCGTTCACTGCCGGGCGTTGGCCGGAGTTGAACAGGCTGGTCTCAAGGAAAATCTGGCCATCGGTAATGGAAATCACGTTGGTCGGCACGAAAGCGGACACATCGCCTGCCTGGGTTTCAATGATTGGCAGAGCGGTCAATGAACCGGTTTTGCCCTTTACTTTACCCTTGGTGAATTCTTCGACATATTCAACACTGACACGCGAAGCACGCTCCAGCAGACGGGAATGCAGGTAGAACACATCACCCGGATAGGCTTCACGGCCTGGAGGGCGACGCAAAATCAGGGACACCTGACGGTAGGCCCATGCCTGTTTGGTCAAATCATCATAAACAATCAGTGCGTCTTCGCCGCGGTCACGGAAATACTCACCCATGGTGCAACCGGTATACGGAGCCAGATATTGCAGCGCAGCAGATTCGGATGCGCTCGCGGCAACCACAATTGTATGATCCAGAGCGCCGTGCTCTTTCAGGGTGCGCACCACTGTCGCCACGGTGGCAGCCTTCTGGCCGACAGCAACATACACACAGGTCACGCCGGTGTCCTTCTGGTTGATGATGGTATCGACCGCAATGGCGGTTTTACCCGTCTGACGGTCGCCGATAATCAGCTCGCGCTGGCCGCGACCGATCGGAATCATGGCATCGATGGACTTGATTCCTGTTTGCAGCGGCTGATCCACCGATTTGCGCTCAATCACCCCGGGGGCAATCTTTTCAACAGGATCGGTCATCTTGGTCTTGACCGGACCCTTGCCGTCAATCGGCTGGCCCAGTGCGTTCACCACGCGGCCCTTAAGCTCTGGCCCCACCGGTACCGAGAAGATACCACCGGTGCATTTCACCTGGTCGCCTTCGCCCAGGTGGGTGTAATCACCGAAGATCACGACGCCGACGCTGTCCTCTTCAAGGTTCAGCACCATGCCCGAGGTTCCCTGCGGAAACTCCAGCATTTCACCGGCCATGGCTCCGGACAGACCGTGCACAATGGCAACACCATCGCCAACGCTTACCAGCGTTCCGACATTGGCATCTGCCGCAGCAGCCTTGTATCCCTTGATTTGTTCCTTGATGATGGAACTGATTTCAGCAGTATCGAGCTTCATATTTCCTACCTCAGATTACTTTTAGTAAACTCTAAATTTATGTTACGAAACCATGGCCCGCTTCAAACCCTCAAGCCGGGTACGAAGCGAATAATCTAGCTGGCGATCTCCCAGTCGAACTACCAAGCCACCAAGGATATCCTTATCCTGCGACGTTTTGATGACCACCTTGCGACCGACTGCCTTGGTAAGTGCTGCAGCAATACTATCCTGCGCGGCCTTATTCAGAGCTGTAGCTGCAACCACCTCTGCCTCAATCTGACTGGATGCGTGACGCATCATCTCTTCAAACAGGGCGTTAATCTCGGGCAACAGCGAAGCCTTGCCGCGTTCACACAGCATCAAAACCAGACGAGAGACTTCCTTGCCAAGGCCTTTAGCGACCTTATCAATAATCGCAGTCTTTACAGAAGCAGGAATCTGCGGCTGATCAAGCACACTTGCCACCTCAGCCACACCGGCAACTGCAGCAGCTGCACTCAGGGCGTCAGCAATCGACACCCCTTCCTGCTGCAACTCAAAGAGAGCCCGGGCATAGCGTCGCGAAATGGAGGTCGTACTCATGCGTTACCGAACCCTTGGGCGACAACATCATCAATGAGCTTGCTATGACGTTTGCCATCCAGCTCCGCATTGATGATTCGCTCAGCAGCGGCAATAGCTATACCTGCCACTTCCTTGCGGAGGACCATGCGTGCCTTGTTCACTTCAGCATCAACTTCTTCACGTGCTGCCTGCACAATCTGACCCGCCTCATCGCGCGCCTTATTGGTAATCTCTTCCTGAATTTCCGCGGCACGTTTTTCAGCTGCTGCGAGAATTTCCTGAGCCTTCTTCCTGGCTTCCTTCAGCTGACCGGCAATCTCAACGTCGGCCTTGGCCTTGGCTTCCTTGCCAGCATCTGCAGCTGCCAGGCCCTCGGCAATCTTGGCAGAGCGCTGCTCCATCAAGCTATTCAACGGGCCATACAGATACTTCTTCAGCAGAACCAGCAGCGTCAAGAAGACGACTATCTGTCCGATAAATGTCAGGTCTATGCTCATTCCATCACCTCGCTATACGCGCGTATTTCTATGGTTCTTAGCTTACCGATTAGGCAATAAACGGGTTAGCGAACAGGAACCACAGCGCAAAGGCCATGATAATGAACGGGAAAGACTCCATCAGACCTGCGAAGATGAACATATTGAACATCAGCTGTGGACGCATCTCAGGCTGGCGTGCAATGCCTTCCAGCGTTTTAGAGGTAATCAGACCCCAGCCGATAGCTGAACCCAAACCTGCGGCGGCCAGAATGACACCCACCGAGATTGCTGTGGCTGCGGTAATGATTGTGGTTGCTTCCATGTTGTTACTCCTTTTTTCCCTACGTTGTTTTTTTGTAAATCAGTGCTCTGCCGGCTGGTGCGCAATAGATAGATACACCACCGTCAGAATCATGAAAATGAATGCCTGCAACAGACCGATAAACATGTGGAATATAGACCAGCCCAGACCCACAAAGAAGCCTGTCGCCATACCCACAGCTCCACCACCCAGCAGCAGGAATGCAATGAGCAGGAAGATTACTTCGCCGGCAAACATGTTGCCGAACAGTCGGAAGGACAGGGAGAGCGGCTTGGCCAACTCTTCCACCAGCTTAAGAATCAGATTCAGGGGAATCAGCAGAACACCGATAAGCTTAACAACCGGGTTCTTCGCATCCAGCAGCAGGCTGGCAAACGGCTGCAGCAACAACTCCTTGCAGAAATGCACAGGCTTGAGCTTGAACTCGTAGTACAGAACCATGATAAACACACTGACCGCCATGGCTGCCGGAAGGTTAAGATCATTGGTTGGCACCTGACGGTAATGCTCCAGGCCGAAGAGGTGTGCAATGTGTCCGGACAAGAACGCAGGGAAAATATCAAGACAGTTCATCAGGAAGATAAATATAAAGACAGTAAGGGCCAGCGGCGCAATAAATGGATTATGAACCGGGAAGTTATCACGCACCGTGTCGTCAACAAAACCAACCACGGACTCCATAAAGTTCTGGGCACCACTCGGCGCACCATCGGTAAGGCGGCGACTAAGCCAAATGGAAAAACCTACAAGCAAACCGGCCACAATGATCGTGGTCAACATCGTATCAAGGTGAATCTGCATAAATGGATTGGAATCATCGAACTTATAAGACCAGTAATTCAGATGATCTGCGATCCCTCCTGCGCCATGCTCCTCTTGCGCCAACTGCTTCTCCCGTTTACTGCATCAATTTTTGTTACAACGCGACGAACTAACCAGGCCGCTTAAACTGAGCTCTCAGACCGCTGGCGGCAAAAAAGAACATTGCAGCCTGCGACAACACCATTCCAACAGCCACTGCAAGCAGATGCAAGCCAAGGCTGTAAGCCATCACCAGCGCAGCCAGCACAAAAACGAAGCGCATCACCGCACCGGCATACAACATGCGCTGCCCGCTCTCTACATCGGCAGCTGCAGCATCATGAATGCGCCGTCCCAACAACATGGTACTCAGCATGACAATCACCACACCGAAACCAAGCCCTAACGCTACTTTTGTGTCGTAGCACAAAACCGCGGCCAACATGCCGAACAGCCCTGCACCCAACTGCCAGAGCAGCGCCATTTGAATACTGTATGATGATTCGTCCGAACTTGAGAAATGCTGTAGCCCACTCATGCAGGAACCAATCTAAAACAGCCTTCAAACCGATGGGAAAGGGTGCCACAAAACGATTGTGTAACACACCCTCCCCGTAAGGGTTGCGATTTATACCATTTTAAAAGATCGGTTTCAACCATATAAAATTCACAGGGTTTATCGTTCATAAACAGAGCGCAAGCCGTCGAGATAGTCCTGCAAGCGCGTGCGCCCGTTGCCAGCTGCGGCATCCGGCTGCAGACCAAGCTCCAGGAGAGAGTCCCGTGCATATGCCGTTTTTTCATCCGCTTTCAATCGAGCCCAATCCTCTGCATCAACCAGGCCGTCACCGGTACGGTCATACTTAACATCGGCACTGGAAGAAGTAGATGGGGCATCCCCCGCCCATGCCGGCGCAACACATAGCAATGCAGAGCAAAGCCATACGTAGCGGAGCCGGGCGGGGGCATGCATCATCGTTTACCTAATAGCGGTAGTGGTGTGGCTTGTACGGACCTTCCACCGGCACGCCGATGTAATCAGCCTGCTGCTTTGTCAGCGGCGTCAGGTTAACACCAACCTTGGCCAGGTGCAGACGCGCCACCTCTTCATCCAGCTTCTTCGGCAGTGTGTACACTTCTTTTTTATACTGACCGGTCTGTGTGAACAGCTCGATCTGTGCCAGCGTCTGGTTGGTGAAGGAGTTGGACATCACAAAGCTTGGGTGACCGGTTCCGCAGCCCAGGTTCACCAGGCGACCTTCTGCCAGCAGGGTAATACGCTTGCCGTCCGGGAAGATAATCTGATCCACCTGCGGCTTCACATTGTCCCACTCATATTTCTTCAGGCTTGCGACATCGATCTCATTATCAAAATGACCGATGTTGCAGACGATAGACTGATCCTTCATGGCAGCCATGTGGTCGTGGGTGATCACGTGGTAGTTGCCGGTGGTGGTGACGAAGATATCGCCCAAGGCGCATGCATCATCCATATTGACGACACGATAGCCTTCCATTGCTGCCTGCAGGGCGCAGATCGGATCAATTTCGGTAACCCAGGTAGTGGCGCCCATACCGCGGAATGCCTGCGCACAACCTTTGCCCACATCGCCGTAACCCAGCACAACGCAGATCTTGCCGGCGATCATCACATCGGTAGCGCGCTTGATGCCGTCGAGCAGCGACTCGCGGCAGCCGTAGAGGTTATCAAATTTGGATTTGGTTACAGAGTCATTAACGTTGATGGCCGGGAATGGAAGCTCACCGCGTTCAAACATCTGATACAGACGGTGCACACCGGTAGTGGTCTCTTCAGTTACACCGCGAATCGCATCGCGACGGCTGGTGTAGTAACCCGGCTGGGAAGCCAGACGCTTCTTGATCGATGCAAAGAGGTACTCCTCTTCCTCGGAACCCGGATTATCCAGTACGGACGCATCCTTCTCAGCCTTGGCACCCAGAACCAGCAGGGTTGTAGCATCGCCACCATCATCAAGAATCATGTTCGGCGTGCCGCCGTCATGCCACTCCATGATGTTGTGGCAAAACTCCCAATACTCTTCCAGCGTTTCACCTTTGTGAGCAAAGACCGGAATACCCTCAGCAGCAATCGCAGCAGCAGCGTGATCCTGTGTAGAATAGATATTGCACGATGCCCAGCGCACCTCCGCACCAAGAGCAGTCAGTGTTTCAATCAGCACACCTGTCTGGATGGTCATATGCAGGGAGCCAGCAATGCGGGCGCCCTTCAATGGCTGTGAAGCCGCATACTTTGCGCGCGTCGCCATCAGACCAGGCATTTCGGTCTCGGCAATTTTCAGCTCTTTACGGCCCCATGCGATGGTCGCCGGGGACATATCCGCCACTTTGTAATCAGTAAAATCAGACATTCTCATACTCCTATGTTCGCCCGGGATTGTTATCAATCATCCGGGCATAAAAATATGAGCACCGTTAATCGTTTTGCGACTGAGCCTGGTACCGCCTTCGCGACACTGCAGTGCTCCTCAGTCTGGAAACAAAACCAGGCGATAAACACCTGGCTTTGTCATGACCGGAAAATGCACAAGGCATTGCCCGGCGCTGTGTGTTACTTGCCGACAGCAGCCTTCAGTTCAGCAACCTTATCGGTACGCTCCCAGGTAAACTCAGGAAGCTCGCGGCCGAAATGACCATAGGCGGACGTCTTGGCATAGATCGGACGCAGCAAATCCAGTGTCTGCACAATACCCTTAGGACGCAGGTCAAACACCTCGCGCACAGCCTTGGCCAGCTTGTCCTCGTCCACCGTGCCAGTGCCGAAGGTGTTGATCATGACCGAAAGCGGCTTGGCAACACCGATGGCATAAGCCACCTGCACTTCGCAACGCTCGGCCAGACCGGCAGCCACGATATTCTTGGCGACATAACGCATCATGTAGCAGGCGGAGCGATCCACCTTCGTCGGATCCTTACCGGAAAATGCACCGCCGCCGTGATGGCCGAAACCGCCGTAGGTATCGACAATAATCTTGCGCCCGGTCACACCGCAGTCACCCACAGGCCCGCCAATCACAAAGCGACCGGTCGGATTGATATGGTATTCGGTGCCGGCATGCAACAACCCTGTCGGGTCGAGAATCGGCTTGATGACCTCATCCATAATCGCCTCGGACAAATCCTTGTGCGAAACATCCGGATTGTGCTGCGTGGACAACACCACAGCATCGATGGCCACCGGCTTGCTGTCTTCATAGCGCACCGTAACCTGCGACTTGGCATCCGGACGGAGGAACTTGAGCACACCTGCCTTGCGCACAGCGGCCTGCTTTTCCACCAACAGGTGCGACAGGTGAATCGGAGTCGGCATCAGCACGTCGGTTTCATTGGAGGCATATCCAAACATCAGACCCTGATCACCGGCACCCTGATCCAGATCGATACCCTCACCTTCGTTCACGCCCTGTGCGATATCCACCGATTGCTTGTCGAGGCTGACCAGCACAGCACAGGACTCCCAGTCGAAGCCCATGGCCGATGAGTTATAGCCGATATCTTTAATGGCCGCCCGCACGACATCCTGATAATTAACAATAGCAGACGTGGTAATCTCACCGGCGATCAAAGCCATACCGGTGGTTACCAGAGTTTCGCAGGCCACACGGCCGAATTTATCCTGCTCGAGAATCGCATCCAGCACACTGTCGGAAATGCGGTCGGCAACCTTGTCGGGATGCCCCTCGGAAACGGACTCACTGGTGAATACAAAATTACGGCTCATATAATCCTACCCCTTGATTAGCCGGATGGTCACGCGCTTCAGGCAGACCCCTCCGGACGAATTAATTACATTTAAAAACATCTAATGGCGGCGCAATCTAATGATAGCGACGCAGAAAGCAAAGCCAGCCGGCCTGGAACTTATTTCGGCAAGCATCAACGCCTGAGCAACAGAGCCGCTCCCAGCACCACGCCAAGCACCCCGGCCGGCAGCCACCAGGGACCCTGCGCCTGCTGCTGCAAAAGCACAATTCCACCACTGAGCAATCCCATGCCGCACACCCGCTGCCAGAGTGGCGCGCCATGGAACTGCGGCATAAACACGCTGCCACCACGGTCATTGAGCACCTGCTCAAGACGCGCCGGTAAGCGCAACCAGCTTTCGATACCCTGCCGCGCCTCGGCAGCACCACGCTGCAACTGTCCGACAGGCCCGAGATGCTTGCTCACCCATTCCGTAACCAGTGGCCTGGCCAGCTCCCAGATATTGGCCTTATCGGCCAACTCGCGCGCCACGCCTTCAATCACCACCATCGTTTTCTGCAAGAGAAGAAGCTGCGGCTGGGTTTCCATCTGGAAACGCTCGGTCACCGCAAACATGCAGAACAGCAGCTCGCCCAGCGATATGTCGGCCAGCGGCCTGTTAAAGATCGGCTCGGCGATCTCGCGCAGCGCATCGGCAAAGGCCGACATATTGGTATCCAGCGGCACATAGCCGGCTTCCAGATGCACCTCAGCTGCACGCAGGTAATCGTTCTTGAGAAAAGCCATCAGCATCTCGGCCAGATAAAGTCGGCTCTTCATATCCAGACGACCGACAATGCCGAAATCAACCAGAATGATATCGCCCGATTCAGAGACAAACAGATTGCCGGGATGCATATCGGCATGAAAATAGCCATCCACGAAGGCCATGTGGAAAAACAGCGTGGCCGCCCGCTCGCACAGCGCCAGCGTGTCGTGACCCGCCGCCTGCAACTTGGCCACCTCGTCGATCGATATGCCGGAGATGCGCTCGGTAGTCAGCACACCGCTATGTGTGTAATCCCAGATGACATGCGGAATATACACACCCTCAACATCAGCCAGGTTCTCGGCAAAACGCGAGGCATGCGCCGCCTCCGAACGCAGATTAAGCTCGCCCTTGATGGTAACGGCAAATTCATCCACCACCTGCGGGGCCTTCAACCGGCGATACTCGGGCAGGTAGCGGTCAAACAGATTGGCCAGCAACTTGAGCAGCGAAAGATCGGCATCGATGGTGCGGTCGATATTTGGACGGCGCACCTTGACGGCCACCCGACGCCCATCGGGCAATTCAGCAAAATGCACCTGTGCGATGGAGGCCGCAGCCACCGGCTCTTCGTTGAAGCTGGCGAAGGCACCGCCCTCGCCGGTTAAAGGCTTTTTAAACTCCGCCTCGAGCAATCGCTTCACAGTAGAAAACGGCTCCGGCGGCACATCGTCCTGCAGCCTCTTCAGCTCCAGCGCCACATCCATGGGCAAGAGATCAACGCGCGTGGAGAGCATCTGACCGAACTTGATGAAGGTCGGACCGAGTCGCTCCAGCACCAGCCTGAGCTGTATACCAAAGTCCGGCGACATCTGGGTGCGCAAAAATATGCGCATCAGCCAGGCATAGGGACGGAACAGGTGCAGGCGCACGGCCAGCGTGCCCATGCTATGCGAAGCAAGAAGATGAGTGATTACCAGCAGACGCCAACCCCGACGCAAGGGGCCTCCGCTATAGCGTATCTGACTCAGGCATCACCCCCGGAAGGCGACACCGAAGAATCCAGCCTGTGCTCCAGGCGGGTAATTTTCCCTTTCAGCCGACTCAGGCGGCGTGTGGCATCCTCAACCCCGGCCTGCCAATCGCCCAGACGAGCCTCATCCGGCACATCCATATCCTTCAGGCACTGGGTCACGGCTTCATGCACCACTGTCGAGGCTTTGCCTTCCAGCGCAATCAGCGCCTTGGCTGCCTGCGCCACACGACTACCGAAGAATTCGCCGAACCCGTTACGCAACTCGCGCTCCCAATCGATATCCGCTGCCGCCAGCAACTTCTTGAAACGCAGCATGGCCTCGGAGTCGCCGGACAGCTTCAACACCTGTTGAAACACCAGATCATCCGCATCCTCATGGGCAAAGCACAGGCGGGCAAAACCACCCGTGGTTGCATCAATACGCACATCGGGCTCTTGCTGGCAGGATGTATGCACCCAGGGACGCCCGGCACGAAAACCCATATAGAAATCCATACCGGTATCACGCACATGAATCTGATAGACACGCCCATCAAGCGCATCAAGGTGTTCGGCGAGATCCTTATTACGGGCAAAGAACAGGTCGAGAACGGTACCCAGCACCACGGCCTGCACAGCACCGGGAATCAGGCGAAGGGGTAGAAACATCAAACTCATGCGATTTTATATCCTCTGTGCAACGCCACGACGCCGCCGGTCATATTTTCATAGCGCACCAGCCCGAACCCGGCCCACTCGATAAGCTTGGTAAAGCGTTTCTGATCCGGGAAGCGTCGAATCGATTCGACGAGATACTGGTAGGAAGCGCGATCCCCGGTTACCAGCTCACCCATCAAGGGAATCATATTAAACGAATAGGCGTCGTATATCACATCCAGCAAGGGAAGCGCCGGACGCGAGAATTCCAGACAGATGAATTGCCCGCCGGGTTTGAGTACACGGAAAAACTCGGCCAACCCCGCTTCGACATCGACAAAGTTACGGATACCGAAGGCGATGGACACTACATCGAAGCTGTTATCGGCAAATGGCAGTTTCGTGCCATCCGACTGGATGCAATCAGCACGCCCGGGCAGCAGCCCCTGATCCACCACGCGGCGAGCACCCTCGGCCAGCATCGGTCCGGTCAAATCGGTCAGAACAACACGACCCTCAGGACCCATCTTGCGCAGAAAACCGATAGCGATATCACCCGACCCAGCCGCCACATCAAGCACCCGACTGTCGGGGCGAAGCGCTGCCACATCGAACATGCGTCGCTTCCACAGGCGATGCATGCCACCACTCATCAGATCGTTCATCAGATCGTATTTGGCAGCCACCGAGGAAAACACTCCCATCACCCGACTGCGCTTCTCCACACCACTGACCGTCTCGAAACCGAAATGCGTCCGCTCTGCCGACGCATCGTTTGCATGCTTGCTGTCCACAGTAACTCCTTCCATGGGCCTAATCGTACCAGTCGCGAAGCCCCCCTCCAACAACAAGCTTCGCTGTGTCGCCCACCAGGCCAGACGTGGGGAAAAGCTGTGGATAAACGGTGGATACAATGTTGAGTTAAAACCCCACCACTCGTGGCAAGGAAAACATTGACACCCTACATATAGTGCCATAAGGTTCGCTACTACGTTGTGTGGATTCGCCAAGGGGAGCATGCAAGAGGGGATATCGCAGCTTTCTTGTCCAGCCTTTGATGGCTCGCCGAAACCGGACAGGGAAGACCACAGAAAACAGGGAAACGAATTTTGGGAGGAATCCATCCATGAGTCTGGCTGAAATCAAAGAAGGCAACACTGTTTCAATATCCGTGGACGAACACGCCGCCGCCGTGATTCCAATGCAGGCGGCCAGCGAGGATATCTGGGACAAGAAATATCGTCTCAAGGACAAGGACGGCGACGCTGTCGACCAGAGCATTGCCGATACCTACTCGCGCGTCGCCAGAGCCCTGGCCGATGTCGAAGAAGAGGGTAAACGCGTCTTTTGGCACGAGCGTTTCACCTGGGCCCTGCTGCACGGTGCGATTCCAGCCGGACGCATCACCTCCAATGCCGGTGCCGAAGCGTATAAACCCGCCACCTCCACGATCAATTGCACGGTCTCCGGTCAGGTCCCCGATTCAATGAACGGTATCCTGTCCATGGTGCATGAAGCCGGCCTTACCCTGAAGGCAGGCTGTGGCATCGGTTACGAATTCTCCACGCTGCGCCCCAAGGGCGCTTATGTTTCCGGTGCCGGTGCCTACACCTCAGGCCCCCTGTCCTTCATGGATATCTTCGACAAGATGTGTTTCACCGTCTCCTCCGCCGGCGGTCGCCGCGGCGCACAGATGGGCACCTTTGACATCTCGCATCCCGATGTGATGGATTTCATCCGCGCCAAGCGCGAGGACGGACGGCTGCGCCAGTTCAATCTGTCCTGCCTGATCACCTCCGACTTCATGGAAGCGGTAAAGCACGACAGGGACTGGGATCTGATCTTCCCGGCCAATGCCAGTGAAGTGGAAGATGAGGAAACGCGCATCGTCTGGCGCCAATGGCCGGCCAACAACGATAGCTACCTGCGCGACGATGAAGGCCGCACCGCCTGCCGTGTCTACAAGACCATCCGCGCCCGCCGCCTGTGGGATGTCATCATGGCCTCGACCTACGACTACGCCGAGCCGGGCTTCATCCTGATCGATGAAGTCAACACCATGAACAACAACTGGTTCTGCGAGAATGTCCGCGCCACCAACCCGTGCGGCGAACAGCCACTGCCGCCTTATGGCGCCTGCCTGCTGGGCTCCATCAACCTGACCAAGTTCGTCTGCAATCCGTTCACCCGCGAGGCGTATTTCGACTGGGATCAGTTCCGCGAAGTGGTTGCCGTATTCACCCGCATGCTGGATAACGTGGTGGAAATCAACGGCCTGCCGCTGGAAAAACAGCGCGAGGAAATCCTCTCCAAACGCCGCCACGGCATGGGCTTTCTCGGTCTGGGCAGCGCCCTGACCATGCTGCGCACCCCATACGGTTCGCATGAATCGCTGGCCTTCACCGAACAGGTTGCCTATGAAATGGCCAGAACCGGCTTTGCCACGGGTGTTGAACTGGCCCGCGAGAAGGGTCCGGCCCCGATCATGGAACAGGACATCGAGGTGACTCCCGAGATGATGCTCAAGCGCCCGGAAATGGCCGACGACGGCATTCGCGTGGGCGACAAGCTCAAGGGTCGCATCCTGTGGGCTCGCTACTCGCGTTATCTGCAAAAGTTCGCACGCACCGGCAAGGCGGAGGATGTCGCCATGCTCAAGGAGCTCGAGGAAACCGGCTGCCGCTTCACGCATCATTCCTCGATTGCGCCGACCGGCACCATCAGCTTGAGCCTGGCCAACAATGCCTCCAACGGCATCGAGCCGTCGTTTGCCCACCATTATGCGCGCAACATCATCCGCGAGGGCAAGAAGAGCAAGGAGAAGGTGGATGTATTCTCCTTCGAGCTGCTCGCCTACCGCGAGCTGATCAATCCGCAGGCCATGCCGTTCTCGCAGGAAGAGGACGAAAAGCTGCCGGATTATTTCATCAGCGCCGACGATGTGACCCCCAAACAGCATGTCGATATTCAGGCAGCCGCGCAGAAATGGGTGGATTCATCCATCTCCAAGACCGCCAATGTTCCGACCGACTTCGATTATGAAGACTTCAAGAACATCTACCTCTACGCCTACGAGAAGGGACTCAAGGGTTGCACCACCTTCCGCTTCAATCCCGAGGCCTTCCAGGGCGTACTGGTCAAGGATGCCGATCTGGAGAAAACCATGTATCGCTTCACGCTGGAAGATGGTTCCGTGATCGAGGTGAAGGGCAATGAGGAAATCGAGTACGACGGCGAAATGCACAGTGCCGCCAACCTCTTCGATGCCCTCAAAGAAGGATATTATGGCAAGTTCTAAGCAAGCCGTAAGCTGGCTGAAGGCGCGCAATGAAGGTGCACGCCATGGCTAAGAAGCAGCTCAATGAAGAGTACCGTCAATCAGATATCGACGCGCTCATCATGGAGCAGGCGGAGAAGAAGGAGCTGGAAGCCATGTGCGAGCGCATGAATTTACTGCTACGCGATTTCTATTCGGCAAACGTCCACCCGGTGAATTTCCGGGTCGGCGTAAACACCAAACACAATGATGGAGCGACAACAGCCATACAGGCCGCTCAGGGAGAAACCCATGACCACAAAGATTGAAAAGCAGATTACCGCCTACGAAGTAGTGCGCCCGGAAAACAAAAAGGAAGAGAGCAATGTTGCGCATATTGCACCGCTGCTGGAGCGCGACGATGTACTTGAAGGCTCCACCTACAAGATCAAGACACCGCATTCCGAGCATGCGCTCTACATCACCATCAACGATGTGGTGATCAACATCGGCAAGCCGGATGAGCATCGCCGCCCCTTCGAGATTTTCATCAACTCGAAGAACATGGAGCACTTCATGTGGATTGTGGCGCTCACCCGCGTTATTTCCGCAATCTTCCGCAAGGGTGGCGACGTCACCTTCCTGGTTGAAGAGCTCAAGGCCGTGTTCGATCCGCTCGGCGGCTACTACAAGAAGGGTGGCAAATACATGCCATCCATGGTCGCCGAAATCGGCGAGGTGATTCAGCAGCATCTGGTCACCATCGGCATGATGGAAGGCCAGCTTTCCACCCCGGAACTGGAAGCCAAGCGCCGCGAAGCCAAGGACAAGCTTGGTGATGATGCCATCGCCAAAGGCAATATGTGCGACAAATGCGGCGCCATGGCCGTCGTGCGCTTAGATAATTGTAATACTTGTCTGGAGTGCGGCGACTCCAAATGTGGGTGATTTTCCCTTGGGGGCTTGATTGTGAAACACACAGATAGGCAAAGAAAAGAAACTATCTTTTTCGCATACCAAGCTCCCCCGAAAGGGGAGAACGACGTCTGCGCAGATGCTCTAAGAAGTGCTATTCAGTCATTCAATAGCCACCAAAAGAAATTCACAGCTATCTCATGGGAGAACTTTAAAACTTCGGCCCAGATATCCCAAGAAGTCCAGAGCGCTATTTCTGGATGCTCAATTTTCGCATGTGATGCCACACATTTTAACCCAAACGTTCTTTTTGAACTTGGGTACGCAATTGGAAAAGGGAAAGAAATTCTTATTTTATTGAATGAAACGGTTGATGGGGCAGCAGCCAGGTATCATGACTCGTTCTTAAAAGGATATCGTTACCATCCGTTTACAAACCGAAATGAAATCAGTGCGGCTCTCCAAAATAAACACTATTCGAATAATATAGGCCGCCAGCTTTTAGATCAAAAGGTTAGCACAATTAGCGACCTCTTTTATATCAAGAGCTCCGTCTCAACCGAAGCATCCATTGAGCTCACAGCCTATATCGACAAATTGAGTGTATTGAAAATAGTTGATGATATTGCAGAGAGCAAATTCAAGACTAATGATTGGTACGCTCGAAGCATCCTTGCCACTCAAGTTGTTCTCATTGATTTTATTGGCTCCAATATGGCGGGAGCTTCTTATGAAAATGCATGGAAAGCCTTCTACGCAGGCCTTGCATTATCTCTCGATAGAAAAGTTCTTATTACAGCCCCGGCAAAATTCCGCCCGCCCCTAGATCTCCACGAAATTGTTATTACATACAGAGACCCAAGTAATTTAATTGATTCCGCTACGCCACTTATCAACGAATGGCTAAATGATTCAAAACAACCGTCATCAGAAACTGCTCAACCTGTTATTGATAGAAAGTTGGATCTCTTAAAGCTTGCAATTGGTGAAGGCATAGCCGAGCAGGAAAGGGACAGGCTCCAGTATTATTTTGTAGAAACCCCGGAATACAGAGCGGCTCTAGAAAAAAGTCACGTTCTTATCGTAGGTAGCAAAGGCACTGGAAAAACTGAATCGCCACTAATTTACTAGACACCTAAGAGCTACATAATTCAGCTCAAAGGAGATTACAGTGAGTGGCAAACGTTATTCGGAAGAATTCAAGATTGAAGCAGTCAGGCAGGTAGTGGATCGGGG
>Ga0210006_1000267_pt1 | contig 44223 bp, 37 predicted proteins | sample CryGey02umfilter_2_FD_185452 | JGI IMG/M metagenome (GOLD analysis project Ga0210006, IMG submission 185452) | Groundwater microbial communities from aquifer in Utah, USA - Crystal Geyser 4/10/14 0.2 um filter (SPAdes) (version 3) | ecosystem: Environmental > Aquatic > Deep subsurface >... | reverse complement strand
AGAAGTGAGGTTATCGTGACAGACCCGACAGGAGACAGGTATTGTTTTACTTGTCCGCATCCAAGCCCAACCCCAAAACCTTAAAATTAATTACTTTCTTTTGATGTACCACCAATATTGCTCCATACAAGGCCGAAAAGAAGCGCAAAAAGAAGCATGCCTTGTTCAAGAGTAATAAGAAAATGATCAGAAAATCCGATTACAAGACTTGCGATTAAAAGCAAAAAAACTCCTAAATAAAATTGACGTATTTCGCGGTTTTTTTGCCTGAAAGTTTTTTTGAAAAGTATTTTAACCGAGAAAAAAAGAAAGGCTAGAATAGGAATAAATCCTACAACGCCAAGCTGCACAAGAGCCAAAAAATATATATTGTGTATCGGTTGAAGAAAAACCGGAGAAATGATTTTTTGGTACGCGTTCTCGTAGTAAAAAAAGTTATTTAGGCCTACTCCAAAAACCGGGTACTTGGAAAAAATATTTACACCAATATTTAAAAGGTCATTTCGTAAACTCAAATCTTTTAATAAAAATGGTGTTATTGAAAATCTGGGAAAAGAAAGAAAAAAGTAGAGAACAGTAACCGGTAATATTGCTAACGCAAAAAGCATGCGTTGTATTTTTCCATGAAATCTTTGAAAAAATAGCACACAAATAATTATAAGAAAGCAAATAATTATACTTCTGCTAAATGTCAGAAAAAGTCCTGCTGAAGAAGCAATTGCCGAAACAATAAGAAAAGTTTTTCTTAAAACATTTTTTTCAAATTCAATCCTTACCAAAATAAGTATTGCCACAACGAGTAAAAAAAGCGCAAGAACATTGGGATGAGGAAAAGTAGCATAAGGACGCAAAAATTGCGCTGTTCCAATATTAATTTTTGCTATTCCAATTGTTGTTTGCGAAAATGTTCTTTCTCCAAAAAAATAAAATATTCCACCAATTGACGACTGATTCAAAAATTGCCATACGGCAAGAAGAGACGAAAAAATTCCGCCAAAAGAAAGACTGTAAATCAATAAAGATAGCTTTTTTCGAGTTAAAAAAACTGAAGCAAAATACCCTAAAAATAAAAACTCGCAGATACGAAGAGCAAAAAGGACGTGAGCTGAAACTTGTCTTGCAATAAAAATCTGCAAAACAATAACAAGAATAAAAACAAGAGAAAGCAATAATTTAAGAGAATGGAAGACGCTATTAGTATTTTTCTTTGCTTTAAACTTACGACCGAAAATAAAGGTTAAAAAAAGCAATAAAACAATTCCGTCTATTATATAAAAAGTGGGAGAAAGGTAGTCAACTCTTATTCCGGAAATATATGAAAAATAGGGCCAGAAATGTTTGCCGGTCTGCACCGGAACAAAAATAAGAAGCAGAATGAATAAAAACTTCTCAAGTCTCTTGGTCACTTCTTTTTAATTACCAAAACCCTATCGCGGTCTTCACCTGTTGACTCTGTTGTAATTTCAGGTTCTTCCGAAAGATACATATGAACCAGTCTTCGCTCCCACGGCTTAAGACCTCTTATTGTTTTTTCAATTCCAGTATCAAGCACTTCATCTCTTAGCCTTCCTGCTAAATCCTGCAAGTATTCTTCTCTTTCTTTTCTATATCCACCAACTTCAATAGTAAGACGTTTGTATTCACCTGTTTTTTTTGTAACTATCATCGCCAAAACGTATTCAAATGAAGAAAGAGTATTTCCGTGTTTTCCTATAAGAAGAGCGTTTTCCTGGCTATCAACAAAAAGCTGAAAACCTTCTTCTGCAGACTCAACTCTAACTGTTCCTTCAATTCCGGCTTTTTCCAAAAGAATCTCTGCTTCTTTTTGTATTGTTTTATTTATTTCGTCCATATATTGTTTTTGCTTTTGTAATCCAATTTTTCGTTCCTCCCGGACCTATAAGCAAATATTGCTGGAGTATACCAAATACCGTAAAAGTATTCCAGTATAGCGAGAGACCGATAGGCAGCGAATAAGAGAAAAATCCAATCATTATGGGGAAGATAAAAAGAGATTGTTTTTGGAATGCTGATTGAAAATCGTCTTTCTGTGTTTTTGGCATTTCTTCAGGAAGCATCATTTTTGAAAGGATAAACTGAAGAACCCCTGTTATAAGAGGAACAGATAATGCAATAGGCGCAACTGATAAAAGTGTTGCAGGTGAAGCAGCAAGAGAAAAACCAAGAAAAGTCGGATCCCAAACGCTTGTTAAACGCAAAAACGGAAAATAAAGCACTGCATTTATTTTATTAATTGCGGAAATTGAAGTTACCGCAACAACAGTTGTCAGAACTCCGTATAAAGACCAAATAACAGGAATTTGAATAATAAGAGGCAGACATCCTGCAGCAGGATTTACGCCATGCTCTTTGTATAGCATCATTATAGCTTCCTGTTGTTTTTTCTTATCATCCTTGTGTTTTTCTTTTATTTCATTCATGTGAGGAGTCATTTTTTGCATTTTTGCAGCAGATTTAATTTGTAGGGAAACAAGAGGCCAAAGGACCAATTTTATGACAGTGGTTAAAAGAATTATTGAAAATCCAAGCGCATATGGTACACCAATAAGGCTTAACAATTTATAAAAGGCTACCAAAACATTGGTTATCGGATTTGTGAACAATAAAGAAAAAATTTCTCCCATATTTATATTTTTAAGAATATTTTTTGTATTTCTGTTTTTATCTGGTTATTGTTAAGTTCAATTATTGCTTTTTTCAAGAAAAAAACCAAATCCCGTGGTGGGTTTTTAGGATTTTCTTTTTCAAGAAGAGCCGTAACTCTTCTTCTTAATCTATTTCGTCCAACCGCACGCGCATCTACTTTTTTGCTTACGACAACCGCATACCTAAAATGCGCAAGACCGTTTTCTTGATAGCGCAAAACAAAAAAAGGGCTTCCAATTATATTCTTCGGCAACCCTTTTTTAAAAGAGTATCTTGCCTTTTTCTCAAACATCTAAATTTTCGCTCGGCCTTTAAGCCTGCGCCTTGCAATAACTTTTCTTCCTGAATGGGTTTTATTTCTGCCTAAAAACCCGTGTTTTCTCTTTCCTTTTAATTTTTTATGTTTGGTTAATATTTCCGGCATAGGTAGTATTGTACCAAACTGGCGATATCTTGACAACCTTCAAGGTTGTGGATTAAACATTCAAATGACAAACTCAAAATTTCTATCCTCTTGAATTTTTACAAAAATTTACGTATCCTAATACTTAATGATCAAAGTTGCGATAAATGGATATGGCAGGATCGGAAGAGTAGCGCACCGCGTAATACTTGAAAAATTTGCAAACGAAGTAGATGTTGTTGCGATTAACGCGGGATTAAGCACTGACCTTGCAGGATGGATGTATCTTTTAAAATACGACACTGTCTATGGCGCGCTGGAAAATCATACAGTAGCAATAAAAGCTCCTGAAAGTTCTCCTCTTTCTTTTCAAACAAAAGCCCAGTTTTTAGGAATGCTCTCCGTTGACCAAAAAGATATTCCTATTTTTTCAGACCGCGACCCACTGAATTTACCATGGCGCGATTTAGCAGTTGATGTTGTTATTGAATCAACAGGCGCATTTACAACCCAAGAAAAAATGCAGCCGCATATTACAACCGGTGCAAAATCCGTTGTTTTGTCTGCACCTTTTAAGGACGAGGCGGCATCGGGAACTTTTGTTCTTGGGGTAAATTTAACAAATGATCAAACAGGACTTCCGAATATTATCAGTAACGCATCGTGTACAACAAATTGTATTGCACCGGTTGCCCACGTCATGGAAAAAACTTTTGGCATAACAAAAGCTATGATGACAACAATTCACGGGTTTACATCAGACCAAAGACTTCAAGACGGAGGACACAAAGATTATAGGAGAGCCCGCGCCGCAAGCTTGAATATTATCCCAACATCAACGGGTGCAACAAAAGCCGCGGCACAAGCGATTCCATCTCTTAAAGGTATTTTTAACGGTCTTGCAATTCGCGTTCCTGTTCCCGTAGGGTCTCTTTCAGATTTTACTTTTCTTGTAAAACGGCAAACAACTGTTGACGAAGTGAATAAAGCGCTTACGGATGCTTCCCAAACATATTTAAAAGGAATTCTTGAAACAACAACAGAGCCGCTTGTCAGTTCAGATGTTATCGGAAATCCTCACTCATCAATTGCTGACCTTTCTCTTACGCAGGTTGTAGGAGGAGATATGGTAAAAGTAATTGCTTGGTATGACAATGAATTTGGATATGCAAACAGACTCGTTGAAGAAACAATAGTTCTTGGAAAACAGCTAAGTCCTGCCGCGTAATGGATATTCCTCAAAAGATTGATAATATTCGTATTATTACCATTTCCGGTCGCATTGCATCCGGCTCAACAACTCTGGCAAAATTACTTGCCCAAAAACTTAATTGGAAACACGTAGAGGGCGGGGAAATTTTTTGGGAAGCGGTTCGGGGAAAACTTGGACTTGACCCAAAAGATACAAATCTAAGACCGGATGAGGAAGATGTTTTGTTTGATAAGCAACTTGAAAAGATGCTTAGAGAAGACAAACAAATCGTGCTTGAAACAAAACTTGCGGGATTCAACGCACAAGGAATTGATAATATTTTTAAAATTCTTGTTGTATGTGAAGAGAACGGAGAAGATCATGTCGATATAAGAATTGACAGACTTATAAACCGTGAGGGGTTAAGCGTTGCAGATGCAAAAGAAGAGGTTCTGACACGGGAAAAAAATGATTTGGAAAAATGGAGAAAGCTTTATGCAAGTAACGATCCTAATTGGGTTTATTTTGATAAAAAATACTACGATTTGGTAATTAACTCCTTTGACCACAACAAAGAAGACTCTCTCCAAATCGCCCTTGAGAAGCTAAAAGTAAAGTGATTATTTTTTCAGCGCTTCGATTCTGAGAAGAGTCACTTCGGCAAATCAATGCAGCTGGAGAAAATCGAATCTATTTGAGGTGCCACCTCAATTACGCATGGATTTTAAAAGTGTTCTCAAAAAGTTTTCGCGCGCGAAACCCTTGAAATCATGCTTGAAAAACTAAAAATAAAGTGATTATCTTTTCAGCGCTTCGATTCCGGGGAGGATTACTTTGTTTTTAGTATGTAATACGTTGCTCTTCCTTTCCCTTTTCTCTCAATTAAACCTAAAGATATTAACTTTTGAAAATCAAGAGCTCTTGTTGCTTTTGCCCTGTCAACAATTTTTGAATAATCACGGTCGGTAATAAATCCATTCTCTCGGATAAACTCCATTGCTTTCTCGTGATACGGTTTTAAGGTGCTTTGCGGAGTTGCCAAAACTTCGGGAAGCATTTTTTTAACCCTTAAAAGTTCATCTATTATGCCATCCGTAAAATATTCAAGAAAAACAGTAAAATCAATTTTATCAACTAAATCATAATAGTTTCCAAATTCCCCAACTGTCTGAAAATAATTAGCAACATTATTGTTGTAGTAATTTTCAAAACTAAAAAGATTAAATGTATCAAGCCCCATTTCAAAAAGTAACACCTTTGTAGCAAGCCTTGTCGTCCTACCGTTTCCATCCATGAAAGGATGAATAATTACCATTTGTTTATGGAATACCCCGGCAAGTATAAGCGGGTCGATATTTTCCTTATTGTTTTTGACAAACGTTATAAGATTTTCCATAAGCGATTTTACGTCTTTTACATCAGGAGGCAAATATACAACCTTTCGTGTTTTGGGGTCGTTTACAACTACTGGCTTTTCTCTAAAACTGCCAACTTCAAAAAAGGGAAGAAGCCCTCTGGTAACATGTTTTTGAATTTGTAAAATAAGCTCAAGCGAAAGCTTTACATTGCCTTTCTTAAGCTTTGTGTTTAAATCTTCTAAAGCTTTGTTGTAATTTAACACCTCTTTTTCACTATCCCGAATGCTTATTGGCGTCGTCTTTAAAATCTTTTTGACTTCGGTTAGTGGTAGTGGATTACCTTCTATACTGGTTGAAGCATACGAAGACACTTCGCAGGCTGTTCTTTCAAGATCTAAAAGTACAACACTAGGAAACCTTTTATTATTAAGCTCGGAAACTAACGTGTTAATGCGTTTAATATTGGCTAAAAGTTTGTCAGTTATTTTGTATTGCGGAAGGAACATAGATAGCCGTATTATAGACGATTTTTAGACGATTGTAAACTACTTTTTCAGCGCTTCGATTCCGGGGAGTTCTTTACCTGATAAAAATTCAAGCATTGCTCCGCCGCCTGTTGAAACAAATGAAAATTTATTAAGAAGATTATGCTCTTTTAGTAGCGCAAGAGTATCACCGCCTCCTACCACTGTGTATGCTTTTGAGCTTGCAACCGCCTTTGCAATTCTTAAAGTATTTCTTTCAGTTTCAGTTACTCCCATTTTCCCAACCGGCCCATTCCAAACAATTGTTTTTGAAATGTCCAGAATTTGAATAAAATTTTCTGCGTCTTTATCGGTAATATCCAAGCCGCTTGATATATTATCGGCAACCAGAACCGCAGATTTTTTTCCGCCGGCAGGCGGATTTATTTTTTCGTGCTGTACTTTTATAAGCATTGCGTCCTGCTCGGCTATTTCTCCACCAACCAACACATAGTCTGCTATTCTATGCATCTTCTCAACAAGAGGCAATTTTGTTTCAATTTTTGCACCTCCAATAAGTACCGTAAGCGGTCTTTTTGGGTCTTTTAAAATGTTCCCTAATGTTTCAATTTCTTTTTCTAAATGAAATCCGGCATAAGACGGAAGAAGCTCTGCAATTCCCACTATGCTTGCGTGGGATCTGTGAGAAACGGCGAACGCATCATTTACATAAAAGTCTCCCAAAATGGAAAGCGACCGGCTAAATTCTTTATCGTTTGCTTCCTCGCCTGAAAAAAAACGGAGATTTTCGAGCAAATGGAGATGCGGAGTTATTTCCCATCCTTCAAATTCACCTATCATTCTTTTTTCAACAATTCCCTTGTAGTGTTTTGCAAACCACTTGGCAACCGGCTCCAAACTAAACTCTTCTGCGTACTTTTGACTTTTGATTTTTGATTTTTGACTTTCAGTTGGTCTTCCAAGATGCCCCAAAAGAATAACATCCGCACCTTTTTTCAAAAGATAAGAGAGTGTTTTGTCACAAGCAGTTAGTCTTGTATCATCAAGAATTTTTCCGCCTACAAAATCAACGTCTGTATCAATTCTAAGAAGAACAGTTTTCCCTTTTTTCACAGAATGTGCTCGCAAAACACCGCGTAAATTATTACCCATACATCTATTTATGCATAAAAAGAAGATTGTTACAAATTTAGTGAATGATGTAGTTACTGCGGAGTTGGGCTTGGTATAGGCGTTGGCATCACACACAAAACCGTATTTTCAGAACCCTTAATAAAAAACCTGTCTTGCCCAAGACAATACTTTTTTACAATATTTGGCGGAGGAGTATTGCTTTCATTGTTTTCGGGCATAAGCGAAGATATTATTTTATTCCACATTGGAGCTGCACCTGTAATTCCCGACACAAGACTTTGGCTCATCGGCGAGTTGTCATTATTCCCAACCCATGTTGCAACCAAAACATTTTTAGTATACCCAATTGTCCAGTTATCGCGCTTGTAATCTGTTGTTCCTGTTTTAACGGACACTCTTTTTCCCGGAATAGAAAGCGGAGAATTTGAGCCGAATTCAATGCTTCGCGCATTATTGTCAGCAAGTATGTCTGAAATAATAAATGCAACTCCCGGATCAACAACCTGTTTTTCAACAATAGATTTTTGATAAAGAATCTTACCAAGAGCATCTTTCACCTCAAGAATAGGATTAATATCTACGCGTTTTCCTTCATTTGCAATTGTTCCGTATGCTGTTGCTAATTCTTTCATTGTCACTTCCGCGCCACCAAGCGTTATTGAAATTCCATACTTTGAAGAATCCTTCCAAGAAGAAATTCCCATATCTCTGCCGAAATTGACTATATTATCAACCCCCATTTTTTGCGCAGTTCTAACTGCCGGTATATTAAAAGAGTTTGCAAAAGCTGTTCTAAGAGGAATTCGTCCATGAAAAGCTCCGTCGTAATTAACAGGCGTATAAGAAGGCCCACCCTGACTATATATGGTAAGAGGGGTATCATCCAATATTGTTGCTTCTGTAAAACCTGTTGAAAGTGCAAGCGCATAAGTTACAAGTTTTATTGTTGATCCCGGCTGACGGCTTGCAGTAACAATATTTACATTCCCTTCCGCTTCCGTATCAAAATAATTTTTACTTCCAACCATAGATAGAATATCCCCTGTTGAAGGATTGGTTATTAAAGCCGCGCCATTATGTATATTAAGATAAGCATCTTGGTCAATTTCAGATGCGACAATTTGTTCTATTTTTTCCTGCAAAGGAAGATCGAGAGTAGTTTTTACTTGTAAACCTCCTCTTTCAACTTCAGACAATCCATACTTTTGGATAAGCCAGTCGCGAACATACATGACAAAGTGTGGAGCCTTTATTCGTGTATTTGGGGTTTTAAATTGAAGGTCTTCTTCAAGAGCTTTTTTTCCATCGTCTGGCTTTATATAAGAAAGGTGGACCATTGCATCCAGAACTTCCTTTTGCCTCTTTTTCCACAACTTTCCGTTGCCAAAATACGGAGAGTACGCGCTGGGGGCACGGGGAAGACCGGCAAGAAATGCCGATTCTCCAAGACTTAGATCTGTTACGTTTTTTCCAAAATATATTTCGCTTGCAGATTCAATTCCCCATGCCGTCCCTCCATAAGGGACGTAATTAAAATACAATTCTAATATTTTATCTTTTGAGTAAAGCCTCTCTGCCCAAAAAGCCAAAACTATTTCTTTCACTTTGCGAGCAATGCTTGGCTCTGATGAGAAAAACGCAGATTTTATTAACTGCTGGGTAATCGTCGAACCTCCCTGAATATTTTTATTACGCGTGTTTGAGATAAAAGCACGGGCAATTCCCTTTACGTCAAATCCGGGATGTGTATAAAAATCTTTATCCTCAATTGCAATTGTCGCGTTTTTTAAGTTCTTTGGAATTTCAGAAAGTGCGACAATTGTTCTGTTTTGATTTGCGTATATTTCATATAAAAGGTTTCCGTTCTTATCATAAATTTTTGTAGTTTTGGGTATAAAATTTACGGACAAATTTGATGGACTTGGAAGGTCTGAAAGAAAAATAAGAGTTAGAAGCGGGAGAAAAATAAAAACAGTTGAAAAAATAAATCCTAGAAAAATAAGCTTAATGTTGTAAGAAAATGACGGGCGGGCATATTTTTTTTTGGATTTGATATCCTCTTCTTTTTTTTCTTTTTTGTGCGGTATTATCTTCCAAGTTATTTTTCCAATTCGTTTAAAAAAAGCTAAAATTTGCCTGAAACAAATTACAATAAAAGAAATAATAGAAATAACTATCTTGGAAATAATGGAAGAAGTTGAATTTGAAAATCCAAGAAAAGCTCTTTTCAGAGTATAAATTCTGCTTTCTAAAAATATCTTAGGTGAAATAATTTTCTTGCTGGTTTCTTTTTTTCTTAAATCAAAAGTTCCGGATTTGCTTTTAATTCTTAAAAATTTTCTTAAAGAAAATATTTTTTTAATAAAATACAGGACTGTATTCTTGGCAATGTTTAATAAAAGGATTACTCCATCACCAATTTTTACAAGTATAAAAACAAAAAAAAATAGAACAAATCGCAAAACTATCATATAGACTATAGGGCAGGGATTTAGTGTTGAATTATATCAAAACAAAACGGTGAGGAAAAGAGGCAAGTATTACTACCTTGAATCTTCCTCTTTTAATACACAAAAAATCATATTACAATAATACCAATTGGATATGAATATACTAGTTGTAGGAGCAAGCCTTATTGATCTTTTTTTACGTCTTGAAGAAAGCCACGTAAAAACTTCCGGACAAAGCATAGAGCTTCAGCTTGGAGACAAAATTCCGACACAAATTGACAAACTAACCCTTGGGGGGAACGGGGCAAACGTTTCGGTAGGACTAGCAAGACTTGGAATAAATACTTCTTTTTTTACATGGCTTGGAGATGACGCTCTTTCAAAAGAAATAGAAAATACAATTCTTTCTGAAAACGTAAAACTATTAACAGATAGCGCGCGAGGGAAAACAACAGGACTTTCTGTTATTCTTAATTTTGGAAAAGATAGAATTATTTTGTCCCATCACGAAGTCGGCGACCATAATTTTGACCATAAAGAAGAAACAAAACCTGACGTTGTCTACCTCACGTCTATCGGAGACCGCTGGGAAGAAACATACAAAAAAGTATTGGACTTTTGCCTGGAAAAAGGTTCAATCCTTGCTTTTTCACCAGGGACAAAACAGATTGAAGAGTTTGGAGATATTGTAAGTTCTGCTCTGAAAAAAACAAACTATTTATTTGTAAACCGCCAAGAAGCGGAAGTAATCTTAAAACAAACAGGTCTTTCAGGAGGAAACATAAAAAATATTTTTTCAAACCTTTCTTCTCTTGGACCAAAAATTATTTCGATAACTGACGGTGCAAACGGCGCGTATTCCATGGCAGAAAATGGTCAAATCTATAGAATCTCTGCAATTCCCACTTCCTCTGAAATCAATAGAACAGGCGCAGGAGACGCATATGCAACAGGTTTTTTGGCGGCAATTTTACAAGAAAAGGAAATTGACCAAGCAATGGCGTGGGGGGCATCAAACGCGTACTCTGTTATGCAAAAAGTCGGGGCGCAGGACGGTCTTTTTACCGGCAGCGAAATTTTAAAATATCTTGAGGAAAACCCTAAAATTACAGCAGAAGTTTTACATGAATAATTTAGGTTATAAAAATTTACTTTTTATACTTCCCTTTGACCACAGGTCATCTTTTACCAAAAACATGCTTGGAATTCACGATAGACTTCCAACTCCACAAGAAACAGAAAAGATTAAAGAAGAAAAGGAAATAATTTATGAAGCTTTTAAAAAAGCAGTTATGGAAAGCGTACCAAAAGAAGAAGCTGCAATTTTAGTTGATGAAGAATTCGGAAGCCAAATTTTGCTTGACGCAAAGAAAGAAGGTTTCACAACAATTTTAACAACAGAAAAAAGCGGAAAAAGCGAATTTGATTTTGAGTATGGGGAGGCTGAATTTGACCACATTAAAAAATACAATCCTGAATTTGCTAAGGCTTTAATCCGGTACAATCCTGAAGGAGATAAGAATTTAAACATAAGACAAATAGAAAAACTTAGGGCTTTGAGTGATTTTTGCCATGGAAATGGATTTAAATTTTTAATTGAACCCTTGGTAATCCCGACAGAAGAAGAACTAAAAAACTCAAGCCAGGAAGAGTTTGATAAAAATTTAAGACCCGGCCTTACTTTAAAAATGATGGAGGAGCTTCAAAACGGAGGGGTAGAGCCGGACATCTGGAAACTTGAAGGAATGGAAACAAAAAAAGATTATGAAAATGCTGTTAACCAAGCGCGAAAAAACGACAGAAACAATGTAGGAATTATTATTCTTGGACGTGGAGCAGAAGAACCCCAAGTCTTACATTGGCTAAAAACAGGAGCTTCCGTTGACGGAATTGTAGGATTTGCAGTTGGAAGAACAGTTTTTTGGGATCCATTGGTTTATTTTACCAGCGGACAGATAAAAAAAGAGGAAGCAGTTGAGAAAATAAGCTATAATTATCAAAGATTTTATAAAATATTTATGGAAGCAAAAAAAACATGAAAGAATTTTTAGCATCAGATCACGCAGGATTTGAAGTAAAAGAAAAAGTAAAAAAAATGCTTGAAGATCAAGGCCATGAAGTTGAGGATTGCGGGGCATTCGAATTTAATCCAAACGATGATTATCCAGATTTTATAAAAGTTGCAGCTATAAAAGTAGCCCAAAACCTAGATTCGTTTGGTATCGTCTTTGGAAAATCCGGCGCCGGAGAGGCAATGGCTGCAAACAAGATTAAAGGCATACGGGCATTTTTGGCAATAAATGAGAAAAATGTTGTACTGGCTCGACAACATAATGACGCAAATGTTATGTCTATCGGTTCTGAATTAATAGCAGAGGGAGATATCTTTAAACTAGTTCAGTTGTTTTTAGAGACTCCATTTTCAGGCGAAGAAAGACATGTCAGAAGAATTGAGAAGATAAAAGAAATAGAGGAGGTGAGCTTATGAAGTGTCCGAAATGTAGTGGAGAAATGGAAAAAGGAGTACTAATTGATTTAATAGCAATGAAGGTTCCCACACAACAAGCCTGGACCCAAAAACTTCCAAGTGGTTTAAGAGATATTTTCTTAACGGTCAAAAGCCGGCCCACATTTACTTATGCATGTAGTTCGTGCGGGTACTTAGAGTCGTATTTAAAAATTCAGGACTCATAAACTCATACTAATAATTGAGTATATATTTGAGATAATGCACAAACAGAAAGGAGGTAGATTTATGAAAAAAACAAACACGCAAATAATTATCTCTGTGATAAATCTTATGCTTGGAATATCATTAATAATTTTTGGTTATGGAGATTATTTTATTAATAAAGAAAGTATTGGAATACTTTATCTGGCTGGCGGACTGATGTTTTTAGCAGCCGGAATTATCGGATTAGTTATAAAAAGGAAATAATAAATATGAACGAAGTTATTCCCGGAATCCTAGAACAGACTTGGCCAGAGATTGAGCGAAAACTTGAGCTCATAAAACCTTTTGCTAAAACCGTTCACATTGATATAATTGACGGGGTTTTTGCAAACAACAAAACATTTCTTGATCCGCAACCTTTTAAAAAATATTCAAACGATTTCTTTTTTGAGCTTCATATGATGGTTGCTGAACCAATAAATTATTTAAAACCTTGGGGCGAAGCAGGTTTTAAGCGTTTTTTGGGGCACATCGAAAAAATGTCTAACCAAGAAGAGTTTATACAAACTGCGAAACAATTTGGTGATGCCAGTCTTGCAATCGATGGACCAACACGAATTGAAGAAATTAAGGTAAAGCTTGAAAATTTGGATGCGGTACTTATTTATACTTCAGACCGCGTAGGATTTTCCGGACCAAAACTAAACCCTCAGAGGCTTGAAAAAATAAAAGAACTGCGAAATAAATCAGACATTCCAATCGAAGTGGACGGAGGAATTAATGATAAAACTATAAAACCCGCATTTGATGCGGGAGCAACGCGATTTGTAGCGACAAGCTATGTCCTAAACGCAGAAAATCCTTATGAAAACTTTATAAAATTAAACCGGCTTTTAGGAAAAAACGGCTCTTAAAAAGGGAACCACGTTAATTAAGACCTGAAGGAAAAGTGAAGCAAAAACAGCAAGAATAAGAAATTTATTTAGAGGTCTTATCCCTCCTCTTATCAAAAAGACAATTATCATTTCTCCAAAAACAAGTGCGTTAAAAAGAATCATTCTTGAAGTTGAATGGTCAAATTTTGAAAGTGCAAATATATATAGAATTATTAAAAACAATAAGAAGGGTATTATAATTTGAAAAACCCGAATAACTCTTTGTTTATTCAGTATTTGTTCTTTAATATCTCTTGGTTTATTAAATAGAAGATTTTTTCTTTTCGTATCTATTGCAAGAACCATAGCAGGAAGCCCGTCACCTACTAAATTCACCCAAAGGATTTGGGTGGGCGTAAGGGGGATTGGAAGCCCAATCATTATTCCCACAAAAACAATAAGAAATTCCGTAAAATTTGAAGAAATAAGAAAAACTACAACTTTAATAAGGTTGTCATAAATTCCTCTTCCTTCTTCGACCGCATGAACAATTGTATAAAGGTTATCGTCCGTAATCACAACATCCGCCGCTTCTTTTGCAACATCGGTGCCTGTTTCGCCCATTGCAACACCGATATGTGCTTCCGACAACGCAAGCGCATCATTTACTCCATCTCCGGTAACGGCAACCACTTCACCGCTTCTTTTATAAATCCTTAAAAGACGGAGCTTGTCTTCGGGAAGCATTCTTGCAAAAACCCTAACTCTTGGAAGAATTTTTAAAAATTCCTCGTCTGTCATCTTTGATATTTCATCAGATGTAACCACCAACTCACCTTCTGAGATTAAGCCGATTTCTTCAGAAATTTTCTTTGCGGTTAGCGGATTATCTCCTGTCACCATTACAACTCTTATTCCTGCTGTCCGCGCCTTTTCAATTGCTTCTTTCGCTTCATTTCTTGGAGGATCATAAATCCCAAGTATTCCAAGGAGGGAGAATTCGGAACTGTCTTTCTTTTGAGCAAAACCGATGACCCGTAGTCCTTCTTCTGCAAATCTATTAATTTCTTTTTCAAGCTCTTCTTTTTCTTTTTTGTTCGTGATAATTTTTAAAATACTCTCAGGGGCACCTCTCACAAAAACGTGTTTTTGGTTTTTTGCTTCCCACGTAACTTCGATCGTTTTAGTTTCGGGATTAAAAGGTTTTTCATTAATTATTCTTCCTTCATTCCTATATTCTTCGATGTCATTAACTTGATTTTTGGCAAACACAAGAAGAGCTCCGTCTGTTTTATCACCAACAATTTCAAGCTCTCCATTGTCTTCTTTTAATATAAGAGATGCTGTATTTCCAAGAACGCACCCTCTTAAAAAAAGAGGTAGCTTTTCGTCGTATATCCAGTGCCTCTTAACTTTCATTTTATTTTGGGTAATTGTGCCTGTTTTGTCCGATAAAATAACGGTTGTCGCACCCAAAGTTTCAATTGCTGCCATTTTTCTAACTATTGCCTTTCTCCTTGCCATTCTGTGAGCCCCAACTGCAAGAGCTATTGTGACAACAAGAGGAAGACCTTCGGGAATTAGCGCAACAGAAAGGCTTATTACGGTTAGAATAATTTCTTTGATCTCTCTTCCCTGAATTATTCCGACAACAAGAAGAATCAACGCAAAACTAACTGCAAGAAGTGTTATTTTCTTTCCTAAATTTGAGAGGTTTTCCGACAAAGGAATTTTGGGTTTTTTTATTTTTTCAAGTTCTTCGGCAATTTTTCCAATTTTACTAGAAATTCCTGTTTCTTCAACCTTAAAATAACCTCTTCCTCTTACAACAAAAGTTCCTGAATAAAGAGAGCTGTTTTTCATTTTCTCCGATGGGAGGGATTCTCCTGTTAAGACTGCTTCGTCGACTTCAAGCATTACGTTACTCAGCAGTTTTCCGTCAGCAGGAATTCTATCTCCTTCCCTCAAAACAATAATATCTCCGGGAACAATTTCATGTGCCCAAATTTCAACTTCTTTTGCGTCCCTGATAGCTATGGCTTTGGGCAAAAGAAATTCCTGAAGCTTTTCAATAGTTTTTTCTGCCCTGAATTCCTGAAAAAAACCAAAAAGCCCGTTTACTAAAAGAACAAGAAGTATAAAAAATCCGTCTATTAACTCGCCTGATGCAAATGAAAAAAGCGAAGCAAAAACCAGAACTAAGGTTATTATGTTTTTGTATTGCGAAAAAAGAAGCTGAAGAAATGATGTTTTTCTAGAATACTTAATTGAGTTTTCACCATACTTTTCTAATAATTCTTTTGCTTCTTTTTCTGTTAAGCCTGATAGATTATTTTTTTCATTCATCATATCGTAGTTTTTACTCTGTATTGAAGCGCTTCCAAAACGTGCTCGCGTTCTACGGTCTTTGAACCTTCTAAGTCCGCGATTGTTTGGGCGACTTTTATTGTTTTGTGATACGATCTTGCAGAAAGAGAAAGGCGCGCGACGGCTTGTTTTAAAATTTCTTTTGCAGCATCTGTAATATTTACCATTTCTTTTATGTCTTTTGCTCCCATATCAGCATTTGCCACGGCCTTTTTTCCAATAAGCCTTTTGTATTGGGCAAGGCGCGCTTTATCAATTCTTTTTCTAACAGTTTTGGAATCTTCCGCGTCTTTTCCATCAGTTGTAATTTTTGAAATTTCAACAGAAGGCACTTCAACATGAATATCAATCCTGTCCAAAATAGGGCCAGATAGGCGCTTTTGGTATCGGAGAATCTGGGAAGGAATGCAAGAACAAGTCTTATTTTTTTCGCCGAAAAATCCGCAAGGACACGGATTGGCTGCTGCAACCAGCATAAATCTGCTTGGAAAAGTCACCCGCTCGCGCGCGCGGGACACGACAACAAATCCGTCTTCAATTGGCTGACGCAAAGCTTCAAGAACTTGTCTGGGAAATTCGGGAAATTCGTCCAAAAAAAGAACACCTCTGTGCGCAAGAGAAATCTCACCGGGGCGAGGAAGAGCAGACCCACCTATTAATCCTATGTGGGACGTTGTGTGGTGAGGGCTTCTAAAAGGGCGTTTTTTTATAAGAGGTTTTTTTCCTAAAAGGCCTGAAATTGAATAAATTTTTGTTACCTCAAGCGCCTCCTCAAAAGTAAGAGGAGGTAAAATTGAAGGAATGGTTTTGGCAAGTAAGGTTTTTCCGGCGCCCGGCGGACCTTTAAATAAAATGTTGTGGCCTCCGGCAACAGCAACTTCAAGCGCGCGTTTTACAAATTCCTGCCCCCTAACGTCTTTCATGTCAAATTCATATTCCTCGTCTTCTTCAAGCTCTTCATAATTAATATGTGGAAGTTTTTCCATTTGCTTTTGTCCTGCAATGTGCAAAAAAACGTCTTTCAAGCTTTTTGCGGCAAATACGCTAACGCCCTCAACAATTTGCGCTTCCATGGAATTTTCTTCGGGGACAAAAACGTTTTCAATGCCTTTTTCTTTTGCAAGCAAAACCATAGGAAGAACACCTTTTGTATGACGAAGAGATCCGTCAAGAGAAAGTTCTCCTAAAAAAAGTGCGGTGTTTGTAACCGCCGGAAGTTGTCCGCTTGCAACAAGAATTGAAACTGCAATCGGAAGGTCAAAAGAAGGACCTTCTTTTGGAAGATCTCCCGGCGCAAGATTTACCGTAATTCTTTTTGCAGGAATGTCTGCGCCTATATTTTTAAGAGCTGATCTGACACGCTCTTTTGATTCCTCGACCGCTTTGTCAGGAAGCCCGACAACCGTAAATGCCGGAAGACCATTTAGAATATCTGTTTCTACTTCAACCTGTATTCCTTCAAGCCCCACAACCGCGCAAGATAAAACTTTTGCAAACATTATTCTAGTATTAAGTATTATGTAGAAAGTATCAAGTATTCAGGTTTTGTGGGGTGATGTATAATACTTCAAGAATCAAACTATTACCTATTAACTAATACCTATTACCTAACTTATGGATGATGTTGAAAAAGTCAAACAAAAACTTGATATTGTTGATGTTATCGGGGAATTTATTCCTCTAAAAAAGGGCGGACGAAATTTCAAGGCAGTTTGTCCTTTCCATTCTGAAAAATCCCCTTCTTTCACTGTTTCACCGGAGCGCCAAATTTGGCATTGTTTTGGATGCGCAAAGGGCGGGGATATTTTTACTTTTGTTCAAGAATATGAACACCTTGAGTTTGGGCAGACACTAAAACTTCTTGCCCAAAAAGCAGGAATAGAACTTACCCAAAGCGCATTCAGAACAGAACGCGAAAATGTAAAAGAAACTATTTACTCGGCAAATAATCTTGCCGCCCAATTTTATAACTTTTTACTCACAAAACACCCTGTCGGAAAAAAAGCTCTTTTATATCTTACGCAAGAGAGAAAAATTCCCCTTGCCCTTATAAATACTTTTATGATTGGGTACGCGCCTTCAAAAAGTTCGCTTTCAGAATATTTGGTAAAAAAGAAAAAATACAAAGAAGAAGATATTGAAAAGGCAGGACTTGCTTTCAGAAGAGGCGGGAGGCTTATTGATTTTTTTTACGAGAGGATTATTTTTCCAATCCAAGATGCCCGCTCAAATATAATTGCGTTTTCAGGACGAGTACTTGACGCCGCCCTCCCAAAATACGTTAATACCCGCGAAACACTTGTTTACATAAAAGGCGACACTGTGTTTGGTCTTCCACAAGCGCGTGATGCAATAAAAAAAGAGGGGAAAGTTATTGTTGTTGAAGGAGAGTTTGATGTAATTACCGCACACAAAGAGGGAATTTCAAATATCGTTGCGGTCAAAGGAACATCCCTTACCGAAAACCAAATAAAACTTTTAAAAAGATTTACGCAAAAGCTCGTATTTTGTTTTGACACCGACCCGGCCGGAACAGAAGCGCAAAGAAGGTCAATTGAATTAATTGAAAAAGAAGGTGTTGGGGCAACGGTTGTTGTTCCGCCTGAAGGAAAAGACCCGGATGAAATTTTGCGGGAAAATCCTATTGCTTTTAAAAAGGCGGTTAAGAATGACACTAACATTTATGATTTTATTATTGACTCGGCATTTGGGCAATTCGATTCAAAAAGCGCGGAGGGAAAGAAAAAAATTCTTGAAAAAACACTTCCTTTTTTGTGGGGCATAGAAAATGAGGTGTTAAAAGAGCATTATCTTAAAAAGCTTGCAGGAGTACTTGACGCTTCCCTTGACGCAATTTTAAGAGAAGTTGAAAAGATCAAAAAACCGCAAGAAAAAGAGGATGCAGACGAAACCGCAAAAAAATTACCCCGGCAGGAAGTACTGGAAGGATACCTTATTTCAATTATTCTTCAATCAAAAAATCCACGAGATTTGATAAAAAAAGCAGAAATCGCGCTTTTGGACATTCCTCTTACAACCCTTTCTTATTCACAATTATTTTCCCATCTTGTTTCCTGTTCTGATTCCTCAAGCGAATTTTCCATTGAAGCTTTTACAAAAACTCTTCCTGCAGAACTTGTTCCTGCAAGTGATACATGTTTTCTTGCGCCTATTCCGTCATTTTCAGAAGATGCAGGAATAAGCATAGAGTTTGATAAAACGCTTTCTGAGGTACGAAGTCTTGCTATTAAGTCGCGTCTGAAAAACCTTACAGAGGAAGTAAAAAACGAGGAAAAAAACGGTCAGGAGGAAAACGTATCACGCCTTCGGGAGGAATTTAAGTCGCTTGCTGAAAAATTATCTTCGTCATAAATATTAGCAATTATTATATAGGCTTGCCAGCAAGCCTCAAATACGGTACAATATACAAGTATGAAGGCCGGCGCAAACGCAAACCTCAAAACACACAGGGTTGAAGAACTACTCTCAATTGCAAAAAAAAGGGGATATATTTCCCAAGAAGAAATCCTCAACACTTTCTTAAAACCCGAAGAACATATAGCAGAACTTGATTTTCTTTACGCACAGCTTCTTAAAAAAAACATAGATATTTTCGAAACAGTTGAAGAAGAAAAAGACTCCCAAAAATCAATTGAGGATCTTGAAAAAGAACTTGAGGCGTTAAATATTATTCAGGGTGGAGCAGTAACTGACCCTGTTCGCATGTATTTAAAGGAGATTGGACGAATCCCTCTTTTAACTTTTGAAGAAGAAGTAAACCTTGCAAAAGCAATAGAAAAAGGAGATCTTGCGGCACGAAAAAAACTTGTTGAATCAAATCTCCGTCTTGTTGTCTCAATTGCAAAAAAATATGTCGGGAGAGGAATGACTTTGCTTGATTTAATTCAGGAAGGAAACCAGGGCTTGATCCGCGCAGTTGAGAAGTATGACTGGAAAAAAGGGTTTAAATTTTCAACTTATGCAACTTGGTGGATAAGACAAGCCATAACACGCGCAATCGCAGACCAAGCAAGAACAATTAGAATTCCCGTACATATGGTTGAGAATATTAACCGCTTTATGAGAGTTCAAAGAAAGCTTATGCAAGAACTTGGACGCCAACCAACACCTGAAGAAATTGCGGAAATTTTAGAAATTGACCCTGATAAAGCGCGGGAAATTATAAAAATTTCACAACAGCCTGCAAGCCTTGATACGCCCGTTGGAGATGAAGAGGATAGTTATCTTGGGGATTTTGTTTATGACATTACGGCGCCAACTCTTTTTGATACCGCGTCCCGCGGACTTCTCAAAGAACAGCTGGGACAAGTACTTGGAACTTTATCTGATAGAGAAAGAAGAGTGCTTGAAGAAAGATTTGGATTAAGAGATGGAAAACCAAAGACTCTTGAAGAGGTTGGAAGAATGTTCGCAGTTACCCGTGAGCGAATAAGGCAAATCGAAGCAAAGGCTCTAAGAAAACTCCGCCACCCATCTCGCGGGAATAAGCTGAGGGATTATCTTGAATAGAAAAATCGCTGTTGTTTAATCCTTCTAAGTGCTATAATTCTTTCCTATCTTTATATGTCAAAAGAAATTGTAACTGTCGGTGGGGGAAACGGGTCCCCGGTTATTAACGAAGCACTTCTGCTAACACAAAAAGTTGACAAAATTAATGCTGTAGCGGCGGTATTTGATTCCGGAGGAGCAACGGGCAGACGAAGACTTGATTCTTTCGGAAGAGAAATTGCCTATAGCGATGCGATGCGCAATTTATTTTCTCTTGTTTCGCCTGATAAGAGAGCTGCAAAAAATTACCAAGCCCTTTTGGAGCTATTCAATCATCGTGACTCACGAGATAGAGTTTTGGGACAAGATATTTTTAGCAGGTTTTTTGATCCGATTAAAGGCTTTTCTCAAATTGAAGAAATAATTGAAAATCTTGGAATAGATCTTCAGGGACATGTTTTTCCCTCCTCGACAAAACCAACCAACATCGCCTTTACTACGACGTCAGGAAGAAATTTTTTAGGAGAACATTTACTGGATGAGCACAGGATGTCAGAGGACATTGTAATTAATATGTATCTTGATCCGTCAGTTGACGCTTATACTCCTGCTGCTGACGCAATCGCAAACGCTCAAGTTACTATTCTCTCCTGTGGAAGTCTTCATGGATCCGTGCTTTCTAATTTTTTACCCAACGGCATGAAAGAAGCGCTTGCGCGGTCAAAAACAAAACTTTTTTTGGTTACAAATCTTGTTAGTGCAAGAAATGAAACCCACAATTTAACTCCAGTACAATTTGCTGAGATTGTTGAAAAATATTCCGGAAAAAAACCTGACGGATTAATTGTTCCGGAAATAAGCAGGGAAAGTTTTGAGTCAAAGTATCCTGATGTATCCGCATTGTACAACCAAGAACATTCTCATTTTTTAGGCTGGAATTCACAAGAATTATACAAAGCACAAGATAAGGGAATTAGAATCATTACACATCGCGCTACAAAAGTTGTTGAGGCAGAAAACGGATATAAAATAGTAAGGCATGATCCTCAAAAGCTATCAGATGCTTTGGGAACGATTTTGACAGCTTAAATTTTCAGCCCCATCTTGTAAACTTGCCTCAAAAAAGTTAAAATATCTCACTAGTTCTGAATTCCAAATTGGGAATAGCGTTTGTAAGAAAACATATTATTGAGGGCTAAACTCCGCGGTAGCTCAGTGGTAGAGCGTTCGCCTGTTAAGCGACTGGTCGTAGGTTCGAATCCTACCCGCGGAGCTTAGTCTTTAAAGCGCAAACTTTAGGGGAGTTTATCCGCCTACTGGCGGAAATCCTCACGGGGGAGCCAAGCTTGACGAGAAGCATAAAGACGGATAGTGTCAAATGGTTTTAGCTCGTCATATCGCACTAAACTGCCATCAACCCGTAAGTTCTGAAGTGTAAACTTCAAAAGTTGCCTTTTTTCAATCGGTTCAGAACATTCAAATAATTCTGACGCTCTTTTAGCAAGGTTTAGTAAGTATTCTGAGCTTATATAGTATTCCTCATCGGCAATCTGAAGCTTTCCCATCTTCTTTTGTAAGCCATCTTGCTTTGACCTTCGCGCTTCCTTTAGTTGTAGGGTGGAAAAAAATAAAACAGTAGCTCATTTGGTATAATCACAATATGAAGCAAAAACTTTATCTAATTATTCCAGCTGTCGTTGTCACGTTTTTGACATTTTTATTTAGGAGAAGTAGTTGCGTAGATCCTATGTGGTGCGAACATTATTCTGGATTTCCTATATGGTTTACAACCTCGGATTATAGTATTTCTCCGTTAGAGCCAATCGTAATAATAATTTTAGATTTAATCATTTGGTACGGAATATTTTATTTAATAATGCTAATCTTCAAAAAAATCAAAAAATAACAATTAAAATCTTAGTTACTGGTGGGGCTGGTCTCTTATCTCTGCGAAGTAGAGGCAAAACTAATAATCTAGATTTTCTTCATTACTTAAAATGTATCACATTTTCATAATAGACTCTGGTATTCCTTTCACGAGAGGAATATAATAAGCTTATGGCAAAAAGAGCTACGGGAGTTGGAAAAAAACAGAGAACTCATTCACATAAGACCAAAAAACGTCTTGCGATAAAACACGCAATGCTTGCCGCAAAAAAAGCAAAAAAACACCGCAAATAAAACTATTCCTCGTGTTTAACTCGCAAACATAATAATATATCGACACACTCTATCGTAATTCGATAATTTTCCTATAAAATGTTATAGTATAAATAGTGAAAGGAGGTGGATTTACATGAACGGAACAATTAAGACAAAAACAGATAGAGGATTTGGATTTATTTCTCGTGACGGAGAAACAAAAGATCTTTTCTTTCACTCTACAGATTTGGTCGGCGTGACTTTTGATGAGCTTCAGGTTGGAGCAGCAGTTACATTTGACGTTGTGGATGGAGAAAAAGGCCCAAGCGCAAAAAATGTAAAACTTGCCTAACAACATTATTACGGCAATAAAAATTTTTTAACAAGTATGGAGGGTAAAATAAAAGGTGCTCCCTTTGCCCACCGTAGAATCAACCCAAATCTTTCCTTTATGGCTTTTAATTATTTCCTCTGAGATATAAAGCCCAAGCCCAAAACCCTTCTCTGAATGGGTTATTAGCTGATAAAATCTTTTGAATATAGATTTCCTTTTTTCTTTTGGGATTCTTTCCCCTTCGTCCCTAAAATAAACTTCAACTATTTTTTTCTTTGTGATATCCCGTGTTATTGTTGAAAACCCAAAAGCTTACCGCGCTTTGTTTTAATAGAGGAAATTGTAAAGGAAACATCTATTAATTTCCCGTTCTTATGAATCCTTTCTGTTTCATTTGTGTTTTACGGGGGAACTATATCACTTTTTCTGAATTTACTCAAACCGCGCCAATATTTGATTGTTTTGGGGATTTAATTTTTATTTTAAACTCAATAAAAACTTATTGTTTTTCACTCTAAGCAAATAATTTAATAATAAAGAAAGCTTAATTGTTGCCACACATACAACCTTATCCGCCCCTCCGTAATAAATAAAAAGCGTATCATCTTTTACTACCGCACCGCACGGAAACACAACGTTTTTAACAATACCTTCCCGCTCAAACGGTAATTCCGGCTCAAGAATCGGCCATGGAGCTCTTGAAATAACATTGCTCGGATCTTCTAAATCAAGAAGCATTGCTCCTACACGATATTCGTGGCTTATCTTGCTAACTCCGTGGTAAAGAAGTATCCAGCCTTCCGCTGTTTTCAAAGGAGGAGTACAAAGGCCTATTTTTTCACTGTCCCATGAATCTCCGCGTGGCGGAATATACGAAATACTTCTGAGCCAATTTTTCCCTGTAAAATTTAGGTTTTCAACATAATCCAGCACTATTGAATTTTGTATTCTATGAATAATTACATATTTCCCTTTTATTTTTTCGGGGAAAATAGCGGCGTCTTTATCGTCAATTCCGGGTGGAGATATAAGAATAGGATCTACCCAATTAAAATTAGTGTTGAGAAAATCCGTAACAGCAATTGATGTTAATGCTACACGGGGAGGATTGACTCCGTCATAGGCCGTATAACACATATAAAGCCTGTCTTCTATTTGCGTAATTCGCGGATCTTCACACCCTGAATTTCCACCGGGATTTTTTTTAATTTCAAATTCTGCTCGCGGAACATAGATTGGCATTTCGCGCCGCCCAACTACCGAAACTCCATCCAAGCTTCTAGCATATCCAAAAACAGAGGTGTTGTCTGAAGATACAGCTCGATATACCAAATAAATCGTATCTTTATTGTAGAAAGCTGCCGGATTTAATACCGCTTTAGATTCCCATTCATGAGATTGAAGAGGCAAAAAAAGCGGAGTGTCTAAAGGTTTTTGTGCTTTCACTGCAACAGAAGAATCTGTCCGCATTTCTTTTAAAAGTTCTTTTAACGAAAATGTTGCAAGACAACAAACCGAATCTGAAGCTCCGTAATAGAGTGAAACGGTATCATTTTCTAATGTTGCCCCTGAAGGAAAAACAATATTTGGAACGTTACCTTTTACCTCATATTCCTTTTCAGGAATCATGATCGGAAAATCAATCCTTTCAAGAATTTTTTGCGGATTATCATAATCAAGCAATACCGCCTCTATTCCAAATATCTTATGTTGAGAATTATTATAATGTTGAATATGAGCATATATAAAAAGCCATCCATATTGCGTAAGAAGAGGAGTCGCGCCAACCTCTAATTGATCGGAATTCATACGCCGTAAATGAATTATGTGATCCGCCAGATTTTGATACCATCTATTCCAATATGATTGAGACCATATATCCTCTTTTTTGTCAAAAAGAGCAAGGCATATACGGGCGGGCGGAATATCAGTATTAACCGTAATAAGAGCCGCGTACTTTCCGTTTATTTTTTCAGGGAAAAGAGTCATTGCCTTCGAGTTAAATGGTGTCACTAAATGTTTTTCAACAGGTTTGGTAAAATCAGAAAATACCGCTAATCCGATTTTAATTGCCGCAGGATAAAACGGATAATCGGATAATGCCGTATAAAAAACAAAATATTCTCCATCTATTTTTGTGATTCGCGGATCTTCGCATCCGAATTTTTCCCAATCCATTTCCGGTTTTATAAATTGCTTTCGGTTGTCAAAAATCACACCGTCTGCGCTTTTGGCATATCCAATTGTTGAAAGCTGTAATTGCCTACCTTCATAATTTTGCGTGTCGGAGAGAGCTCTATAAACCATATGGTATAAGTCTTCTTTTATAACGCTTCCATTAAATACTGCTTGTGACTCCCAGGGGCTTTTTGAATCAGGTTTTAGAATTGGGTTATGACTATCTCTTTTAATATTAATCATTGTTAAAGTATTTTTTCCACAATAGGCTTTGTAAGCCTTGCTACTTCTGAGTATCGAAGTTCAGTCAAAAAGTCTTCAAGCTTTGCAGTTGCAACACACACATATGAATCCGCTCCACCATAATATACATAGAGCGTATCATCAATAATAACCGCGCCACAAGGATAAATAACGCCGGATTTAAAACCGTCGTTTTCATAAGTCTCTTCTGGTTCTAGAATAGGAGATTGACTGCGATAAAGAACTTTTGTCGGATCTAAAAGGTCTAATAACATTGCTCCGATTTTGTATCTCCCTGGATCTTGCTCTCCAACCGACTGATAAATAAGCAACCAGCCATATTTTGTTTTAAGAGGAGGGGCGCCGGCGCCGATTTTACGACTGTCCCATTTGTCGGGCCTAGGAGAGATTTTATATTCACCTTTGAGCCAAAACGTTCCGTCAAAATTTAGGTTGTCAACAAAATCTATTAAAATATCGGGATAAATTCTATGCATAATTACATATTTTCCGTTTATTTTTTCAGGAAAAATAACGGCACTCTTATCTACAATGCCCGGAGGAGAAATTAAAACCGGCCGCTCCCATAACCATCGCCTGTTTAAAAAATCGTAAGCTGAGATTGAGGTAAGCGCAATTCTTGGAGGATTTATTCCATCAAACGCAACGTATGTCAAATAATACCGGTTATCAATACGTGTAATTCGGGGATCTTCACATCCCCCATATCCACCTCCAGAAACATACTGGGCGGAAACCTGAAATACTTTTGTGGTGTTAATGTTCTCAAATGACTGCGAAGGAATATAAACAGGCTGCTCCAAACGCTCATCTATATGAATTCCGTCCCGGCTCATTGCATATCCAAGCGCCGAAACATAATCATAACCTTGCGCCCTATATAAAATATGTACTTTATCGCCGTCATATGTTGCGGCAGGATTAAATGTATTGAAGGACTCCCATACATTTTTACTGTTTGGAGAAATTAACGGATTATTGCCTACGCGTTTAAGCCTCAAAGAAATATCTTTTGATGTATGACCGTCAGAAACTTTATACACCGCGTAAGCTGCTGCATATATTCCTTCGTTTTCCACCTGCCAATAAGAGATAATGCTTCCATTATGTAAGATTGAGCCAACAAGGAGTACTTCTTTTCCTTTCCATTCTTGCGGCTGACTCCAGATAGGCTCTGCGCTTTGCCAAAGAAGACGAGTAGGGTCATCGTTATCAAATAATGCCATCCCCGTAAAGGCTGTTTCTTTAACTTTTGAATTATATATAAGTAAAATTCCTTTCTCGGAATTTAATACACGCTCTACAATAAGTTCTCCGGAATCAAAAAAATTATCTCTTGGGGTCAATAGTTTTTTTTCTTCTTTTTCCCAATGAATCAAATCCTTTGAAAAGTAAGCAAAAATTGATACATTTGAAGAATACAGAACGCTTTTTCTTTTATATTCATAGCTTGGCACAATAATCCCTTTCTGATTAAGAGAAATCATGTTTCCTTCATACGACCAGGAAAATAAGTCTTTGGACCAAGCTTTTTCAATAACCGATTTTTTATTTTCTTTTCGAACATACATCAGCAAAAAATGCCCTGCATGTTCCAAAATGCTAAAGTCGGAACATAATGTAATATCTTCTTTTGTTACTTCGCCTTTTTCTATGCAACAATCATGTTCTTCAAGCTCGAAAGAAAAGCCATCTACACTAGTTGCAACGTGAAATTGAAAATGTGAATCGGAAGACAACTGAAAAAACAGATAGATTTTTTTATTACAAGAAAAAGCACCTAAAGATCTAGTTTTCTTTTTATTGCCGGCAATTATTCTTATTTTCTGAAATGTTTTTCTTCTCATTAAAAAGTGTTACATTTTAGTAACTTATTATAGGCGCTACTATAAGTGTAGGAATTTTTATAAGCAAAATCAAGGCTCTATAGTTATGTTTGGCATTTAATTTATGAAAAATAAATTATCGATTTATACAATCACACTCTAGGCCTTAAGGGCTTTAATCATGATTAAATTAATGACGAATTTTTCGCAGGCTGTTTGCGCAAGGAGCTGAAACAACTTCGGTTTTTGGACAACATATCAAAAAGGCTCATAAAACAAATGGGGGGGAGAAAAAAATAACAATTATGGCAAGAAGTCTAGGAGGGGAATAATCAGGTTAATAAAAAAATATAAACGATTAGGCGATTTGTTCCCAGGAAAATTCTTCTCTTCCAAAATGTCCGTATGCTGAAGCTTGTAAATAAACCGGTTTTCTCAAATTCAAACCTTCAATAATTCCTTCAACAGAAGTGTCCAAAATTTTTGACATAAAACTTTCTATTACCCGCAGACTTTTTTTCTGGGTTCCAAATGTTTCAACTTCCTGCATAACCGGTTTTTTTGCTCCTATAAAATATGCAAGTCTTACTTCGGCTTTGTCAGCCAAGCCGGCGGCAACAATATTTTTTGCAATAAATCTTGCCGCGTATGCCCCGGAACGGTCAACTTTTGTCGCGTCTTTTCCGGAAAAAGCGCCACCCCCGACCTTTGCAAATCCTCCGTATGTATCAACTATTATTTTCCGTCCCGTGAGCCCTGTATCTGACGCCGGTCCGGGCATATGCCAAACACCTGTTCCATTAACTACCACGTCCTTTTCTGAAATTTTAAATCCGAATTCAGAAAGAACTTTTTTAACTACTTCGCGATAAAGCCCTTTTTTCACTTCACCGATTTTTACTTTTTCTTCATGTGGAACAGCTAGAACAATTTGTGCAATTTTATACGGTTTGCCGTTTTTATATTCCACCGTTGCTTGTGTTTTACCATCAGGCCTAAGATATGAAAGAATGTTTTTTTCTCGTACCATGTCTATTTTTCGGGCAAGAGCGTGGGCAATAGAAATAGGAAGAGGCATAAGGCTTTCGGTTTCCCGACAAGCAAATCCAAACATCATTCCCTGATCTCCCGCCCCTTTTACTTTTACACCTTTTGCGATTTCAGGCGATTGTTTGTGCACTAAAACCTGAATAGTAGACTTGTCTGAAAAATTAAACAGGGGATTTGTATATCCTAAATCTTTTATTCTCTTTCGTGCTATTTTTTTAAAATCTATTTTAGCGTGTGATGAAATTTCTCCCGCGATTACTAATTTATTAAAGGTTGCCATTGTCTCAACGGCCACACGGCCAAACCTGTCCTGTTTTAAAACCTCATCAAGAATAGCGTCGCTTACCGAGTCGCATATTTTGTCAGGGTGACCCGCACAAACTGATTCTGAAGTAAAAGTATGATTTTTTGCCATTAAAAACTCCCATCCGGGAGCCATAACTTTATCCGCATTTCTGCAGATCACATCTTCCTTCCCGGAGCTGGCACCGTAGTTTTCGGTTGCCGGTCCCGCTAAAAGCGGGGCGCTCTTGATGCAAAAGATAGATTAACTTATTTATAAATTAATGTCAAGAGCAAGGATGTTTTGGGATTATTTGGTTTTAAGGCCGTAAACTTCTTTGCGCTTTTGAAATCAAAAATCTTTAAATCTGATAAAATGATAAGATACGCTTTGATATGATTAAAAAAACGCTCCTCCGTTATAGGTTTGAAATACTTATTCTCCTTTTTGCTTTTTTTTTGTTCTTTTTTCTGCGCCTATATCATTTAAAACTTCTTCCAATTTTTGTCGACGAAGCAATTTATTCACGCTGGGCGCAGTTTGGAAAATATAACCCTTCTCTTAGGCTGATGTCTCTGGAGGACGGCAAACAACCTCTTTATGTTTGGCTTGTTAGTCTTTTAATGCAATACGTTTATAATCCTCCTATTGCCGGAAGGCTTGTTTCTGTTGCAGCGGGTTTTGGAACAATGGTCGGACTATTTTTGTTAAGCTTTGAGTTGTTCAAAAATAGGTGGATAAGTATTATTTCTGTTTTGCTATATGTGTTGTATCCGGCGGCTCTTCTTTTAAACAGGATGGCGATTTACGAAAGCCTTGTTGGAATGTTTTGTGTTTTTATTTTGTATCTGGCGATTCTTCTTGTGAAAAAAGCCAATTTTGCAACTTCTTTTTTGCTCGGGCTTTTATTAGGCGCAGGAATTCTTACAAAATCAAGCGGATTTATTACCATTTATATGTTGCCGACTACGCTGATATTGTCGACTTTAAAAGAAAAACGCACAAAACAACTTATTAAATGGGTTTTTTTTACAGCTGTGGCTGTCGGACTCTCTTTATTGTATTATTCTGTTCTGCTTCTTTCCGACAACTACCACATGATTTCTGAAAAAGATTCTGTTTTTACCTATCGTCTTTATGAGCTTATTCCATATCATGCTTTTCAGACTTGGACACCAAATATTTTAAAACTTCTTTATTGGACAACCATCTATCTTACCTATCCTTTGGCTCTTGTTGTTTTTTTCTCTTTTATAGGAAAGGGCCAAAGGAAAGAAAAACTTCTTTTGCTTTTTTGGTTTATTATTCCGGTTGTTGGAATTGGCTTGTTTGGCCGGCTTCTCACTGCGCGCTACATATTCCCGCTGTCTATTTTTTTATTGCCTCTTGCCGCCGTAGGGTTTTGGGAATTATATTATTTTTTAAAAAGTAAATTAAAATACTTTTTTATTATTATTGCTTGTGCTTCTTTTTTAATTTTTAGCGATTATAAAATTTTAGCCGATATGCCCCGTGCTCCAATCCCCAAAGAAGACATAGAACAATATTCTAATGGTTTTTCCATGGGTGAAGGACTTCGTGAAATAGTTGCCTATTTAAAAGAGCAGGCAATAAAAGAACAAATAATTATAGCGTCTGAAGGAACCTATGGTGGTCTTCCCGCAACAGTTATTGAAATTTATTTTGTAAATAACGCAAATGTCAAACAACACTCTTTTGACATTCTGCCAAAACAATTACCCGACTACTTATTGGAGAAAAACCAGACAAAACCAGTCTATATTATCTTTAATCAAACACAGGATGTTGGAGATTGGCCCGTAGAACCGGTCTTAAGATTTAAACGCGGAGCAAGCGATAATTATTTAAGTTTGTATAGGGTTAAAAAAACAGCACTTCCCAACTGATATAATTGTCTTATGGTGTCTTCTAGTATTGTTTGGACAAATCATGCTCTTTTACGATTGCGCGCAAGAAAGCTTTCCCGGCAAATCGTTGAAGAAGCTGTTCTTGCGCCCGACAAAACACTGGTTAATAAAAAAGGGTCAACTGAATACCACAAGATTGTAAAAAATCAAACAATTGTAGCAGTAGTTAAAAAAAACGAAAAAGGAGAGGGTGTTGTTGTTTCCGCATGGTGCAATCCTCCGAATCCAGGGACGCGCGATTTCAGACAAAAAAAAAGGTATTACCAAATGCAAAATGCATCTTTTGCAAAAAAACTTTGGTTAACATTTCTAGACCAAATAGGACTTTAGGAACGCTATTTGCTTTGTGTTTTATCAAAAAATTCTTGTAAAGTAGCAGCGCTTTTTTGCAAAAATCTTATTTCCCGCGCGCGAAAAACACTAGGATTAGACACATAAAAAAGGGTGGCAAGAAAAACTACACAAAAAAGGAGAGGAACAAAAGTAAATCTTCCAATAAGTGAATGCTCGTCTCTAATTGTGGGAAAAGTTAAAAACTTATCCTTTTTAAAAACTACCCTGGCAAACCAGCTTGGAGCATATGTTAAAACCCCAACAATAAGACCGCTTCTAAATCTTCTTCCGGATGAAAAAACAAGAAAATTTGGGTCCAAAATAACTTTTCCGACTTTTTTAATACGCTGGGAGAGGTCTACGTCTTCACCCAGGGTCAGCGCAGTATTAAATCCGCCAATTGCCAAAAAGGAGGATTTTCTTACTGAAAGGTTTGACCCTAAAAGATTCCATCCTCCTGATAAAAATTTATCTACCACCCAAAAAAGGGTTGAAAGATAGCGTGAGCCGGCGCGGGCCGTAACGGGGCCTGAATAAAGCCTATTAATTCCTCCGAAGGCCGCGACATTTTCGTCTTTAAAATGGGGTATAATTTTTTCAATCCAATCCTGCGGAACAACAGTGTCCGCATCTGTTGTTAATATAATTTCTCCTTTTGCCGCCATAAAACCAGTCTGTCTGGCGTTTGCAACCCCCTTTTTTTCTTCTCTTATAACTCTTGCCCCATATTGCGCAGCGACCAGCCCCGTGTTGTCGGTTGATGCGTTATCAACAACAATTAGTTCAAAATCTTTGCGTGTCTGGTTTACAAGACTTTTTATGGTTCTTACTATAAATTCCTCTTCATTATATGCGGGGACAACAACCGATATTTTTGGGGCTTGGGGGTTTCTGTGCTCAAGGCTTTGATGTCCAAAGAAAAACTGGGGCCTGTTTTTTTTGATATATTTTACAAAAAGAGCAGGCAATGCTCCCGCCAAAACAATTACCAACATGTTTCCTCTGGCCCAATAATCTACTATCGTAGCTGCTCCTCCCGTTGCCAATACCCAAAGTTCGTCAAAAATAAGGGCTATTCCTACGCCAAATAAAAGAAGGGCAAAAAGAGGCAATTCCTTTTTTTTAAAAGACGTAACAAGAGATAAAGCAACAAGAACAAAACCAATTGTGGCATGCGTAAAAAAATTATTAAAAAGTCCTATAAGGGGGTAGGGGCCTTTTGGCGCATACAATAAAAATGTTGCAATTCTAACAATAAATATCGTAACCCAAAAAGAAAGCAACACAACATATAGTTGCTCTCGGGCGGTATTTGTATTCATAAGTTTTTGTATGCTTTTTCTGCTTCTTTCTGTTAGAACGTCTTTATATAGAGCTTCGAGAATCCCTGTTGTATGAAAAACAGAGTGTTCTTTTGCTGTTTGTTTTGCGCACAAAGATAGTTTTTTGCGAAGCATGGGGTTTTCTAAAACGTCAAGAGCCTTTTGCGCAAAAAGTTCTTCGTCTTTTGCAACCAAAAATCCGTTTTCCCCATCCAGAACCACGCCGCGTAGAGCATCATCATCTACCGCAACAACAGGAAGTCCTGATGCAAATGCTTCAAGGATAACCATTCCTTGAGTCTCGGTTTGCGAAGCAAACAAAAAAACATCTGCGTCCGCATAAGCCCTAGGCAGAATATCATGCTCAATAAACCCTGTAAAAATCGTTTTATTTCCTATCCCTATTTTTTTTGCAAGCTTTAAAAGATTTTTTTTCTCAACCCCTTCTCCAACTAAAAAAAGCGTGGTGTTTGGAGATTTTTTTAAAATTTTTTTAAAAGCGCGCAGAACAAAATCAACAGATTTTTCTTTTCCGAGTCTTACCACACACAGCGCTATTCTTTCGTTTTTGGAGGTTTTAAACTTTTCATAAAAATACCCTTTTTTTGACACTCCAAATTTTTGCACATCAACGCCCGTTGGAACAATTTCTACTGGTCTCTTAATACCATATCTTACGAGCTCATTTTTAACTTTTTCTGTGGGCGCAATAAGATAATCACACCTATTTCCAAAAAGGCGGGTTGCCTGTTCTACCATTTTAGGGCGAATAACTTTCCCTTTTAAAACATAGTGCGTGTATTTGTTCCAAAGAGTATGATATGTGGAAATAAAAGGAACATCTTTGGCTTTTGCAATTTCCCATCCCAGTAAAGCAACAGGGCCGGGCGAATGGGCATGGATTATATCAAAATCAAGGCGCAATAGCTTTCTAAAGGGCTTGTCCGGTAGATGGAGGGCCAGACGGAACTCCGGTCTTTTCATAACCTTTATTGAGGTCAGGCGAAAAACATTCAACTCGTCTTTATAGCCGGGGTATTTCGGCGCAACAACAAAAACTTCGTGGCCTTTTTTTTCAAGCTCTCTGGCGGTTGAAAAAACAGATGTTGCGACTCCATTTGGCTGGGGAAGAAATCCGTCTGTAAAAAATCCTATTTTCATATTTTTATTATAGCAAAGAATGCGATTTGACCTCTTGACAAGAAGTTATCCACATACATATACTTCTTTTACAAATTTAGGTGTCTTAAAATGAAAAAAGGTGCTCCTGCTCAAGGGTTCTGCGCAAAAGAAATACTTAAATAAAAAAATTATGGACCAACTGTGGAAGGCTGTTCTGGCCGAGATAGAAATAGAGGTTTCAAAACCTGTTTTTATTACTTTTTTTAAAAGTTGCCGCTTGGTTTCGTTTTCAAGCTCCGTTGCTACAATTTCCACTCCTGCTTTTATGACAGCCGAGTATTTGGAAAAAAGGTATTACGCTTTGATAAAAAAAACTTTGGATAAAAAAAGCGGAGAGAATACAAGTCTTGTTTTTGTTTCAGGTGGTGAAAAAGCAAAGGCAAAAAACCAAAGCCATGGTCCTCTTTTTGCATCTCACGAGCAACCTTCAAATAAAAAGTTGCGTCCGGGCCGGATCCGACAAGATTTTACCTTTGAATCTCTTGCGGTGTCTGACAGCAACCAACTTGCATACACAGCGGCTTTAGCGGTTGCTCAAAGTCCGGGCACCAAATATAGTCCTTTGTTTTTGTACGGAACTGTTGGGGTTGGAAAAACACACCTTATGCACTCTATTGCAAATAAAGCGTTTGAGGACAACGAAAATGTTGCGGTTTTATATATGACAACCGAAGAATTTACCAACGAGGTTGTTGAGGCAATAAGAGATAAAACAACAACTCAGCTTCGACGTAAGTTTAGAAATGTAGACCTATTACTTCTTGATGATATTCAGTTTTTAAGCGGGAAAGAAAAGGTTCAGGAAGAACTTTTTCATACCTTTAACACCCTTCTTGATAAACAGCGCCAAATTGTTTTTTCTTCTGACAGACCCCCTTCTGAAATTAAAAAGATTGAGGCCAGGCTTGCATCCCGATTTGAAGGAGGTCTTTCTGTTGATATCGCTCCCCCAGACTTTGAATTAAGAACGGCAATATTATTAATTAAAAGTAGAAAATACGGGTTTGTTTTTTCAATTGATGTTGCAAAGCTTGTTGCTGAAAAAATTGTCGATACCCGCGCTCTTGAAGGTTTTTTATTAAGGCTTGCAACAAGCATGGATGGGCGCGGCAACCAAGAGGTTTTACCGCAAGATGTTCTCCCTCTTCTTGGCAAGACAAAACCAACAAGCCCTTTTCTTCACCCTGATATGGTGATTGATGAAATATGCCGTTTTTACAACCTTAAGCCCACCCAACTAAAAGGGGCAAAAAGAGATGCTTTTCTTGTCCGGGCAAGACATTTATGTATGTTTCTTTTAAAAGAAGAGGCTCAAGTTACTCTTTCTGAAATAGGAAATTTGCTTGGCGGGCGCGACCATACAACGGTTATGCATGGCGTTGAAAAAGTAAGGGTTCTTTTACAAAATTCAGAAAAAATAAAAGGGGAGCTTTCTGTGTTGAAGGAAAAAATTAAGCAGGTTGGGTAGTTGTGGATAAATATTGTTATTTTTGTGGATAGGTTTTCTTTTTTCCTTTTTTCTCCCCGTTTTTTATATAAATAAACTTAATTCACAAGGTTTACACAAAGTTTTCCATGAGTTTTCCACAAAAAAACACGCGTGTGTTCTTGCTTTTTTACACTTTTCCAGATATACTACTAGTACTACTATTAGTAAACATATATGGACGTGGAGTTTTTGGCAGAGAACATTGAGAATCTTATTCCTCTTCTTATAAAAACCTTACCTATACATTCTCCCGTTCCTGTTCTTTCAAGTATATTAATACAAGCCGATACAAAAGGATTTTTTCTTTCTGCAACAGATTTAGAACTTGGTACAAGAGTTTCTATTCCTGCAAAAATAGAAAAAGAGGGATCTGTCGCTGTTCCGGGAAAACAATTTTTAGAAGCTCTTGCAACTGTTAGAAAAGGAAAGGTAAAAATTATCCAAGAAGGAGAATCTATTATATTGACAACCCAAGGAAATAAGCTTATTTTCCAAACAATAGGAAAAGATGAATTCCCCAACCTTTTTGAAGAAAAAGGAAAAAAAACACTCTCTTTAACAGGCAAAGAAGTAAAAAGACTTTTTTCAAAATTAACGTTTGCTGTAGCAGTCGACGAATCACGCCCGGAGTTAACAGGAATTCTTCTTGTAGAAAAAGAGGGGGAGATACATTTTGTAGCAACAGACGGGTTTCGCCTTTCTTTTCAAACAAAACAAGGAAGTATTGACGGAGAAGAAGGAATTATTCTTTCCTCAAAGCTAATACAGGAACTTTTATCTATAAAAGAAGAAGATCAAGAAATAGAGATGTACGTTCATAAAAAAGCAAATCAAGTTCTTTTTGAGACCCAAAACATTTCTCTTGTGGGAAGGCTTTTAGGAGGAGAGTTCCCTAATTATAAAAAAGTCATACCTACTTCTTACAAAACAAAGGCTATTGTTGACAAAGAAGACTTTTTACAAAAATTAAAACTTTCCTCGGTTTTTGCAAGGGAAAGCGCAAATATCACAAAAATTTCAATAAAAAACGGGACAATGTTCCTTTTTTCAAAAAGCAACGGGCTGGGAGAGGGAAGCGCAGAAATGGAGGTTACACAGGAAGGCGAAGATAACGAAATAGCGTTTAATATAAAATTTTTATTAGACTTATTAAGAAGCGTTGAAGCAGAAACCGTAATTATGGAGCTCAACAGCCCTCTTGAACCGGCGCTTTTTAAAACAGAAAAGGACGCAGGGTTTCTTCATGTCATAATGCCCGTCAGGATTCAGGAATAAAATTAAAAAGAAATACTATAAAGAGAGTTGTTGTTGGTAAAAAAGAAGCTTTTGTTGTCGTCTCCAACCATCAAAGAACCATCGTCAATAGAAGAAAGAGAAATTTCTTTAGGTAGGGAAAAGACTTGAGTTTTTAAGCCAGGGAAAGAAATCTTCGTAATAGTATTTTCGTTAAACAAAAACAGCGCTTGTTCCTTCTTTCCCCACGCTGATTTTTTAACATCCCCACTTATTTGCGTTGGATAAAAAGCCTTATTGGCAATATCTAGGTAGCCGATCTTCATCGTTGTCGTAGGCTCTTTCTCAACAGTCTGTACCACTAAATAATTACCAGAAGGAGAGACCAATGCCCCAAAAGTGTTTGGTGGCGGAGGAATTTTAGTGACTTCTTTTGTTGTCGTAGAAACCTGATAATAAGAGATGTTTTTAAGAAGAGGACCCGGACTCGTTGATGTAATAATTGTATTTTCTGAAACATGATAAATTAAATTTTGTCTTTCGGGGAACGTTAGGATTTTTGTTGAATTTGTGTCCAAAGCATAAAGTGAAGTTTGAGGGGGCGCATTCTGCGGCCGCTCAACGGAAATGTAATAAAGCCTACCAGACGGAGAAAAGGAAAAAGCTATTGCAGACGTGTCGATTTGTTTTAATGTTTTTGTTTGAAAAGCATAAAGCCAATTGGTTGTTGCTAAATTTTCATCTTTTTCGGAAAAAAACGGGCTGTTGTTCTTTCCTAAGAAATATTTATTATTTTCTACTTGTATAACCGCAGATAGGCCGTCTTGTGACCAGGTAACATTTTTGATTTGTGCCACTAAAACATCTGATATTGGAGCTTTTTCTTTTCCATCTGTTTTTATTTTGTAAAATCTTGTTCCGGCATCAGATAAATAATAAATATAGTTCTGATAAAGGGCTGGATAGAAAATGCTGGTTCCCTGCAGGATTACAGGATTAATTTTTTCTCCAGATGTAGGAGCTGCCGGAATTGTAATAACAGGTTTTATTGTTGGATTCCCTATAACGATAACTCCTCCATCTCTTTTTGGTTCCTGTTTTTTCTCCTGCTTAAACACCATTGCGGCGACAAAAAGTATTAAAAATGTTCCAGCAAACAAAGAGACAATTAAAAGGACTGGATAAAAATATTTGTAATTTTTTACCCTTTCAATAATTTGGTTCATTTCAAACATTATATTACATTAATTACACGCAGTGTCAAAATCCGGGAAAGTTTGATCAGATGACAATTCATAATGCAGGTGCGCCCCGTCGCTGTATCCCGTATTGTCAACCTGTCCCAAATAATCACCCTTATTAATTGTTTGATTTAGTGCTAGATGGGAAACGCTTTCCGGAATAAGGTGGGCATAAATTGCCCAAGAGTTTCCATTTGAGACCTTAACATAGGTTCCTTTCCCGTCGCTACTGGAACACGTAGGATAGCAGTTATAGGCATAAACATACAGTTCGGTAAGGGTTCCATTATTTGTGGAGTAAACCTTGGTGCCATGGAGCAGGCCTAGGTCTACTGCGTTTAAATTCGGATGACTAAACCCTTCTCCTGGTCTTTGGGTTACGCTGCAAGAGGCGATAGGCTTTTGAATAGGCCAATCGGAAATAGTTCCGGCAGGAGGCTGACACGACGCATGGGGTATTTCGGAAAGAATTGCTTTTACGCCGGTAAGCCAATTTGAATTCAAATCGCCGGGGTCATCCGATGAACCTACCGGTGCATAAATCTGCTGAATACACTCAAGCGTTGCGCAGCCATAGCTGGCAACGCTTTTATATGAGACCTCTGCTCCTTCTTCCCACGTAGAGAAAGGCTGTAGGTTGTCAGCTCCTCCAATCCCGAAAGCGTTCTTCTTTGCAAGTTTATCTGGGTCTGATTGATACGCATTTCCAAGTTGGCTTTCCATTCTTCCAATGGCAATAATAAGAGCCGGATTAATTTTATGTTTTTCAGCAAGCGTGGCAAGAGCGCCGCCCGTGTTGTTGAAATATATATATCCTTGGCTTGCGAAATACGCATCCATGTCAGCGCCCGACATGCTTGTGTAGCAGTTTATATCTGAAGAAGATGGATTTGTATTTCCTCCTGTGCTTCCAGTTCCTCCTTGACTCCCCGTGCTTTGGTTGCCCTCGGTGGAAATGTCAACAGCAGACCCTTCACTAAAAAAAAGAAGCCATATAATTATAAAAATAATAAAAAGTACAATAAATATTGTCCAGCCGCCGCTTGCTCCGGCCGCGGCGCGGACAACGTTGGTTGCAACAAAACGCACAGCCTTAAAAGAGCCACGAAGATTGCGAGAAAAATTTCTTGCAGAATTTATGGCATCAACAGGCCCCCGTTTTTTTCTTTCTTCTTCATTGTCCATTGATTATTGTTGATGAAGTTCCGCCGGCATCGCTCGGTGTTGTTTTTGGTTGAGGAGGCGGAGTAGCGGTGTTATTTTGTAGGGGCGCAACGGTTGGCTCCGGAGATTGTTGTGGGCCAATCACCTGAGACGAAGAGGCGCTTACTGGTTGTGATTGTGGAGGAGGAGTGGGTGGTTGTGTGGGCTCTGTGATAGCTGGGCTTGGTGTTGTTTGGGGGGGGGGTTCTTGGGCGATAGAGGCAGCAGCGGCTGTTGCCGCATCCTCTTCTCCTTGCAATATGTCTTGGGGCTTAGACGTAATAAGGTCATATTCAAATTTTGAAGCCGCAAACTGAGCGGTTATATGATTTTGTCCGGCAAACAAAAGGCCTTCTCCTACTTGGGCCGTTAACAAAAACTGTTTTTCTCCTTCGGACAAAAACAGCGCTTTTCCAAGAGTTTCTACCTCAGAAGAGTTTTGTTTTAAGAGAATTTGAATAGATGAGCTTGAAAGTATAGCTTTTCCATAATCGTTTGCCAAAAAGTCTTCAATGTCTTGGGTAAGAGTTGTTACTCCCAAATAATATTTTCGTGCTCTTTTTGCAATTCCCTGCAAAAAAGATGCTGAGTCGGGATTTTTCATAAGATACCAGGCCTCGTCAACAATCAAAAGCCTTTTTTTAAGCTTTGTTCTGACCCTGTTCCATATAAAATCCAAAATAACATGCATGGCAATAGGGCGTAAAACATCCTCGAGTTGTTTTATTGAAAAAACAGTCAACTGATTTTTTACATCATAGTTTGTTTGTTGATTAAAAAGACCGGCAAATCCTCCTTTGACAAATTTTTCAAGTCGAAAAGCCAAATCTTTTGCTTCGGGCTCTTCCATATTAAGAAGTGTTTTGTACAAGTCTTCAAGAATAGGTGGTTCGTTTTTGTATGTTGCGGGATCCGGGGTAATCCCTTTTTGCTTGTACGAGAGAACAATTGCTCTATCCAAAATTGCTTCTTGCGTTGGAGACATTTCTCCAAGCATTGTTTTTAAAAGTCCATGGAGTGAAAGAATTTTTATTCCAAGTTGGGCTTCGGTCATGTCATCAGAGAGTAGAGCAAATGGATTAATTTTTACCTCAGAACTTTTAGAAAAGGATATGTATTCGCCATCAAGCGAATGACATAAAGCGCGGTATTCGTCCTCCGGGTCAATGATTAAAATCTCTACGTCAAACATCATTTGCCGCAAAACCTCAAGTTTTACCAAAAAGCTTTTTCCGGAACCGGACTTTCCAAACACAACCTCGTTGGCGTTTTCAAAAGAAAACCTATCAACAATTGCAAGAGAACTGTTTAAAGTATTTATTCCGTATAAAATTCCGTTAGGGTGGGAAATTTCATAAGACGTGAAAGGAAAGGTTGAGGCAAGAGAGGTTGTGTCCATGTTTCTTGTTATAAAAAGCCGGTCGCTTCCCGTTGGAAGAGTGGTCTTATATCCGTCTTCCATTTGAAGAGTTGCCGCTTTTATTACAAGGAGATTTGAGGAAAGAAGGGACGTGAGTTCTTTTGTTTTTATATCAAGTTCTGAAACATTTTCGGCAGAAAGAGTAATGTAGAGACCGAATTGGAAAAATCTTTCAAGTCCGCGGGCAAGTTCTTCTCGTAGAGCAACCGCATCTTCAAGCGCCGCATTTATTTTTGGGTCCGGCTGGAGTCCCTGTTCTGCGTCTGATTCAAGAGTTGCTTCCATTTCTGCGATTTTTCGCTTCAAATTGGTCAAGACATCCTTGCTTTCAATGGGATAAATAAACATAGAGGTGTTCATGGTCTCTTTGTAGTCAATTAGAATAGAAAGCCAGTTTGGGGAAACTTGGCGGGGATAATCAACAACAAAAAAAGTACGATAAAATCTGTCTCCTACCCGAATATGCTTAAAGTCGACTTCAACAGATGACGGAGAAATAATATCAACCAAAGATACGGACCCGCTTTTCAGCGCTCCGTATGCGGGGCTTGGCGTTGTTTTGACGCCTGCCTTTTTAACGACAGTATTTTTTTGGGAAACTGGCGGTTGGGCATGCTGTGCTGTTGTCGTTCCTGCATGGCTTATTGAGCTTGTGTTATCTCCTTGTGCAACAAATCCGCCCTCCCGAACGGGAGCTGTTTGTTTTTGTTGTTTTTTTCCAATTCCAAACATATATTGCTATATAATTATGTTTTTAACATCTTCTGAGTTGAAGTCCAGTGTGACAAAGTCTTGGTTATAGATTTCGTAAAAAAGCTTTACCAATTCTTCTGTCGGAACAGGGCGTACGATAAGCCCCATGCGCTCAATTTGTGTTGAGATATTGTCTCTTTTTGATTCCAAAACAGCCCTTGCCTGTTCTGTAAAAGTAGGAGGCTTTTTATTTGGTGCAGGAGTTGAGGGCCCAATCTCAAGGCTTGAAAAGGGAATTACAACGTAAGCTTTTTTATCCAAAAGACCTTCGCCTTTTACCAGTTCTTGTATGAATTCTTTGTAAAGTCGCAGATGCTCAATTACGCGTTGATTTGTGACTATTGTAATTCTGTCTTCCAGAAGCTTTATGTATGCTGAAAGGTCAATTCTTCGGGAAATAATAAAAATCTGTATTGCAAAAGAGAGGGAATTAAGAAGCGACATATATCCATAAATTCTGGCATTCTGCTCGTCTCCCGACAGTAAAAAAAAGTTAACAGAAGAAACTTCCAGTATCATGCATGCGCTTTTGCCTTTAAAAAAGACAACGTCTTGGGCAATCTCAACTATGTTGGTAAAATCTTGAGTTGTTGAGTGTATTTTTTGTTTTGACATAGTTTTTATATGGCAGCGCCCTGTTGGACGCTGGGCGTACCGGTTGAAAGATTTGCAAAAAGCTCTCGTCGCAATCTTTCTCTTTGATCCAAAGAAACCGCCTCAAGAGGGTTAAAGATTTCCCCCGTAAGGGTTATTTCTGTTATTTCAAATTCATGGATTTTTTGTGGGTCTTCAAAAATAACACGATAAGTTCCGTTCGGAAGAGGAGTTGCTGATGCGAATTGCCCCAAGACGTTTGTTTTAAAAGCGCGTACGGGAACATTTGATGTGTCAACCACTTCAACCAAAATGTTCTGTAGTACTCGTCCCCGTGGATCTTTTACGATTCCCAATACTATGTTTGGTGTATCGGGTATAGTCGGAAAACCCGCCTTAAGTTGTTGTAGCGGGCCAACAACCCTTATGCTTTCGCTTTCCTCCAAGGGCGCCGTTGGTGTTGGCGCGGCGTCCGTTGTGGCCGTAAGAACTGAAGGCTCGGGAGCTGCTACTGCCACCTCTTCTGTTTTTGTAGAAATTTTTACCTCTTGTTGAATTTTGGGTTTTGGCGTTTCGTCAAAAACAGATTTAATATTTTTTAAAAATTTTGTTTCTGCTTGGTCAGGAGTAATGTAATGAGCCCGTAGCTGGCTTAAAAGAATTGCGCGTCTTGTGTCAGATTCGCTTGTCGCTTTTTGAGTTTGCTGTTGAGGGGTGGCAACTTGCACAAGTGGTTTGAAAAAATCATATGTTGCCAGATTTACGCCGCGTTTTCTATAAATGTATTCGTTTTCAGAAGGAATGGTTTTGGCAAAATTTGCAATCATTGTGTCCATAGGCCGCCCCTCGATTGGGACAAAAGCAAGGCCAAGGCCTACGAACGCAAAAAGACCCATAAAAGGAAATTTTACATAAACAGGAATAGGCAGTACAAAAGTGATCGTTGTAAGAATGCCGGCGCCCAGTAGATATAAAAATTGTTTTATTGTGACGCTGCCGATTAGCTTAAATTTAAATCCCGTGACGTCTTGTGGAATAGGATGATTTTCCATAAATTAAATTCAAAAATAAAAATTCAAAAGTTAAAAATCCAAGTAAGAACTCAAAAATTTTTAGCTTTTAATTTAATAACACCTGCTGCGATCATGTTTGCAATTTCGTAAACCTCTTTTAACAATATGTTTACCGATTCAACCGATGTCAATCCAGAGTCTGTTAATAGTTCAAGCCAATATTTCGTTTCGTTGGCGCTTTTAAGGGCAATTTCATGAAACTTTTTAAAATCAATTCTTGAGCTTGCCGATTTTGCTTCAACCAGATTCGCCCCAACAGAAGTTGCCGATCTTATTAGTTGATCGGTTATTACCCATGCGCTTCTTTTATTTGGTAATGTGTCGGCAAGGGCTATAATAGCCAAGCTAAACTGATAGCATCGTTTTATCAAATCGCTTTTAAATTTTGAGTTGTAATTTTGCATTTTGTCTTTTACCTTTTGAATTTATCTGTATACAACAGCGTATAACGTGAAAATAATCATTTCAAGAGTATCGAAATGGGTCAAAAAAACAACCGTTTGAGGCAAAATGTGAAAAGATAATCTTTTATCTTGGTTCGAGCTGGGTAACGCCTGTTGTTTTCGCAATTAAATTCAAGATTACAAAAGAAAAAACGACAATAATAAATCCTATTATTGCGTATGTCAAAATTTTTCTTGCAGACGCGATTTTTTCAGGATCTCCACCTGAAGTCACAAAGCGGATTCCTGAAAATACAATAAAAAAAACAGCGATGACTCCTGCAAATATAACCAAAAAATTAATTATGTTTTGCAAGACAATAGGAATACACCTAAGTGTCGCTACGTCCCCGCTTTCAAGGCAGGAAGTCCAGTCTTGTGTTACAGCCATAGTTTATTTATTGTAAGGTAACGACTTGGTTGAAAGCAAGAAGAAGTTAGTTGATGCTGTCGAGTGTTGGAATTGGAAAATTTGTGAGGCTTCCTATGCCCAAAACTTGCATGAGGACATTTATTATGACAAAAGTAAGAGCAATTATGATAAGTCCAATAACTGCTGCAATAATATGATTTCGCGCGCTTTCAACTTTTGTTTTGTCTCCTCCGGATGTAATCCACTGAAAAGCGCCGAGAATAATATATAGAAGAGCGGCAAGAACTGCAATTACAACAAGAAAAGAAACAAAAAAAGTAACGATTGCCCCTATTCTTTTTTCAGGCGGTATAACTCCATTTGGTGTGGTAACGCTTGCATCCAGGCTGTTTCCTACTGCGAATGCTTGGGGCAAATTGGCAAAAAGAAATGCAAACGGGATAGCTGTTATGCGTGATAATGACTTCATACAATTATTACAGCATTTTTTTTTACCCTTGTCAAGTGGTATGTAGGAATCGGTTGCAGAAAGTCTTTTTTATGGGTATTATTAAGCTTGTGAAAAAAAGAAACGCTCCATTCTTGCCCCTTTTTGGATTATTGTTTGTTTTGACAGTTTTGTTTTTTTTAAAAACCGTAGGACAAATAGATACCGATTTTGGGTGGCATGTGCAGATAGGGGAGATCATTCTTAGTAGTGGGTTGCCAAAAACCGACCCTTTTTCCTACACGATGTCTTCATTTCCTTTTATAGATCATGAATATCTTTCAAATATTGTGCTTTATGTACTTTCGAATGTTCCTTTTTTTCTCCCTTTTATTTTTTCTTTTATTGCCGTACTTTCTTTTCTTTTTGCAATCATAAGAACTTTTAATAAGTATCTTTTTGGGGTTTATTTCTTTTCAGCAGCTGCTGTTATGCCCGCTTTTGGCGTAAGGCTTCAAGTTCTCTCGTGGCTTTTTGTTTCTGTTCTTCTTTTTTTATTTTTTGATGACAACAAATGGAAAAAATTCAAATATTTTATCCCTCCGGTTTTTATTCTGTGGGTAAATATGCACGGGTCAATCGGACTGGGGGTTTTTCTTCTTGTTCTTTTTCTTTTATTTAAAACAATACAGGACAAAAAACTCAAATTAACAGATATTTTTGTGGTTGCATTGTCTATATTTGCAACATTTATTAATCCGTACGGATGGCGTATTTGGGCAGAGGTTTTTTCGCAGGCGTTTGATGCAAGACTCCGGTTTTCGGTGATGGAATGGCTTCCGGCTCTTCTTGTTTTTAATTTTGCAACGCTTGTTCTTTTTTCGCTTTCTTTTGTTTTTGTCTTTAAATATCGCAAAAAACTTACCATTACAAAAATAGGAATATACTTTTTTTTACTTTTTTTAGGTCTTTCCAGCGTGCGTCATATTCCTTTTTGGGTAATTGTAAATTTATATAT
>Ga0210006_1000261_pt1 | contig 44606 bp, 43 predicted proteins | sample CryGey02umfilter_2_FD_185452 | JGI IMG/M metagenome (GOLD analysis project Ga0210006, IMG submission 185452) | Groundwater microbial communities from aquifer in Utah, USA - Crystal Geyser 4/10/14 0.2 um filter (SPAdes) (version 3) | ecosystem: Environmental > Aquatic > Deep subsurface >... | reverse complement strand
CAAACACGAACAATATGTATTTAAGTCGCGCCATAATATATCTATTTAAAGAGTACAAGAAATTTAAAACTAAATCAAGTGTCGGGGATTTATAGCTTATGAAGTTATTAAACTAAAAATGTGACTACTCTAATGTCGTTAATCGTAAACTGGTTAACACCTAAATCAGTCAATCTGATAAGCATTTGTTTTTGATTTTTTGTATTTGGAATATTTACATGAATTTTATATCCATTTTTATGCAAACTGTTAATTAACTTTTTACTAAGTATTCTTTCTGGCAGGTGGGCAATATTGCCTTTGGCAAGTTTTAAATATCCCAAAATTAACCTAATTATTAAATCTTCATTCATCCATTCTTCAAAAAGATTTTCTTTAAAGATTAATCCTATTTTAAAATGATTAAATTTTTTAGTTAAATAAGGCAAAAGTGGTAATACGCTTGTGGTTATCTCAATATTTTGATTTTTATAGGGAGTTAATATTTGTTCCAATTTATTCAATCCATTATCTTCAAAGCCTTTTACTTCAATCTCTAAACGTCCTTTATTTTTCAGTTCTTCTAAAACATTTGTCAATAAAGGATACTTTTGATTTTCCGAAAATAAGTAGTCATGAACTACTATCCAATCTCCTTTATAAAAGTGTATATCAAATTCAACACCATCTGCTCCATGAGAAAAGGCTGATTTAAAAGCGTCAAGAGTATTTTCCGAAAAGTTAGTTGTATCTCCCCTATGGGATATCAAAAGCGGTTTCACAACTTATTGTTTTATTTGTTCTTCTACTTCTTTAATTTTTATTGCTGTTTTTAAAACAGAATCGGGAGACAGAGATATTGAATCAATTCCCTCGCGGACCAAAAACTCCGCAAGTTGGGGAAAATCCGATGGTCCTTGCCCGCATATTCCGACTTTCACTCCTTGCGCATGCGCTTTTTGAATAAGCTGGCTAATCAGCCTATGAACCGATTCTTCATTTTCATTTCCGATTCCAGCCACAAGCTTTGAATCCCGATCAATTCCCAAAGCTAATTGAGTCAAATCATTTGAACCTATCGAAAATCCGTCAAAAATCTTGGCAAATTCTTCAACCTCAAGAATATTTGATGGAACTTCAGCCATTACCCAAATATGAAGATTTTCATCAAGCTTTTTGTTATTTTGTATATTCTTTTCTTTATCATGGGTCAAACCATTCTTTGTTATTTCAGCAATTACTTTTCTGCCCTCTTCAGGTGTCCTGCAAAAAGGAATCATAACTTGAAGATTTAAAAGCCCCATTTCTTCCCGGACTCTTTTAACAGCTCTGCATTCAAGAGAAAAAGCTTGTGAAAATTTTGGGTCATAATATCTGCTTGCGCCACGAAAACCTATCATTGGATTTTCTTCGACTGGTTCAAATTCACGCCCTCCGATAAGATTTGCATATTCGTTTGATTTAAAATCAGAAAAGCGTAATAGTACTTCGTTTGGATAAAATGCAGAAGCAATTATTCCAATTCCAAAAGCCAATTTATCAACGTAGTATTCAACTTTATCAGAATACCCATAAGTTAATTTATCAATTTCTTTTTTTGCTTCAAGATCTTTTAGCGTGTCGTAATTAATAAGAGCATTTGGATGAATTTTAATAAAATTTGAAATTATAAATTCTTCCCGTGCAAGTCCGACTCCATGATTTGGAATAAAAGAATAGTCAAAAACAAGCTCCGAATCTGCAACTATCATTTTTATCTCGGTTTTTGGAAGACTAAATCCTGTTAAATCCGTTTTATCTATCTTAAATTTCAAAATCCCTTCGTAGACATTCCCTACTTCTCCTTCCGATACACACACTGTAATGTCCTGCCCTGTTTGAATCTTTTGAGTTGCATCGCCGCATCCGACAATTGCAGGAATTCCAAGTTCTCGGGAAACAATCGCGGCATGAGAAGTCCTTCCACCGGAATCCGTCACAATTGCCGAAGCAATTTTCATAATCGGCTCCCAGTCCGGATCAGTAATTTCAGCAATCAAAACTTCACCTTTCTGAAATTCCGAAAGATGGCTTGGGTCTTTAATAAAACGCGCCTTTCCCTGACCGATTTTCTTACCTACCGCAGCGCCTTTTGCAAGAATATTTCCTTTTTCAAGCAAAACATACTCTTCAAGAATAGTATTATTTCTTCTTGCCTGAACAGTCTCTGGACGTGCCTGCACTATATACAATTCATTTGTCTGACCGTCAAGCGCCCACTCCATATCCATCGGTTTTTTATAGTGATCTTCAATAATCATTCCCCACCGCGCAAGCTGCAAAATTTGTTCATTGGAAAGCGCGAATTTTTGACGATTTTCGTCTGTCACAACCTCTTCTTTTGTCGGAATATCTCCCTCTGTTGCGTAAACCAACTTTTTTTCTTTACTTCCAAGTTTTTTCTTAATAATCGGTTTAAAACCGGTAGCAAGTGTCGGCTTGAATACAATAAACTCATCTGGATTAACAATTCCCTTGACAACAAATTCTCCGAGACCGTATGCGGCATTAATAAGAATAATATTTCTAAATCCGCTCTCTGTATCAAGCGAAAACATTACACCACTTGCGCCTCGGTCAGAATGCGCCATTTGCTGAACTCCTACTGACAAAGCGACTTTAAAGTGGTCAAATTTTTGATCGACACGGTAATAAATCGCGCGATTTGTAAAAAGAGATGAAAAGGCTTTTCTAATTGCATCTAGTAAAGCTTGCGACCCGCGGATATTAAGATATGATTCCTGCTGTCCTGCAAAAGAGGCATCGGGAAGGTCTTCAGCAGTTGCAGAAGAACGCACAGCAACGTCAACATCCTGTTGGTTTAATTTTTCGGAAAGCTTTTGATATGCGTTTTTAATTTCCTCTTCAAGATCTGCAGGTATTGGAGAGGACACAATCATATCGCGGATTGTCTGACCTGCTTTTTCAAGCTGTTGCATGTCCTGCGTATTTAAATTAGCAAGTGCTTCACTTATTTTTGCATCAAGACTATTCTTCTGGATAAAATATTTATAAGATTCAGCCGTCACCGCAAAACCATATGGAACTTTAATTTTTTCATCTGGAAATAACTGACTCGCATTTTGCGTGAGATTCCTACACATTTCCCCAAGATTAGCATTCTTACCTCCGACAAGCGGGATATCATCTTTTCCTATTTCGTCAAACCACAAAATAAATTTTTTTGTATTATCCTCCATAATTTTATGTTATCAAAATTCTAATAACATGAACAGTCTTAAACAGCTTATTATTTTAAAAAGACAATATTTTGAGTAACAATCCTTATTGATTGTTTTTTTTATAAAGGTTATTATTTTAATAGTAAAGAAATATGAAGAAATTAAACTTATTGTGTTTCGGCCTTATTCTTTTGCTTTATGCGTCCTTTACAACAAACGTATATGCTCAAGAATGCTCACAGCTTACCAACACACCAGATTTATACCAAGTTACAAAAACAAATACACAAGCCTTGCTCTATTTCACACCGGTAACAGGGGCAACCAGATACAACATAGTTTATGGGCTGGAACCGGGGAATGAAAAATATAGCGTAACTTTTAATTATGGTACTTCAACCGGTGCTATAAGCTACACAATTAATGATTTGGATCCAAAACTTAATTATTCTTTCAGAGTTAACGGACAAAATGATTGCTCTACAAGTCCGTGGAGCAAATGGGTTGGAAAACTTAATCCGACTCCAACTATTATAAAGCCCAAATCCGGCTCAATAGAAGCAGGCTCTGAGTCAGGAATTATTCTACTTGCTGTTTCTCTTGGAACAATAGCCGTTGGAGCAACTTTATTCAAGCTCGCCTCAAAAAAAGCAGACTAGATCTAACCAGCAACGGGGTAATGGCATTTGATGAAGCGTTAGTCCAATAGGCTACCACATCAATTAATAGGCGCGTAAACTCCTATAACATCTGGAATTGTAGAATTCTCTGAACCCCCTAACTTGTAATTGTACCATTTCAAAAGGTAAATAGTATTTGAATCTGACATTACGTTTTCTTTTAAATTTGAGTAAATAAGTTTGTATCCGCGCTGCTGAGCATTTTCAGGCGTTAGAGAATAGTCCACCTGAAGCTTAGAGGGAAATGTTTTCTCCGTATTTTGTACTCGCAAGTGCGCCACATACATACCTATCCCTATTGTTATGAATGGAATCAAAAGAAACAAAGAGAATATAATCATGCTAACTTTGCCTTTTAGCAGGGTAAATATAAAAGTAAAAATTAACCAAAAAATAATAAAGGAAACAAAACATAATATTATAAGAACTCCTAGCGCCCCTTCATCACACCTGGCTGCTCCTGGGCGTGAGCAGATAAATCCGAGAAGATTATATGAAAATACAGGGCTCCAAAACAACGAAAGAGCTAACGCCTTCACCATTGTTGATCCTGAAATGTTTTTGTTTTTAAAACCAGCAGGCTTTTGCATTAATTGTTCAACTTGTTTTAATTCAGATGACTGATTACTGTTATCCTCCATAAACATAGTATTGCAGCAGGAATAATCAAAGTCAATAAAAAATTACCACATGGTGGAGGGTGATTATAAAGTTAAACTTATAAGAGTTTTTTTAGTTCGGATAGTGGCACTGCTTCCACTTTTTTCCACTCCCGCCCTCCTGTTCTTACTTTTCGCCTTTTCATTTCTGTTCGAACACGGCTCAAGGAGCAAATTTAGGCGGACTACGCTCATTCTCCCAAGACTATTAATTTGGGTAATGACAATGTTTATATTTAATTGGAGTTCCGTCTGATTTCTTCGCTCCGCACCAGCAGGGGTCGTTGCGACCAAGTTTTTTCTTCTCTTGACCTTGTTTTGATTCATTAGTTTTCTTAACCTTTCTATCCTCTAAGACTTCTATTTCCTGTTGATTAAGCTGGACATTTTTTGGAATTTCCGGCGCGGGAGCAGGATGATTATGCTCTACCTGAACTTTGAAAATGCGGGTTGCAACTCCGTCATCTATTCCGTCCATAAGCCGCTCAAACATTTGGTATGCTTCATTTTTGTATTCCACCAAAGGATCTCTTTGACCATATCCCCGAAGACCTATTCCCGTTCGCAAATCTTCCATCGCGGTCAGATGATCCATCCATAAATTATCAATTGTTGAAAGAGTTACAATCTTTGCCATATAATCTGATGCTTCTTTTCCTGACATCTCTTCCCTTTTTTGATAAACCTGGCGGGCAAGACCAAAAAGGAATTCTATTAATTCATCTGGGGCATGGAATTGTTTTACCTGTCCCAAAAGTTCTTTTTTGGAAGCCTCATCAAAAGGAAGAATTGTTGTAAATTCTTCTATAATTTCTTCGTTTTTTGTGTCAAGATCTTCTGTTTCAAGTCTAAAAGAAACAATTCTTGCAATTTGGTTTCTGACTTTTTCCAAAACCAACTCTCCTACTTTTTCATCATTTTCTACAATTTCGCGGCGCGTTTTATACAAAATTTCTCTCTGTTTATTTAATACGTCATCATAATCCAAAAGGTTTTTTTCGAATTTCAAATTAAATCCTTCTACCTTTACCTGCGCTTGAGTAATAACACGAGTAACTAGACTGTGCGTAAGAGGCTGGTCTTCAGGAAAATTAAACCGGGTCATAAGATTTGAAATCTGCTCGCCTCCAAAAATCCGCATCAGATCATCCTCAAGAGATACGACAAATATAGACCTTCCGGGATCTCCCTGCCGGCCGGAACGACCACGAAGCTGGTTATCAATTCTTCTTGACTCATGTTTTTCAGTACCTATAACCAAAAGCCCTCCGGCTTTTTTAACAGCATCGTGTCCTTTTTGCCACTCTTCCTGTTCTTTTTCAAAACGCTTTTTTCCTACCTGGCTTTGATACTGCAGCTCAAACATTGAAGGTGGCTGCCCTCCCAAAACAATATCAACTCCACGCCCTGCCATATTTGTCGCAACAGTAACTGCATTGATTCGGCCGGCATCTTTTATAATAAGAGCTTCCCGTTCGTGATTTTTTGCATTCAATACTTCGTGAGGAATTGTTTTTCTTTTTAAAATCTCGGCAATTATTTCATTTTTCTCAATTGAAGTCGTACCCACCAATACAGGCTGCCCTTTTTTATGTGCTTCTTCTATTTCACCAACAATAGCGCTTACTTTTGCAGTATTTGTTTTGTAAATTGAATCTCCAGCATCAATTCTTACCATATCGCGGTTTGTCGGAATAACAACTACATCAACCTTATATATTTTGTGGAATTCTTCTGCTTCCGTAACCGCAGTCCCAGTCATACCACCAAGTCTTTCATACATTCTGAAATAATTTTGAAGAGAAACTGTGGCAAGTGTTTTACTTTCCTGTTGAATCGTAACATTTTCTTTTGCCTCGATTGCCTGATGAAGACCTTCTGAAAGCCTTCTTCCCTCCAAAAGACGACCTGTAAATTCATCAACTAAAATAACTTGATTATCCCTCACTATATAATCTTTATTGTTATGAAAAAGAGTCCTTGCCTTAAGCGCCGCTTCGATGTGATAAACAGTATCAAAATCTTTCTCATAAATATCCTGCAAACCAAATAATTTTTCAATTTTCCCGATACCGTGATCTGTAAGATGTGCAGTTCTTGATTTTTCATCAACCTTATAATCCATATCCGGCGCCAATTTTTCAACAATTTTTGAATATTCATAGTATTTATTGGAAGGGGTTGCATCCGGCATGGAAATAATGTGTGGAGTTCTTGCTTCATCAATTAATACCGAATCAACTTCATCAATAACCGCGTAGTAATAACCTCTTTGCACCGTGTCTGCTTTTTGATAAACCATGTTGTCGCGAAGGTAATCAAAACCAAATTCGGAGTTAATGCCGTATACAACGTCTGCGGCATATGCTTCTTTCCGAGATATTGACCTTAGGTGCAAAAGTCTGTAATCATTTGCCTTATCATCTATGAATTCCGAATCATAGATAAAAGACGCTTCTGAAATAAGGGATGAGACTGACATTCCCAAAAAATTAAAAACTGCGCCCATCCATCCCGCGTCGCGACGCGCCAAGTAATCATTAACAGTAACTAAGTGAACGGGTTTTCCGGTCAAAGCATGGAGATAAAGAGCCGGAACGGCAGACAAAGTTTTTCCTTCCCCTGTTTTTTGCTCTGCAACTTTCCCCTGCGCCAAAACAATTGCGGCCATAAGCTGAACGTCATAGTGACGCTGTCCTATAGAACGTCTTGCCGCTTCCCGCGCCAATGCAAAAGCTTCCGGAAGAATTAAAAATATATTTTCACCACTGGCAATTCTTTCTTTTAACTCGCGTGTTTTACGGGGAAAGTCGGTATCTTTGAGTTTTTTAATTTTTTCATCAAGTGCATTAATTTCATCCACGACAGGGACAAGCTTCTGTACTTCTTTATTATTTGAGTCAAAAAATTTTGAGAGAATTCCAAGCATAAGAATGTAATTCTGGTGACTAATTATTTTAACATAGCGTGAAGGTAAAGAAAACCCCGCCCCTTGTAAGAGGCGGGGTGAATACCATTTGATCAATTGATATTCGTAATCTACGAATACAACCGAAGAAAAAGAAAACTAAATTTCTTTAGTTATTTCTTCTTCTTCTTTCCTCCCTTTTTCTTTTTTGGCATGGATATACACCTCCTTTCAATTCCCCAACTATTGGAGAATATGGATATGTAAATATCGTGTAAAAGTTTTGTAAATTTGTCAAGCAAATTCTTTGCTTCAAAATGCGTACTTTAGATTGAAATAGAGAGATAAATTAACGAAGCAAATTTGATGTTTTTTGTATCACAAAAATGGTATTTTTTTACTTTAAAATTGGGGATATTTTTTTTACATAATTCGTATATTTTCTCAACACTTCGGGAATAACAACAGATCCGTCTTCTTCTTGATAATTTTCAAGTATTGCAATAATAGTTCTACCAACCGCAAAAGCAGTTCCGTTAAGAATTTGGACAAACTTTTTATCCGAACCGACCAGACCCTGCCTGCCGGCAGGCAGGTATTTAGTGTTCAAACGGCGGGACTGAAAATCTGTCGTTGTAGAACACGAAGTAACTTCTCTATATTTTTCTTGCGTTGGCATCCACGCTTCAATATCATATTTTCTTGCAGCCGGAAAACCCAAATCCCCCGTACACATTTTTACAACCTGGTAAGGAATATCAAGTGCCTGAAAAAATTTTTCCTCTAAATCTAGCAAAAATGCATGCTCATTATCATCATCCTCTCCTGCAACAAAAGAGACCATTTCTACTTTGTTGAATTGGTGAACTCTAAATATTCCTCTTGTGTCTTTTCCATAGCTCCCCGATTCTCTTCTGAACGCAGGCGAAAACCCTACATATCTGCGCGGTAGATCCTTTTTTTGAAACGTTTCATCCATATGTAGAGGTACTAAGGCGTGCTCTGCGGTTCCAACTAAAACCAGACCGTCTTTTTCCAAATGATACATATCCTCATCTCCACCATTCTCCATGTATCCAAGCCCTTTCATTACACTTTTCTTTATAAGAACAGGGGGAATCACCGGAATAAAACCTTCTTTGACTAATGTGTCAAATGCAAACTGTTGGAGCGCAAATTCCAAAAGCACTCCCTCATTTTTTAAATATGCAAAGCGCGCGCCGGAGACCTTAGCGGCTCTTTGGATATCAATTATATCCAAACTTTCTCCAAGCTCAAGGTGGTCTTTTGGTTTAAATCCAAATTTTTTCGGTGTTCCAACAGTTTTTACAATTTCATTTTCGCTTTCATCTTTACCTATTTTTACATCATCTTTTGCCGGATTTGGAATACTGTACAAAAGCGTATCCAATTCGTTTTTTAAATCTAAAAGTCGCGTTTCTTTGGTGCTTATTTCACTTTTTAAACTTTTCCCTTTTTCAACATTTCGCTCCTTTGCTGCGACATTTCTCTGTGAATAAAGATTTTGAACCTGCGAAAATAATGTTCGGTGCTCTTCATCAAGACGCAAAAGTTCCTGAATATCAACATCGATTCCTTTGTCTTTTGAGGACTTTTGAACCTTTTCCGCATTTTCGCGGATGAATTTTAAATCTAACATAGCATAATTATACTTCGTTTTTTAGCATTTTACTATTAAGAGATTGTCTACCTACTTCATCCAAAGAAAAATATTGTTTTGCAAGAATTGTTTAAGTTTGTAAGTATGGGCATGTTTGAGTATGCCAAAATATGACGCGAGAGATTGATCTAAAGATTTTTTATCCAACTTTCCTTTTTTGTATAAAAATATATTTTCTTTTATTTTTTTAAAGATTCTTTTTTTTGTTTTAGTCCTTACAATATGATAATAAGGTAATGCTATATATCCTAAAAAGTCAACGCCCCAGCTAAATTTTCTTAGATGTGTTTTTCGGGGATGGAGTTCTAACTGTAGCTCTCTTTTCAAAAATTCCCTGATTGCGGAAAGATATTCCGTAAGAATTATACGGTTTTGGTGGAGAATAACAAAATCATCAGCGTAACGAATGTAATATTTGACTTGTAATTTATGTTTTATAAATTGATCGAGTTCGTTTAAGTAAATGTTTGAAAATAATTGAGAAGTAAGATTACCTATTGGTATTCCTTTGTGAGGAAAAGTATTATAGCTTTCAATAATTTCACGTATTAGTAAAAATAAATCATGATCTTTTATCCTCTTTCCAATAATTTGTAGGAGTAATGTATGATCAACAGTGCCGAAAAATTTTTTTATGTCTGATTTTAAAACCCAGAAATTTTTTGTGTAGTTTTTTGAAACTTTGCGACTATAAATTATGAGTTTTTGAAAACCTCTATGTGTACCGTAACCCTTGCGGCAAGAATATGAGTCTGCAATAAATGTCGGTTCAAAAATTGGGGAAAGTGTCGTGAATAATGCTTGATGTACAATTCTATCTCGCACAATAGCCTTGTGAATATGCCGTAACTTTGGGTCGGTGATAAAAAAACCCGAGTATTTTCCATGACTATACTTTTTAGAGTAAAGTGCATGGTGTAATTTGAATAGGTTATCTTCTAAATGTATTTCAAATTCTCCAACATCAAGCTTTTTTCGCTTGTCATGTTTAAATTCTTCCCAAGCTTGCAAAAGATTCTCAAGTGAGATAGTCTTAGAATAAAGAGTATGAAAAATTTTCACAGCTCCACCTCACAGGACAGGACAGGACAGGACAGGACAGGACAGGACAATTAAATATTAGCATACCTATATTTCAAAGGCTTTATGATTTTTATAAATTATTGTATCAATATATCAAACTTTTTCCCAAAAAAGACAGATATAGCCTGGGACAGAACATAGAAAATACTACGCTTGAGATATTTGAATACTTTTTCCAAATTACACATCTTAGCGGTCAAGAAAAATTATTTCTTTTGCAAAAGACGAGCAATAAGCTGGATATACTAAAAATACTTATAAGGCTTGCAAAAGATGTACAGGCAAATTGATAACAAAAAATATCTACAACTTGAACAATTACTACAGGAAGTTGGGAAAATGCTTGGCGGCTGGTTAAAGGCCGCCAAGCAATCTATATAAAGATTCTGACACAACCAGCCGGACGCCGAACCACAATCGTTGTTAGGGTTATCACTCCATCTGTTATTGCAGTAGAGCTTGTCGTCGTTGAAGTTGAAATACAGCACGTTGTCAAACTCTCCATCGGCATCCAATAAATACCTTACTCCTCTAAATTTTCACTGATAATTTATCTTTTCTGCTATTTTTAGCTTATATGATATTTTATCTGTATTTTATTCGTCCACAATATACTTTGCGAAACAAGAAATAAAGTAAGTAGTGTTTAAATCTTCTAAGAAGCACTCTCCCTATGGGCGTACCCATTGGGACTCTCACTTTTTTTTAAGAAGTTTAGTGATTTCGGTAAGACAAAACCGTAGTCTTATCTTTATTAACCTACTATCTTTAAAACATTATATAATTTTTCCCAAGAAAAAGCCCCCCTTCGTCCCGATAAATCGGAACGTCGGGGGGCACGAAGAAAAATCCAAAAGGAAAGAAAACCAAGGAAAGCATCCGCCAATTGGCGGATTTCCAAGGCCCCAGTCCTAAAGGACACTACCAGCCGGACGCCGAACCACAAGCGCCGTAAGGGCGAGCACCCCATCTTTCAGCGCAGTGGAGCCCGTCGCCGCCGAAGTCGAAACACAGCACGTAGGCAAACTCCCCAGCGGCACCCAAGCGGTACTCATCACCTGAGCAGTCAATGACCAGGTGCTCGTATTTCGCAAGGCGATGCGGGTTGGCGTAGAGCATCCAACCGACACAGTACGAAGGCTGTGGCCACTGGGACGGCGCTTGTGCGTGCTCAATCTTCAACCGCGCGTTGCGCGGTGAATTGCCCGCATAGAGCTTTCCAGTCTGCGCCGGATAAACCAGCAGGTCTCCAGGCTGTTTTGCTTCAAGTGCTATAAGAGCGCTTGCCGCAGTCGCAGCCAGATGATACCTGTCAGGCCCGAGCTGCCCAGCGCGGTAGTTGGTGAACTTGCGCTGGGTGGCCAGTGCCGCAAGTGGTCCTTGCTCGGTCAAAAGACCAAAATTGGTCCAGTGATCGGAAAGAGCCAAATGGTTGGCGACAGCCGTTGGCTTGGGTACCACATAAAGACCGTCGGCCTTCGGGTACTTTTTTTTCCAGCTTTTGGCCAGAGCGTCAACGTGGCTGGTGTCAAGCCAGCCAAGATGTGCGGAAAGAAACTCTACCTGCTTTTCTACCGAATTAGGCTTGTAGCCCTCAGGGTAGAAGAAAGTGGGCGTCACTTCTTCGCTTGCGTACGGATTCTGGTTGTGAATGTGCTGCAGTGAAGCTTGAATCATGGCTTGCGTTAACTCACCACGTCCTATCTTTTGCACTGCTCCCCAGTTTTCATGCAAGCTTTGCATGAAGTCGTGAGGACTTTTCTCCCGCAGGATCAGCTCAGTGAGCCGGTGCCCTTGGGCTAGAGTTGCGTCAGACATGACGCGATCTCCTTTACACGGACGCTACCCTTTTGTTAGCTGTCTCCGTTAATGTATATTATACTAAAAAGTCGGGTTTTGTCAACTATAGGATATGGAGTTTATATAATTTTAAGAAGTTTGTTTATTCAAAAACTTTTTAAATTTATCCAACGCTAACCTTCTATGTGATAGGCTATTTTTTTTCTCTTTTCCCATTTCTGCATATGTTTGTCCTTGTCCATCCGGAATTATAATCGGATCAAATCCCCATCCTGTTTTACCCCGCGCATCAAACGCAATTTTCCCATGAAGTTCTCCCGTAAAAATATGAATTTTTTTACCATCGCAAAAAGCTACAAGTGATTTAATGAGTACGTTTCTATTTTTTTCATTCTCAAGCATTCTTAAAATTTGCGCGCATCCTCCTGCTTCTTGAAGAAATTTCGCAAACGGTCCAGGGAATCCATTCCACGCTTCTATATAAACACCAACATCGTCAATAAAAACAGGTTTTTTTAAGATATTAAATGCTTCCTGAACCTTTCTTGACGCAACTTTTTCTATATCTATGTCTTGAATTTCATCAAGTTCTAATTCTGCAATTTTTATTGGAATTCCTAAAATCGCCTGTGCTTCTTTTACTTTTTCCGGATTTCCTGTTGCAAAATATAACATTATTGATATCCTTTCGCCTGAAGCTTAAACAATGATGCATAAATTCCATCCGTTTTCATGAGTTTTTCATGTGACCCCTCCTCCTTTATTTTTCCTTTATGAATAACATAAATTTTATCTGCGTTTCTGACAGTTGAGAATCTATGTGAAATTATAATAACAGTTTTGTTTTTTGACAAACGCTCGACTTTCTCAAAAATTTCCGCTTCCGCTTTTGCATCAATTGACGCGGTTGGCTCATCCAAAATCAAAACAGGAGCATCCCGCAAAAATGCTCTGGCAAGCGCTACTTTTTGCCACTGTCCAACAGATAATTCGGCACCGTTTTCAAATGTCTTTCCAAGCATTTGCTTATATCCGTCTTTCAACTCTTCAGCAATTCCTGAAGCTCCTGATATTTTTGCTGCTTGTTTAATTTTATTCTCATCTTTTTCTTCATATATTTTTCCGAAATAAATATTGTCTTCAAAAGAATACTCGTATCTCACAAAATCCTGGAATAAAACTCCTAAAGCTTTATACCAAGACGCCAATTCTAATTCTTTTATGTTAATTCCATTTATTAAAATTTCGCCTTCTGTTACGTCGTAAAAACGTGCCAATAACTTAATAAGAGTTGTCTTTCCTGCTCCATTTTCTCCAACTAAAGCAATTTTTTCACCCGGATGAATTGTTAATGAAAAATTTGAAAATATTTTCTCGGTCGTCCCCGGATAAACAAATGACACGTTTTTAAACTCGATTGCCGGCGATTTACTTAGATCAACTTTTACCATTTTTGGGGATTCCTTAATGTTTGTCTCAATAGCCAAAAGGTCAAAAATTTCCTGAACATAAAGACTTGCTGAAAAGACTTGCGCCATATTCCTAAAAAATCCTCCGATTCCATTCTGGAAATTTGTTACAACAGCTGTAAAATATCCGATGTCTCCGATACTAATTCGTCTTTTAAATGCTGAAAAAATTATATAAATTTCAATTACCGTATAAACAACAGTTCCGAAAACTCCTATACCTAAATTTGTTTTTAGCTGCTTTCTGCCCGTTCCGATATTTTCTTTGGTAAATTCGCTATAAAGATTTTTTAATTCCTTCAGTAATTTTGATCCCATCTGAAAAAGTTTTATTTCCTTAATACTTTGTCCTGCTTGAATAAGTTCTGCAATATAATAAAAACGTTTCCTATTGGGAGAATTTTGATGCCAAATTCCCCAATTAATATTGGCATAAGTTGTTTGTGCAACAAAGGAAGGAATAGCAAGTAATATTATGATAAAAATAAAAATCCAGTTAAGAGTTGCAATCGCTACAAAAGCAATAAGAATTTGCACAACATTTTGCAAACCATAAGACAAAAACGTAATCATATTTAGTGGTCTCCAAGTATATGCATCGCGTACTTTTTCAAGCCTATCTCTGAAATTACTATCTTCAAAATACGAAACGTCAAGACTAGCTAATTTTCCTAAAACCAACTGGTAAATATGGGCAGGTATTTTGTAATAAAGAAGCTGCTCAACATAAGTCTGGATTGAAAAAGAAAAATCCTGGATTAAAAGAGTCATCAATCGTAGCCCAAGAAGAATAACCAGCTGTTGAGTTTGTATATTATTAGTAGAAAAACTTTGTATAAGAAAATCGATGATTAACTTGTATAAATAGGCATTAACAAATGGTAAAATCGCAGGTATTATCACAACTACTGCATTTGCAATAAATAGCTTTTTATCAATGCTCCAATACAACCTACAATCTTTTTGGAAGTTATAAATGTTTTTTTAAAACGGTCCAAACTAAATCTTTTTTTTCGCTCAGCCATAGACTAATTGTAACAGAAAAACCTTAAATTACACTTATTTTTAACTAACAAAATGCTAACTAAACGGAAGCGTCCTGAAGCCTTTTTTTGATAAATTCTTTATCTAAACTCTGTAAAAGCCACGCGGCTTTTGGCCCATGATCTTTTCCAAGAAGAGCAATATAAATCGCGGAAAATACATCTTTTGACGGAATATTCATGTCTTTGGAAAGATTATATATTTCAGCTTGAAGCTCCTCAGCATTTTTTGTGTTATCTAACATATCGGAAAGTTTTTTAAGGTATTCTTTTTGTTTTGCAGATAAGTTTTTTGTTTGATCAGGAAGTTTTTCTTGAACAAGAAATCTTTCAGATTCGGGCGCATACTCATCCACCCAAACTCTTGCATATTTTGCCCATTTTTCTAATCCTTCTTTTTTAATTTCCTGTTCCATGTTGGGCATCTGAACCCATTGGGCAAGTGTCTTAAACCGGACGGCTGGGGGTTTTTCAATTTTGTCAATTTGTGATAACTCAAAAATTCGAGCCAAATCTTCATTCTTTTTTTCAAAATAATTATCAGCTGCCTCTTGATATTCATCAAATAGGTTTGGAATAGTTTCGCTTCCGCTTGGATCAAAATCTATGGCCTGATTAACACGGGTTTTCACCATAATAAAACGTAGAATTTCTGGAGGTAAAATTTCAAGCATTTCAGATGCGGAAAACCCTCTTCCTTTTGAAGACGACATTTTCTTTCCACCAACAAGAAAGAATTCGTAAGCAATTGGATAAGGAACTGTGTATTTAAAAATTCGTTCACAAATCAGCGTAGCTAAATCGTGTGATCCACCAGCACTCATATGATCTTTTCCAGCACCCTCGACCGTAATCCCTAAAACCTTCCATTTTGCCGGCCATTCTATTTTCCACGGTAATTTTCCTCTTATTTCTTTTTCGTCACTAAAAGGACTTACTTTTCCTGAAAAACCGCATCCTTTTGCCCATTTAAGTCTGTCTATGTAGCAAGTAAAAGTGACTTCTGCTCCATCCCAACCCGCAACCTGGGTAGTTGATACCTTTCCACAATTTGTGCAATAAATTTGAAATGGATACCATTCACTTGGAAGAGTTTTTTTATACATCTCTTCGTATATTGTTTTTATCTCGTCTTTTCTGTCTAAGCTCTCTTTTATAAGATCATTCATTTTCCTGCTTTTATATAGATCGGTGGTCCAAAGAATTTCTGGATTACACCCTATCGCATTAAAGACATTTTGAAAATCTTTTGCGTAATATTCCGCATAGCTTGAATAACCATCTACGGGAGATGGAATTTTATAAAGCGGCATTCCAAGATATTGTTCAAATTTTTCTTTTGGCAGATATACCGGAAGATCATCCATCGGATCGTGATTGTCAAAAATATAAGTGTATTTTACATTTACGTTATGTTCCTTTAATGCTTTATATATTAAGTCGTGTATCACTACTCCGCGAAGAGACCCGATGTGAATTTTGCCCGAAGGAGTTTTCATATCATCGACCCACTCAAGTGGAAGACCTCGTTCTTTTAATTCACGTGAAATTTTATCAGCCCAAAACATATATCATGATTATATGGTCTTAGAATATTATTTACAATATTACTCTCTCAGCCGCATTTGATGTTCAATTCCGGAAACAATAAGACCACCATACTGATACCAAACAGGTGGGGATAATTTTCTATTGGTCTTAATACCAACAGGAATCAAATCTTGTTCATCTATGTCAAAAACAAGATTTGGTCCTACGGGAATTTTATCCGGCAACCTATGTTTGTTGTCTAAAACAAAAGAAATAATAAGCGCTTTTGTTTCGAGTCCTACATGCTCTATGCAAAAACCTTCTCTCGCATGCTGAGCTGCAATATTACGTAAACTCTCTTTTAGCGGCGCTACTTCTCTTTGCACAGCATTTAAACCATTACGCCCATTTTCTCTTTCCATTATTTTCACCTCCTTTTTGTATTTCTTCTACTACAGCTTTTCGTATTGAAAAACCCAATCCAAGGAGCGTATCTTTAAAAGTCATTCCTCCGGAAACTAGTTCAGAAACCGTATCTCCTTCAATAATTCTGCAATATGTTGAGAACAATGGCTCTCCGTCATATCTCTTTTTTCCGACAACAAGAGAAATCTGCATATTTTCACTAACAATACACATATCGGGATTTTCAATAAGCTTTTTCCTGATATCATCAGTTATAAAATATCCGCTTACATTCTCTTTGTTTTCCATATTTTTGCCCACGAAAAAACCCCTCTTTTGAGGGGTTCTGTTTTTGGTCTTAAACTTTATCTAACCAAGACAAAACGCCCTCGAAAGGGTTGTCTTGATCATCTTTGAAATAAATATTTTTCTCACAATGAAATAATTATATATCAATTATTATTTAATTTCAACAATCGTATAGAGGATTTTGCCTGCCGGAGCTTCTACCTCAACTTTTTCACCAAGAGATTTTCCAATTAACGCTTTTCCAAGTGGAGATTCGTGCGAAATCTTTTTTTCTTTAGGATCTGCTTCCCACTCGCCTACAAGACTGAAAACTTCTTTTTTTCCGTTTATTTTTACTGTTACTTCGCTTCCTAGCCGCACTGTTCTTCCGGCTGTGGCTCCGTGTTTTTCTTCAATAACTGATGCGCCTTTTATAATCTCCCCTAATTCTTCAATTCTTCCATCAATAAGAGATAACTCTTCGCGCGCGGCGCTATATTCCGAGTTTTCGGAAAGGTCTCCCATTGCACGAGCTTGTGAAACCCTATCCAAAACCAATGGCCTTTTTACGCGGGAAAGCTCTTGGAATTCTTTTTTTAATTCCTCAAGACCTTCTTTTGTTACAAAAATTTTCTTTCTTGTAGAATTTATATTTTGATTATCCATATATATTTCAATTAAATTCCGGCCCTTTTTAATACAAAATCCCTCATCATTGTTGCTTTTTGTGAGAGGGAGTTCTAGAACAAGTCTTACTGTCTGTCAAACTATACACAATACCTCAATTTATGTCAATATCCTGGAGTAATCTATGAACCTAGTATCTCTTGCGTGACCAAGAATATACAAACACTTAAGTCTATATAAATAAATAACATACCATGTCTTATCCCTAGGATGAAACTTTGCACTGTTTTGTTTTATTTCCTCACATGTAATATATTTTCTCATATAAAACATTTGAATCCTGTAGAAAAATTTTTCAAAAGGATTCAATAATAATGAAAAAAAATTATAAAAATCATTTCTTTTGCTCTCGCTTATTTGCGGTATGTAGGTATTTGAAAGAAAACTTTTAATCCACGAGTTTGCAGCTAAAAATTTTTCGTAAGTTTGATTTTTATTTACAATAATTTTCAGCTGTACTACCTCATGCGAAGAAAAAATATTTTGGGTTTTAAGCGGAAGAGAAAGAGCATCTTCTCCCAAAAACATATTCGTACAAACTTTATCTATTGCAAGTAAATTTCCGCGTTGTCTTTTTTCCCCTAACATAATAAGAATAAAAGTTACTAAAAACCTTGTTGTCCAAAGTGTATTTTTTTTGGTAACAATAAAAAAATCTATGTCGTCGGTTTTTTTACAATTGTTCATTGAAAGGCTTCCACTTATGCCAATAAGCAAAACGGGCGGGATTAGTGAAAGGATTTGCGCTATTCTTTTTGCTTTTTTTATTTTCCGTATTGATATTTCTTCGCGTTTTTTCCGAACATCAACCAAAAATTCTTTACCTTTTAAAAAATAAAACTTATCTTTTTTACCGAGACCTTCGATGGGGTATTTGAATAATTTACTAAAATTTTTTTTTGATACGGGTTCTCGCGTAATTAAATACTTCCAGATTTCTCCACTGGTCATTGGGTAATCAAAAATGTCTGCATAACAAATTGTTTTTAAAATATGTGATTGAAGATTATTACTTTGCATACTTTCCAAAAACAGAATTTACCCCCTCGTTTAATTTTGACACCGCAGTATCCGGAGAAGTATTACCATTCAAAAGTGATGTAACAGCGTCTCCTAAGTAACCGTTTAAAACCGAAATGTCAGCATCGTCGTAAGTGTCGGATGAAAAAATAGTTGACTCGGCGTTTTTTGCCTGTTGCACAAAAGGATAAATCAATAAATTATCTTTTAATAATTCTGCCATATCTATCCTTGGGTATGGCTCACCAAACAAACGAAGTTTTGATTCTTTGGCATACATTTTTTCAAGAGTCTCACGTTTTGTCAAAAATTTTAAAAATTCAAATGCTTCTTTTTGGTGTTTTGTTTTAGAAGATACGCCCTCCACCCAATAACTTGCGATTGTTTTTTTATTTCCGGGAACGTATGGCACCGGCACAACCGTAAATTCTAAATTCGGATTTACGGCTTTTATCTCAAAAATGTCCCATGAATACCCAAAAAACATTGCTAAATTCCCTTTGGCAAAAGCAAGTTTTGAATTATCAAGTGTTTCATCCCAAACTTTCGTGTCCCCTTTTGCAAAAGTTGTGTAGAACGTAAGAGCTCTTTGAGTATTTTGCCCATCGGGTTTCATTGGTGACACACCGCTTTGAACAAGAAGAAGCGATATAATATCAGTTGCATGCGCAATATTGTCGATTCTTCCAAGAGCAATAGTTGATGTTGAAATTTTTCCTGTTGTTCCATCCCGCACTGTCATCGGCAAATACGGACTTTGCTCACGGAAAAGATCTTCCCACAGCATTGATTGGGGAGTAAGCCCAGCAGCTTGAAACAATTTGGTATTGATAAAAAGCGCAAGAGTGTCAATTCCCAAAGGAATTCCATAATACGCACCTTTTATTTTTAAATCTTTCTTAATTACATCGTAATATTGTATTTCAAGCTCAGTTGTTTTCACAACGTCCTGAGGAAAAGGCGCAAGAAGTCCTCTTCCCAAAAGTTCTGTTACCCAACTGTTGTGGTAACGATATATATCAGGAGATTGGGCTGAAATTCTATCAATATATTTCCCAATGACTTTAATATTTTGATCTTCATATTTTATCTTTATATCAGGATGTTCCTTTGTAAAATCTTGTATTACTTCAGAAATTACTGCCGAGTTTTCCCATACGCCCCAATAGGTCAATTCAACTTTTTCATTTTTCTTTTGAAAAAACTTAGGCAAGATAAGAATTAAAGCTATAACAAGAATGAGAAGAAAAACAACAATAACCCCGCCAATTACAATACTTATTATTTTCTTTTTGTTATAATTACCATCAGCTTCACTCTCTTCTGCCTCAAGAGTTGGGTAATCTGGATTTTGCGGAATATTTTCATCCATAACTTATGCGTAACTAAGTATAGTATAATAATAAACCAGGTAAAAATCCAACGCCATAAATTATATGCCGAAAAAATTTTATCCATCAAAAAAAAGCTTAAGAAAAATTTTTCGAAAAAAGCATGCATTTCGAATCGCCACTTCAAGTTTTTGGTTTGTAGTTGGTTTTTTTATTGCAGCTTTACTTCTTGGAGGAATACTAATTGCAATCTTTCAATATAGATACCAAGGAAAGGTAATTCCTGGGGTTTTTATCGGCAACACTTATGTAGGAGGAAAAACAGAAGAAGAGGTAAAAGAACTATTCAACACAAGAAATAAAGAATTTGAAAAAAGCTTATTTGTATTAACTTTGGATGATTTTGTTGCAACAATTTCTGCGCGTGATTTAAAAATAGGTTATGATTCAAATCTTATTGCCGAGCAGGCAGAAAGTCTTGGTAAAAGCAACAATATCCTTTCAAATATTTACCTTATTCTATCTTCATATACTTACGGAACTTTTCTAAAACAATCACATACTTTTGATCCGGTAATATTAAATACAACGCTTGCAGACCTTGACAAAAAAGTTTATACAGAACCTGTTGACGCCCTATTTACTGTTGAAAATAAACGCGTGGTAGCTTTTAGGCAATCCAGCGAGGGAAAAACGATAGATTATGACGCGCTTATAAAAAAAGTTAGCGAAAAACAAGAAGAAGTTATTCAAAATAAAAATTCAAAAATAATAGGAATTAAAATACCGGTTAAAATTTTAAAGCCTCAAGTAACGACTGAAAAGGCAAACACTCTAGGAATTGTTGAGGAAATAGGACAAGGAAATTCGCAATTCCAACATTCAATTCAAAATAGAGTATACAATATATCTCTTGCCGCTTCGAGAATAAATGGAGTTCTTGTTGCTCCAAATGAAACTTTTTCATTCGCCCAAGCACTAGGAGACATTTCAAAATATACAGGATATAAAGAAGCTTATGTTATAAAAGACGGAAAGACAATTTTGGGGGATGGTGGTGGAGTTTGCCAAGTATCAACAACTCTTTTTCGCGCAATACTTAATGCCGGCCTTCCAATTACCGAAAGACACGCCCATGCATACCGCGTTGGGTATTATGAACAGGATTCTCCTCCGGGACTTGACGCAACTGTTTTTGTCCCAAATATAGATTTAAAATTCAAAAACGATACCGGAGCATATATTCTTATACAAAGCTACGTTGATCCTACAAATCTTACCTTACGATTTACCCTTTACGGTAAAAGGGACAATAGAGAAGTAACCATCACAAAACCTGTTATTACTAATCAATCCCCACCGCCACCACCCCGTTATCAAGACGACCCTACTCTACCGAAAGGAGAAGTAAGACAAGTGGATTTTGAAGCACCAGGCGCAAAAGCAACATTTTGGCGAACTGTTACCAAAAACGGAAATGTAATAATTTCAGAAAATTACATATCCAATTATGCTCCATGGCAATCTGTATTTCTAAAAGGAACAAAAGAATAATATTTGAAAATTTAAGTAATAAGAATGAATAAAACATTAGACTTCAATGATTTTCAGAAAGAAATTAAAAAAATAAAGAAGAAAGAAGCTATTATTGTCTTAGCAGGTGGTTGCTTTGATATTTTACACACAGGACACATTGAATTTCTTAAAAAAGCAAAAAGTGAAGGGGATATTCTTATAATATTACTTGAGGGCGATTCAGCAGTACGAAAATTAAAAGGCAAAGATAGACCTGTTAACTCCCAAGAAAATAGAGCAAAAATTCTTTCAACCGTATCTTTTGTAGATTTTATCATTCCTATTCCTTTATTAAAAACAGATGAAGAATACCGATTGCTTGTTAAAAAGATAGAACCTGATATAATTGCAGTTACAAAAAATGACATGCTTTTTTCAAAGAAAAAAGATCATGCAAAAGCAGTAGGTGGAAAAATAATTGAAGTTATCAAAAGACAAAAAAAATACTCCACCAGCTCGCTTGTCAAGCAAATTTTGAGGTAATTTTTATGAAACGAATTTTCTTAGTTTATGCACTTTTGATTGTCGCTATTCTTGCATTTGCCGCAATGCGCGGCGGGTCTTTTCTGCCAACCAGTCTTTTTAAAACTACACCAACGGCCACAATCAACGGAAAAATATTTAATCTTTCTGTAGCAAGATCTGATAAGGATAGAATAAAAGGCTTATCCGGTAAAGATAGTCTTGAACAAAATACAGGTATGCTTTTTGTCTTTAATAAAAAAGATTATTACTCTTTTTGGATGAAAGACATGAAATTTCCAATTGATATAATTTTTATTGATGACTCAACAGTTGTTGATCTTTTTGAAAATACTCTTCCTCCTCAAAATATAAATTCCGAGCTTTCTGTTTACAAACCAAAATCACCGGGTAATTATGTTCTGGAAGTAAATGGCGGAACAGCTTCTAAAAATAATTTAAAGATTGGAGATAAAATAGAACTCAAAGGCATAAAGTAATTTTTTTATGTTTTAAAATTCATGAGAATCCTCGCAATTGAATCCTCTTGTGACGAAACAGGAGCTGCAGTTATTGAAAAGAATAAAACAACAATTAAGGTTTTATCAAATATAACAGCAACATCTCTTGCGATTCATGCCGCAACCGGAGGAATAATTCCTGAAAATGCCGCACGCGAACAGGTGAAATATATTATACCGACAATTATTAAAGCATTATGTAAATCAAGAATCGTGAATCAAGAATCATGGGAAGAAGCACGAATAATATTGAAAAAAGAAATTGATGCTATTGCCGTAACGCATGGACCGGGACTTATCGGGTCTCTTCTTGTCGGAGTTGAGACTGCAAAAACATTATCTTTTGCTTTTAACAAACCTATTATTCCGGTCCATCATCTCCTCGCCCACATATACGCGAATTTTATTTCTCCCCAAACATCTATTCCCTATTCCCTACCCACTAATCCCTATCCATACATAGGTTTAATTGTTTCTGGTGGTCACACAGATCTTCTGTATTTTAAGTCTATAAACAATTATAAATGGCTTGGCGGAACACGCGACGACGCCGCAGGGGAGGCGATTGATAAAATCGGCCGATTACTAAATCTTGCGTATCCTGCAGGTCCGGAAATCGAAGAAAGAGCAAAAAAAATCACAAAACCATCTATTAAATTTAAAAGTCCGCTTCTAAATTCAGACGATTTTGATTTCTCTTTTTCAGGTCTAAAAACTGAAGCAATGAGGTTTATTCAAAAGAATCAGGAAATAAACGAACAGATAAAAAATGAGGTCTGTTTTGCGGTTCAAAAAGCAGTTGTTGATGTTTTGGTCAAAAAAACTGTTCGAGCAGCAGAATTATACAATACTAACACTATTCTGCTTGGTGGCGGCGTAAGCGCAAACGAAACTCTAATGAATGAATTTAAATTGAAAATTGAAAATTTAAAATTGAAAATTAATGTTTTTTCGCCGAAAAAAACATATTGCACCGACAACGCTGCGATGATCGGCGCATATGCGCTTATGAATTACAAACCTGTAAATTGGCGAAAAATTGATGCCATGCCAGATTTATATTTTGTCTGAACTTCTTGCAAAATAAGTTTTATTCAAGTACAATCCTTAACTTGTGCTTGTCCGCCGGTGGTTGCTCCACGAGCCGTTCCGCCAGATGGCGGATGAAAAGGCGAGTGGTAAAACTAGGCGGGTCTGATATACTGTTTTTTATATTATGACAAATTTAATTTTAGTTGAGTCTCCTACTAAGGCACGTACGCTAACCAAATTTCTTGGAGGGAAGTATGATATCCAGGCTTCACTCGGACATATCAGGGATTTACCCAAAGGTGAGTTTGGCGTTGATATAGAACACGATTTTGCGCCAAAATATATTATCCCAACTGATAAAAAGAAAATAATTTCTGCACTCAAGCAAAAAGTAAAAGATGCTAAAAAAATAATTCTTGCAACAGACCCTGACCGCGAAGGAGAAGCAATTGCACACCATTTATACGAGGTTCTTAAAAAAGACGCAAAAAAAGACGCAAAATTCTCAAGAATTGTTTTTCATGAAATTACTCCAAAAGCAATTTCACAAGCCCTGGAACACCCGAAAGAAATTGATATAAATCTGGTCTGGGCGCAAACAGCCCGAAGAGTTTTGGATAGAATTGTAGGATACAAATTATCCCCTCTTCTTTGGAAAAAAATTAAAAGAAAATTATCAGCAGGACGTGTCCAATCTATTACCCTACGCCTTATCGTAGAAAGAGAAAATGAAATTGGGAAATTTTCCGGAAAACAGTTTCATCGTGTTTTTGTTATCGCTATAAAAAAGGGCGATAAGACTCCAATTGAGTTTGAATTAGTAAAAATAAATGGCGAGCCCGTTGAAAAAACACAGGTTTTAAAATTATACGACGGTGAATATAAATACGCTCAAACACAACTATCAAATCTTGATGCAGAAAAAATAAAAACTGAATTGGAAACAAAATTATTCGTCATAACCGATATTTCTCAGAAGGAAACAAAAAGATCCGCCAGCCCACCGCTTACAACATCATCTATGCAACAGGAAGCATCCCGAAGGCTTAATTTTCCAAGCCGAAAAACAATGAGTGTTGCACAAAGACTTTACGAGGAAGGATTTATTACATATCACAGAACCGATTCTCTTAGTCTTTCAAGTGATTTTATTTCTGAAGCGCGAAACTTTATTGAAAAAGAGTACGGGAAAAAATTCCTTTCTTCTGCTCCAAAAGTTTTTAAAACCAAATCCAAGCTTGCTCAAGAAGCGCACGAAGCAATTCGCCCAACAAATGTTTTCCAAAAAGATGACGAGATATCTCTTCGTCTGGGACGCGACTTTGCCAGACTTTATTCTCTTATATACAAAAGGGCTGTTGCAACACAAATGTCAGACGCCATATTTTTATCAACAAAAGTTGAAGCCGAAATTGAAAATAACAAGAAATATCTTTTTGGGGCAAATGGAAATACTCTCAAATTTCCCGGGTTTTTAAAAGTATGGCTGTATGAGGAAAAGGAACAAATGCTTCCAACTCTTATTCTCAATGAAAAACTTAATCTTTTAGAAATACGCTTATCAGAACATATAACAAATCCTCCACCCCGCTATAATGAAGCGTCGCTTATTGGATCTCTTGAGAAACATGGAATCGGACGTCCATCTACTTATGCTCCAATTATTTCAACGATTACGGCCCGCTTCTATGTAGAAAAACAGGAAGGAAGGTTTGTACCAACAACTATCGGTACAGCAGTAAGTAATTTTCTTGTCAAAAATTTTTCAGATATTGATGACATACCTTTTACCGCAACAATGGAGGATGAATTTGACAATATTGCACTTGGAAAACTTGAATGGGTTGGTATGATAAGAAAATTCTATAAGCCTTTTGAAGAAGATCTTAAAAAAGCGGAGGGAACGGAAAAAATCGCACTTGCGCAAGAAAAAACAGGTAAAATTTGTCCTCTTGATGGTGGAGATATTGTAGTACGTCATGGAAAATTCGGAAAATTTTATGCTTGTAATAATTTTCCAAAATGCACTTATAAAGAATCTATTATTGAAGACTCCGGCGTCCTTTGTCCAAAAGACGGTGCTAAAGTTATTGTGAAAAAAACAAGAACAGGAAGACCTTTTTTTGGTTGCCAAAATTATCCGAATTGTACATTCGCAGTCTGGACAAAGGAGCAACTCATGAAAGAGACAGGAGCAAAGGAGGAAAAGAATGAAACTCAAACCAGCAATATTACGAACAACTGAACCTGACCTCGAAGTTGTTAAAAAAATTAAACGTAACGATATATATATCATTCTGGATGATGTTTTGGATACATATAATGTTGGTGCGATTTTTCGCCTTGCAGATGCGGTTGCTGCAAAAAAAGTTTTCTTATGCGGCACGACAGAATCCCCACCGAATACAAGAATTAAAAAAGCATCAATTAATACATGGCAATGGGTTGATTGGGAATATGCTTCAACTGCAGTTGAAGCAATTGAAAATTTAAAATTGAAAATTGAAAATTTGAATGTTGTAGGAATCGAGCAGGATGAGAAAAGCGTACCTTTTGAACAATTTGATTACAAACTTCCCATCGCGCTTGTTGTCGGAAATGAAACAGATGGAATTTCAAAAGAAGTGCTCAAACTTTGCGATACAATTGTCGAACTACCAATGTTTGGAATCAACACAAGCTTGAATGTAATGGTTTCTCTCGGGATTGTATTGTACAAGGTTATAGAAAAAACGCCTGCCCTGAGCGAGTGAAACGAGTCAAATGGGTTATGGTCAGTCTCGGAACTGTCCTATACAAAGCTATCGAGAAAACCGCTATAATTACATCGTGAAAAATATTACCCGGTATTGCACTATTTATATTACGCGGCATGGGGAAACCGAATGGAATACAAAAAAAATGATTCAAGGTCACAAAGATTCTCCGCTAACACAAAATGGGATAGATCAAGCTAGGCAGACTGCAAAAAAATTACAAAAAATAAATTTTGATGAAGTTTTTTCCTCGGATCTTAGACGTGCACATAATACTGCAAAAATAATTACAGAAGAAAGAAACCTTGCAATAAAAACAACAAAATTACTACGAGAAAAAGATTTTGGTAAGTATTCCGGAAAAGAATATACAATTTTTCAAAATGAGCTTAAAAATTACCTAAACGAGTTTGAATCGTTACCAGATGAAGAAAAGAAAAAATATAAATATCCTACATCGGAAAGTGATGAGGAAGTAATTAATAGATTTATTCGCTTTTTAAGAGAAGTTGCAGTCGGATACCCGAATAAAACAGTGCTTGTAGTAACACATGCGGGATTAATCGGAAATTTGCTTATTCACCTAGGTATGTGGAAATATTCAGATCAATACAAAACTAAAATAGATAATGCTGGCTACTTAAAATTGATTTCAGACGGTATAGATTTCTTTATCAAAGATGCAAATGGAATAGAAATAAATCCCTAGACCTTGTGTGCTAAAATATACTACTCATGAACACAGACCTGCTCGTAATTGCCTCGATTTTAATACTCGGATTTGGGATTGTAATTTATCTTATTAATAAGCGTTTGAACAAACCTCAAGACCAAACACTTCTCGAGTGGCTTAAAAGCATGCAGCAAAGCATGGATACAAATACAAAAACGGTTAACAGCACGCTTTCGGAAAATTCAAAAGCCATGAACGAAAGGCTAGACAATGCGGCTAGAGTCATTTCTGCAGTACAAAAAAATATCGGGGAGATGAGCGAAATAGGACGAGGCATGAAAGAGCTTCAGGAATTTTTGACAAGTCCAAAATTGCGCGGAAATATCGGAGAACAAATATTAAACCAGCTGCTTTCTCAATATTTACCAAAATCTTCTTTTCATCTTCAGTACGCTTTTCATGACGGCAGTATTGTTGATGCAGTTATAAAAACAGAGGCGGGAATTATTCCGATTGATTCAAAATTTCCCATGGAGAACTTCAGAAAAATGAATGGCACAGATAGTGAAACGGATAAAAAAACGGCTCAAAAAGATTTTTTGTCTGATGTAAAAAAACACATTGATGCAATCTCAAAAAAATATATCGTAACTTCCGAAGGAACGCTTGACTATGCCCTTATGTATATTCCAACGGAGGCAGTTTATTATGAAATAGTAAACAATCCGGTTCTTTTTGACTACTCCACTCAAAAAAGAGTACTTCCTGTTTCTCCTATGACTTTTTATGCATATTTACGTGCAATTCTAATTGGTTTTGAAGGACAAAAAATTACCAAACAAGCGCAGGAAATCCTAAATGGGATTCGCTCAATTCAAAAAGATTATGAAAAAGTTGGAGAAGGAATCGATACTCTAGGCAAACATATTTCAAATTCTTATAATATGATGAGTACTGTTCACGCGGGATTTTCAAAATTAGGACAAAAAATAAAAAACACTTCTTCTCTAAAATCCAGCGAGGAAAAACTACTTGAAGATTAAATAAATTAATTTTTTCGAAAGTTTGATTTTTTTAAGAAAGAGTAGTCTTTTGCATCAGAATTCATATGTATTATTCTTTCAACAACCTCAAAAAATATTTCCCTCTCTGCAACACTCATGTCACGCGGCAAATCATTCCATGCGCTTTCAATAATTTCCAAAGCATCTGTTGAATTAGCAACACTCTGCAAAAATCTTGTGCTTTCTTCGCTTAATACGTTTTTTTTATTACGAGTCATTTTGTATCCGATAACTTTTTCAAGCTTAGATTTATGTCTACTCTATAATAAACATAATTTTTTAAATTTACAATACGCGGTTCTTGTTTCCTACTTTTTGAGAAAAGACCTTAATTTGCAATACTCGCAAAATTTATCTTTACATCTCAAATCCCAAAAAGCAAGACTCACTATTTCGTCTCCTGTTTTAATAACCATTTTTAAGAGTTCATCTTCTTCTTTTTTTTCAATTTTAAAGATTTCTCTTACATACTTTTTTCTATCGTTAGGTTCTACAAATTCAATAATTCCGTTTTCCATTTTATAAAATCCGTTTTTATACTTGTCCAGTAAAATTTTATAAAAAACAAGTTGCCTTTTATAATTTCCATCGCTTGTTTTTGTTTTTCCTTCAATTTCATTTCTTGATTTAATATGTCCGGTTTTAAAATCCGTAACATTACAAAATCCGCTTGTACCCAAAAATTCTATCATGTCAATTTTTCCGTTTATAATTAAAGTCTCATTTATTCTAATTCCTTTTATATCAATTTCTGTCTCTGCATCTTTATTAATGTTTTGCAAACGTTCTGCATAAAAACCTTTCAAGGCTTCTATTCCTCTTTTCTTGAATCTTAAAACTTCATTTTCGGTTATTGGTTGTTCTGATAACTCTTCTTCAAAAGATTTTAGAAGAAATTTTTCTGTTGGCTTTACGGTTTTGAGTCTGGTTATATATCTATTAAGTGCTCCGTGAACCGCGTTTCCGAATAGTCCTGCATCATCAATTGTCTCTGGAATACGTATAAGGTTTACAAAGAAAAATTTCCACGGACATTCAAGATAATTATTAAGCGCACTGACAGACAATCCTTGCCTTACAAATAATTCACGAATATAATCTTTTGAAAACCGTAAGTTATCGGAATTTTTTTTATCTTCACTTAGTGACAAAAACATTTCTTGATGCGACAATAATTTTTTCTCAAATTTTGCTGTATCTTCATCCAAAACAAATTCAGGTGGAATTTCATTTATAAATTGTGAGGGAATTTGTTCTTTTCCGTCTTGCGAAAAAATTGAATAGGAAAGAAAAATATTTTTTCTGGCACGAGTAAGCGCTACATAAAAAAGGCGCCTTTCATCACTATTTTCATCTTCTTCAAATTCTTTATTCAAGCGAATAGATAACATTTCCCATGGAATATGAAATTTCACTCCCCTTTTTCTTTGATTTCCCCAATGCCCATCATACACATTAACAACAAATACACAATCAAATTCTAAGCCTTTAGATTTATGAACAGTCATAAGTCTCACGGAGCCATCCGGAATTATATGAGTAGTCGGTTTTAAAGATACATCATGTTTTTCTAATAACTCTATATATTTCAAAAAATCATTTAAAGAGAATGATGCATTTTTTCCAACTTCCTCCTTTACTTCATCATAAAGCCTACTAAAGCGGGAAAGAATTTCCTGAGTATGTTTTTTTTGCAAAATCTGTTCCATGAGACCCGATTTATTAAGAACTTCCACAAAAACCTTATCAAATCTGGAATTTCTAGAAAGTTTTACAAAACCATCATCCCTATCCATGAAAAGTTTTACAAATTTATCAATGGTGTTTTTGCTTTTAAGATTTAATTCCTTTTTTATTTTTTCATTTAAAAGAATCTCCCATATCGATTTCTTTTCTTCGTAACGTTTTCTCATCAACTTAAAAACATCAACCGGTTCAATTCTGAAACAGTCTAGAAGTAAAGCTTTTGCAACAAATTCATCTTTTATATTTTTATTAATAGTTTTCAAAAGGATAATAAATTTTTGAATTTCAATATCATCCAAAATATTACTATCACTTTCTACAATATACGGAATTTTTTGGCTATCAAAAATTGTGACAAAAGGAAAAAGATCGCGGTTTGTCCGCGCAAGAACAGCAATTTCAGACGTTGGTTTTTCTTTAATAATTTTTTTTATTTTTTCAGTAATCCAAAAATATTCGGCGTCGACTGAAGATAATTTTGCAATATGTATTTTTTCTTCCAAGTGCTTTGCCTTTTTTAATAAAGATACATTCTCCGATAGAATTTGAGTTGATTTTGGATTATTGGAAATAATAGCATGTGTTGCATTAAGTATTGTCTTTGTAGATCTGTAATTTTCAGATAAATTAATAAATGAAGCTTTAGGATACAGCACCTTAAAATACAAAAAATTTTCAAGCGTTGCTCCTTGAAACCGAAAAATCGCCTGCTTTTCATCCCCCACAACGAATAAATTTGGATTATCAAAATGATTGCATAAAAGTTCTATTATTTTATTTTGCGCAAAATTCGTATCCTGATGCTCATCTACTAAAAAATATTGAAATTTTTCCTGAAGATACTGTAATAGATATGGATTTACCACTAGTTTTTTTATTACTTCCAAAAGCATATCGTTATAATCATATTTTTTTAGCTCTAACATTTTTTTCTGATAACTTTCATAAACTTTTAAAAGTTCTTTGTTTTTTTCTAAATCTTTAAATTGTTTTTGATATACGCTTTTCATTTTTCCAATATATGCGCCCTTTACATGAACAAGATCCGGTGTTGCTTTTAATTCTTTTTCAAAATCCAAAAGCGCTTTTTTAAACGCGGAAGGTTCTACGTTCTCCCTTTTCAATTCATTAATCTGTGAAAGAACAGGTTTTACATAATATGAAATATCACCCAGAGGACGAAGAATCTCAAGTTTAATACTATCCATGCAGCTCTCCACTATTTGCAACTGCTCAATTTCATTAATGCTGTCGGAAGCAATAATATTCGGAAATTCTTCCTGATGTTTTTTTATAAAATTATTACAAAATGAATGAAAAGTGGTTACTTCAACTCGATACGCATCGTGTCCAATAATTGAAAGTAGTCTTTTTCTCATTTCATGCGCTGCCGCTTCGGTAAAAGTAAGAGCCAAAATATTTTCAGGATTTACTTGAGTTTTTAATAAAATATTTGCTATACGAAGTGTAAGAACCTGCGTCTTTCCGGTTCCCGGACCTGCAATTACCATCACTGCTCCTTCAACAGTATCAACTGCTTTTTTTTGCGCAGGATTAAGAGTTTTATAAAGGCGGGAAAATTCCTGAGTTATCATATTGATACAAGCATTATACGACCGCAAAAGAGTTAATGAAAGGATTGGAGAATCTGCAGCTTGAATTAATAAAATTTTATTGCTTTGGGAAAAGAGTACTTCGTGCTCTTTTCAATTTGCTTTGGGAAAAGAGTACTTCGTGCTCTTTTCAATTTGCTTTGGGAAAAGAGTAAGCCAGATTCTGTTTTAGACTATAATCTCTCTAAGTTCGGCATATTGTCAAACTTCCCGCCTCATCGGCGGGTGCCTTCAATCTTTGGTGTTAGTCTGATTTCTCAAACAAGCAATGCGCTTTCACACCGTTCGGAAGTTGCAGCGGGTAGGATTACCACGTTTCATTTCTGCTCGTCTCTGTTGCTCTCAAATCTTGTCAATTCAAGATTTGTTTTAGACCCCGTTTAGCAGAATAAAGATCTAAACACTGGCTGTTACCAGCCGGAGCTTACGCTCCGTCCCCCGCATTGCTGCTGTCTGGACTTTCCTGAACGTAACATTTTGCAAAGCAAAAGTGTACGTCCCTATAGTCCCTCTTCCCAAAGCCAGTATATTATACACCGTTATGCAAGCTGGAGCAATACTCTAGGATATTATCTATGTTTTATTATTTATTTTTTCAGAAGAAAATTCAAGAATAATTTTCAAAACAGCAACAATTGGTACTGCAAGAAGTATTCCTAATATTCCGTAGATTTGACCACCTACAATTACTGAAAACAGTATGACAAGCGGATGAAGCTTTGTTACTCTTCCAATTACAAATGGCGCAATTACGTAATCCTGAATTAACTGTGCAGCATAAAATGTCGCAATAAAAACAATCACTGTCTCAAGCGTTCCTAGTTGAAAATTATGTATCCCTCCTGTCATAACCGTAACGACCGCACCAAATACTATCGAAAACAAAGTTCCTATAAATGGAATTATTCCAAGAATTCCAGACAAAACAGCCAAAGAAAGAGCATATTTTACTCCTAAAATATGGAATCCTATAGAAAGCATAAAAATTAAAGAAACAACAAGGATGAGTTGCCCACGGAGATAACTTGAAAGTATAGAATTTATCCGCACAAGAAGTTCTTTTGCATTTTTTTGATAACCAACTGGCAAAAATTGAATAGATCTACTAATCATTTTTTTATTGTCTTTTAGAAAGAAAAATGTTGCAAAAAGAAAAATTAAAACATTTACTATCCCCGATAGAGCAACTGAAAAAAATGGGATTGAGGAAATACTTATTTTTTGAATAACTTCGTTTTTATTTAAGTCTTCAAAGTAAGCAATTGCGTATGGCTTTATCCAAATTGGAAGATTGCTCGTATTATCTTTTGCTGACATAACAAAAGATGAAAATGCCTTTGTTAAGCTCTCGAATTCTTTAACTATTGAATCAGTCAAAATTGATATCCCGAATCCTACGCTGCCGATAAGAATTATGTATACCAATAAAATTGATGTAATTCTTGGCATTTTAAGATATTTTGAAAATAGATTTATGAGAGGATTAAAAACAAAAGCAAAGATCATCGCTATTATAAATGGCGCAAGAATTTGTCTCTGTGAGTACAAAAACCAAAGTAAAACCGTCACTAATAATATATAAAAAATATTTTTAACACCTAAATTACTATTCATATATCCTTATTATACCAAGCATGTACTTCTTTCACCAAATTTTTCCTGAAATCTTTTTTTCCAATATCAAACCACTGTATGCGGCGGTCAGCGTCAAACCAAGTCATTTGATTTTTTGAATAATGGTATTCTGCTATTTTCCATTTTTGTATCGCTCTATCAAGAGATACCTCATTTTTTAGATATTCAAAAAGCTGGCGGTAACCGTTAGCATTTTTCACTTGTTCCGAAAGTTTTTCGTAATTTTTAAATAAGACTTTCGCTTCATCGATTGCACCAAGCTTTAAACGCTTATCAACTCGCGAGTCAATTCGTTTTTTTAACTCCTCTCTTTCGCATTTCAAACCTATCATCAAAATGTCGTATTCTTTTCTCTCGTCATTTTTAATTTTTAACCTGCCTGCCGGCGAGGCAAGTTTAAAATTTTTAATTTTAGATGCTATCTCTATTGCCCGTATCAGTCTTCGGGGATTATTTCTATCAGAGTTATTCATAGAATCAAACTTTTTTTTATTCTCTTTTAGGAGAAATTTTTGGAGGCTTAAAACATCAAAATTTTTTAGTTTGTTTCTCAAATTTTCATCTATTGGAACTGGTGATGTGTCGATCCCATCCAAAAGTCCTTTGACGTAAAATCCTGTTCCACCAACAATAATTGGAAGTTTTTCTTTTTCAAGAATTTGCTCTAAAAACTTTTGACCGAAAGCTATGAAATCTGAAACATTAAATGAATATGAAGGCTTTACAACGTCCAAAAGATATATCAATATATGCTCAAATAAATAATATCCAATTGAGTAGGGACCGTCCTTTTTTTGAAGTTTGAATTTGGAGCTTACAGGCAGACCTTGCCTGCCGGCAGGCAGGTCTTTTCCTGAAATAATATCAAGCCCTTTATAAACCTGCACTGAATCGGCGCTTATTAATTCACCATTAAACTTTTCCGCAAGAAAAATAGCGGTATCTGTTTTACCAACAGCAGTTGGACCTAAAACGGCAATAAGTTTTTGCATTTGACCAAGATTATATCTAACGCACGAATTTCTTAAAGCTTTTTCCCGGTGTAAATCCTGGCGCTTTTCGGGCTGAAATCGTGATTGTTTCACCGGTCTTTGGATTTCTTCCCTTTCTTGTTTTTCTATCCCTAAGTGAAAAAGTTCCAAAACCTGTTAGTACTACTTTTTCGCCTCTTTTAAGTGAATCACGAATTCCATTTAAAAACACACGGAGTGCTTCTTTTGATGCTTTATTCGTAAGATTCGCTTTTTTTGCGACTAGCTCTGTCAATTCTTTTTTTGTTACTGACACTTAATATTCACCCCCTTTCAAACCATAATACGTAGAAAGTTTTGCTTGATTTAACAATACATATTCAAGATGGGTTTGTCAAGAGACCGAAATATCAATCTAATATGGCTTTTTGCTATAATAAACAAAATGAATTCATTAGAAGAGCGAGTTGAAAAAATTGAGAAAAGAAATAAAAAAGTTGAGGACGATAAGGCCTGGGAGGGAAGCTGGACGCGGAAAATTGTTTTGATTATTTTTACATATCTTGCAGTAGGATTTTATTTAAAAGTTATTAATGTTCAAAACCCATGGATTAACGCTATCGTCCCATCTCTTGGTTTTCTACTTTCAACACTAACGTTACCTTTTATTAAAAACTGGTGGAAAAAAAATATTTATAAGAAGTGAAATCACTCTTTCGGTTCTGTGGTGCGGAATTCTCGGATTGCTGTGACTCTAACAACTCCAGGTATAACAAGCTTTTTATCAATCTCTTCTTTTATATTTTTTGCAACAATTGTTGTTTCAATATCATCCAATTTACCTGGATTTATTACAACCCGCAATTCTCTCCCCGCCTCAAATGCATACGCGTCATCCACTCCATCAAATCCTTTAGCAATTTCTTCCATCTCTCGAATTCTTTTTACATATCCCTCTACATCCTCATGTCGCGCGCCGGGACGGGCACCGGAAATAGAATCCGCAACATGTACCAAAATTGATTCAAGCGAAGAAAAAGGCTTATCCTCATGATGTTCTGCAACACAATTTATAATTTCCCGCGCAATTTTGTACTTTTGTAAAAGCTCTACACCGAGCGCAACATGACTTCCTTCTTTTTCAGAAACAATTTTTCCGATATCATGAAATAGACAGCCAAGACGAACAATTTCCTCATTGGCTCCAATTTCCAAAGCAAGTTGTACTCCGATTTTTGTGACTTCTTCAGTGTGAACTACCAAATTTTGACCAAAAGATGTACGGAATTTAAATCTTCCAAGAAGTGCAATAAGATCCGGATGTAAATTAAAGGCTTTTACTTCATGCGCCAATTTTTCTCCTTCATCAAAAAGAATTTGCTCTACTTCTTTTTTTGTTTGGGTAACAATTTCTTCGATTCTAACAGGCTGAATTCGTGTATCTTTTATGAGAAGCTCTAGCGCGCGGCGCGCAATCTCACGCCTTACCGTATCAAACGAAGAAAGTCTGATAATTCCTTCTTCGTCCAAATCAACATCCACACCAGTCGCATTTTCAAAAGCCCGGATATTACGTCCCTCTTTTCCAATAATTCGCCCCTTAACATCCTCGTCTTGAATTTTGATTGTTGAGACAGTATATTCTGCGATATAATCGAGAGCTCCGTGCCGCATCGCGTCAACAAGTATTTCTTGAGATTTTCTATGTGCCGTGGCACGTGCTTCCTCTTCGCTTTCTTTAATAATTTGCGCGATTTCGCCTTTTGAATCGTTTCTTATCTCTTCCAAAAGAAGTCTTTTTGCTTCATCTGTTGAGATATGTGAAATTTCTTCTAATTTTTTAACATACTTTTGTTTGTCATCCATAATTTTTTGTTTACCCTGGGCTAGTCGAAGGGTTTTGGACTAATTTCTAGAAAATCTGAACAGAAGAAAAAAGCCTAAAAATTAGGCTAATACTTGTGGTATGTGAAGAAAAATTAAATTCATATACCTCGTTTGATACTCTGTTCAAACTCTTAATTTACATTATATCACAAACAATTTAAACTATACATACTGCCATGATAATTCAAAATTTTGATTCTATTACCACGACTTCCGCGCGAAAGATTGTTTTAACTCTTGTCGAAGAAGCATTTTTATCTATTCAGCCTGATGAGGTTTTTAAAAAAAATGTAAATTTAAACGGAAATTCTCTAAACATTCTTGACTCAAGCTATGATTTAAATAATTACGAACATGTATATTTGATTGGATTTGGAAAAGGAAGCGCAAAGAATGCAAAACTTCTAGAAGATTTGTTGGGAGAAAAACTGAACGAGGGGTATGTAATTGATACAACAAGGCAGGATTTTAAAAAAATAAACTTTACACAGGGTACTCATCCGATTATTTCTCAAGAAAACGTAGATTTTACCTTAAGAGTAATGGATCGCTTTTCAAAACTTACCGAACGAGATTTGGTTCTGGTAGTTGTTTGCGGAGGCGGAAGTGCAATGTTTGAACATCCACATTCTGTAAGTCTTGAACAAAAAATTGAGATAGAAAAAGCACTTCTCAAATCCGGTGCAGATATTATAGAAATGAATAAAATCCGTCAGCATTTATCAGATGTAAAAGGCGGAGGACTTGCGCAAATCCTATATCCGGCGACAATTACAACCCTTATTTTTTCAGACGTTCCCGGAAACGATATTACCTATATTGCTTCCGGACCGACAGTCAAAGACGATACAAAAATTGAAGATGCATTAAATCTTATAAAAAAATATAATATTTCAAACGTTCCTCGTGAAGCTTTTATCGATAATCCCCAAGATGATAAATATTTTGAAAAAGTTAAAAATATTATTGTTCTTTCAAATTTAACAGCTTTAAATGCTATGAATAGTAAAGCGCTCGAACTTGATATCGCTTCTGAAATTTTTTCAGATCATTTTCAAGGCGATGCAAGAAGTGCCGGACAGATTTTGATTTCAGAATGCAAACCAAACTCAATTCTTTTAGTCGGTGGCGAAACAACAGTACACGTCACAGGAAACGGGAAAGGCGGGCGCAATCAGGAAGTGGTTCTTGGTGCGTTACAATTTTTAGGAAATCAAACAACAATTGCATCTTTTGATTCTGACGGGTGGGATAATTGCGAGTCGGCAGGAGCAATAGGAGATTTTCAAACACTTGAGAAAGCAAAAAATTTAAACCTTTCTATCGAGGAATATTTAAAAACAAACAACAGTCTTGATTTTTTCACCAAAACAGGAGATGCTATATCAACAGGAAGACTCCCGTCAAACGTTTCCGACTTAATGATTATCTATAAGAAGTAAAAATTATGTTTGAACCAATTCACAATGACAAAGTAATAGAGCTTGAAAAAAAAGCGGTTGAGGCACGTGAACTCGTTATCTCAACTCTTCTTGAAGCCGGAAGCGGCCATTCGGCCGGACCATTGGGAATGGCGGATATTTTTACCGCTTTTTATTTTCATATCTTAAATCACAATCCTAAAGATCCTACTTGGGTAGACCGCGACAGACTTGTTCTCTCAAACGGTCACATTTGTCCTATTCAGTATGTAACGCTTGCCATGGCCGGGTATTTTCCAATCGAAGAACTTAAAACTCTTCGAAAAATTAATTCCCGTCTTCAAGGACATCCTCACAGGGGAACAATCCCGGGAATTGAAACAACTTCAGGACCATTGGGTGAAGGAATTTCTCAATCAATTGGTATGGCGCTTGCGGCACGCCTTGACAACAAAAAACACCATATTTATTGTCTTACATCTGACGGAGAACACCAGGAAGGAAACACATGGGAAGCAGTCATGTTTGCCGGTAAAGAAAAACTTGATAACCTGACTGTTGTTGTTGACCGGAACAACATTCAAATTGACGGTTTTACAGAAGAAGTGATGCCTCTGGAGACTCTGAGATACAAATACGAATCATTTAATTGGAAAGTTTTTGAGGTTGACGGGCATAATATAAAAATGTTTGTTGAGGCGGTGAGCGAGGCGCGTGCGATACACGAAATGCCTGTTGCAATAATAGCTCACACAATTCCCGGAAAAGGAGTAGATTTTATGGAAAATGATTTTACATGGCATGGAAAACCACCGAATAAAGACGAGGCAAAAAAAGCGCTGGACGAATTACGCACATTACAGGGAAAAATTATTTCCGAACACCAATAATTATGTTAAATCCTGATTTAAAACTTAACGAAAAAATATTAACCGAAACTCCTGACATGGCGGCAACGCGCGATGGATATGGTGAAGGTCTTCTAGAACTTGGTGAGAAAAATCCGAATGTCGTTGTTTTGTGCGCAGACCTTACCGAATCTACAAAATCGCAACAATTTGCCCAAAAATATCCTGACCGTTTTTTTGAGGTAGGAGTCGCAGAACAAAACATGGCGGCAATTGCCGCAGGACTTGGTGCGTCTGGAAAAACAGCTTTTATTTCATCCTACGCAACATTTTCTCCCGGAAAAAATTGGGAGACGATAAGAACAACTATAGTTTACAACCGGTCAAACGTAAAAATTGCCGGACACCACGCCGGAATTATGACCGGCCCTGACGGCGCAACACATCAAGCAACAGAAGATATTGCCTCTGTTCGCGCATGGCCGGGAATAGAAATATATGTTCCTTGTGATTCACAGGAAGCCAAAAAAATAACAGTCTATTCCGGACAAACAGACGGCCCTATGTATCTTAGATTTTCAAGAGACAAAACTCCTATTATGACAACAGTCGCAACTCCTTTTACACCCGGAAAAATTCAAGTATTTTGGAAAAGTGAAACACCACAAGTTTCTATTTTTGCAACAGGATATATTCTTTATCAGGCAATTATTGCAGCAGCAGAACTTGAAAAAGAAGGAATACAAACAGAAGTAATAAATGTTGCAACAATAAAACCTTTAGACGAACAGGGAATCCTTGAACTTGTAAATAAAACTCATGCCGTTGTTACTGTTGAGGATCACCAAGTTACAGGAGGTCTTGGCGGAGCGCTTTCCGAGCTTTTTGCAAAAAATCTTCCAACACCTATGGAATTTATCGGTCTTCAAAACGTTTTTGGTGAATCGGGAAAACCTCAGGAACTAATCGAAAAATACAAAATGGACAAGGCTGCAATAAAAGAAGCTGTTAAAAAAGTTATATCGCGTAAAAAATGACGGAGCTATGATTTAAGGGATACAAATTTAAAGTCTTTTATTTCATAAACAACGTCTTTTCTCTCAACGATAATTTTCCAATTATTTTTTTTAGCATATGCGGCAAGAACGCTGCTTGGATTGAAAGCGATGGGTTTTCCGACAAGGTTTAGAAAAGAAATATCTATCCCCGCATCTCCAACCCCAATAGAATTCTCTAAATCAATCCTCAGGCCTTTTTTTTCAATGAATCGTATCAAAGTATCTCCTTTATTTTGTGATCCATCAGTAAGAATTCTCCCGGTAAATTTCCCATTTTTGGTTTCAAAATCAGAACCCAGAAAATATTCAAAGCCCATATATTCGGCAAATTTTGAAACAACATGAGTCGGAGATCCGGAAATCGCAATTAAAGTATATTTTTTCTTTTTTAAATCTTTTATGATATCGCGGGTATATCGGTATACTCTATCTTTATGTTTTAATAAAAATTTATCAATAACTTCATTCACGGTTTTTTCTTCTTTCCCTTTTATTTCACGGATAAATGCATCCCATGACGCATGAACATAATCCATATAGTTTCCCCGTCTATTTGCCCATGCCGTATATTCTTTATTTACGTCTTTTAAAATTTTATTCGGAAATACCTTGTCATCAACAAGACCATACACAAGTTCTAAAAAAAGTGCAGACCTAAAAATTGTTCCATCAATATCAAAAATTCCAAGTTTTTTTATAGAAAGATTATTCATGAAAGTATTATACCACCAAATTTTAGGTAGCTTTTAAAAGGTAGCTTACCGCCCTATCATATAACTTTTTATCAAGCCTTTGGTTCCTTAGTCCAAAATTTAAAATTTGAGTTATTGTCATAGCTGCTTTAACATCCGTAACAACTTCTTTAAGTTTTTCTATACCTCCCTGTTGTCTATCTACCAACACAAAAAAAGATCCAATATGATAGCCCATTTCTTGTGCTTCTCTTACCGATTCAAGTTTTGTAATTCCCTGGGACACAAGATCATCAATTAGTCTGATATTTTCACCATTTCCTGATTCTTTTTTGTGTAATATTCTTCGGGTTCCGTCGGAATTTTCTTCTTTATCAAAAATTTCTACCATTGGAATTCCTGAAATTTTTGCATATGCATTTGCAATCGGAACTCCTGCTTTCGGAATTCCTGCGCAAAAATCCGGTCCGGGAAGATGACCTTCTCTTTCAAAAAAAGATACCAACTCATTCAAAACCACTCCAACTTGATGCAAAACTTCAGGACTTAAATTACGTAGATTTATAAAAAATGGAGCAAGTGGAGCTTCAGGCTTACCCATAATATGCTCTGTTATCGCAAATTCAAACTCATCTCTGGCAAAATCAATAATTGCCATCTCTCTTGAAGTCCCTTCAAATCTATAAGAAGCGTCGGGATTTTGAAATCTTCTCCGCGTCTTCCCTAATGTTTTAGTATCAAAAAACATGAGGGCCAATTTTTCTTGATTTGAGGTAAGTCCTTCCGGATGAAAATTGTGTTCTGATGTAGTTTCTGCAGTCATAAGAATATCTTTTAAATAAGATACTCCACCAAAACAGAAATGTCAAAAAATGTGATGGTTTAGAAACTTTTCAATTTCTTTTTTAATTTCTAAAACCAGCTCTGCGTTTACTTCTTCATCTGACCAAATTGGCGGGTGACCAAATGTTTCATCTTTCCAAATTTTACCTGCAAAATCTCTTTTGGTCTTATATCTTGGAATTCCATGGAAATGGAGATTGTGAAGCGCATTTCCTAGTTGGAGATAATTAAAACGCTCGGGTTTAAACGTAGGATTTTTAAGCAATGCATCTTCTATTTTTTTCATTACTAAACCAAGCTCAATCAACTCTTTATCCTTTAATTCTGAAATTTTTTCAATTGGCCGTTTACAAAAAATAATAAAACAGCCAAGGGTATGTTGTCTAAAACTTACTTCCAAACTCCAGTATTGATAGTCTTTTAAGAATCCGTCTCTATATTTTCCTTCTTTATCCCAAAACCTATGCATAATGTCGGGGTGCCGTGAATCGGACACGGACTACCGCACCCCCAGCGCGGCGTACTACCACTATACTACACCCCGAGTATCACTAGGGGCGCAAGCTTTGCTTACACCCCGGAAAGCAATTTAAAATTTACAATTTCCAATAAATTTTAAATGTTTAATAATTAAAAATTAGCTTTGGTATCTTGTATTTTATCATCAGAGTTGAAAAATTGATATATTTAGACCCACTTGAAAAAAACACGAAACCTGTTAGAATGACTTTAACAAACATTACAATGGGACGTACAGCAAAAACACAACCAACAGGAAACGGACAAGCATTCCCCTCCTCTTCTCAATCAGAAAAAAATACCGCAATTTCCATGGCAATGGAACAAATTCAACGCCAGTACGGCAAAGGCTCTATCATGAAGTTTGGAGATGCATCAGAGCGCCTCAAGGTTGATGTTATTCCAACCGGCTCTCTTGCTCTTGATTTGGCGCTTGGCGTCGGAGGTCTTCCACGCGGAAGAATTGTTGAAATTTTCGGACCTGAAGCATCGGGAAAAACAACTGTTTGTCTATCTGTTATTGCGGAAGCGCAAAAAAAAGGAGGCGTTGCCGCTTTTATTGATGCGGAGCACGCGCTTGACCCATTATGGGCGCAAACAATCGGAGTAAAACTGGATGATTTACTTATAAGTCAACCGGACACAGGAGAACAAGCGCTTGAGATAACCGAACAACTCATAAGAAGCGGAGGTCTTGACGTAATTGTAATTGATTCTGTAGCGGCTCTTGTTCCAAGGGCGGAAATTGAAGGCGAAATGGGGGACGCGGTCATGGGAATGCAGGCGCGCCTTATGTCTCAAGCTTTAAGAAAACTTACCGCGGCAATTTCAAAATCTAAAACTATTGTTATTTTTACCAACCAACTCAGACAGAAAATCGGAATCATGTTTGGAAATCCTGAAACAACAACAGGAGGAATGGCTCTTAAATTCTATGCATCCATAAGACTTGATATAAGAAAAATTGAGACATTAAAAGACGGAGATAAAGTAATAGGAAATAGGGCACGGGTTAAAGTAGTTAAAAATAAAATGGCTCCTCCTTTTAGGGTAGCAGAGTTTGATGTAATGGGAGGAATTGGAATTTCAAAGGAAGGAAATATCCTAGATGTAGGAATAGAGATGGGAGTTATTCAAAAAGCAGGTGCATTTCTTAGATATGGAGATCTCATGTTAGGGCAAGGACGGGAAGCGGCAAAACAATATTTCACCGAACACCCCGAGATAGCAAAAAAGGTGGTAGATGAAGTTATGATAAAATCCAAAGAGAATAAGCCAATGCTTTCGCTTGGAACTGAAGAAACAAAAAATGAGAACGAAACATCCTCAATGGAGTAATTCCCGCAAAGAAGACCCCGACTATTCATTTAACCGTGCAGTTAGATATTTATCCCTTCGTGCAAGAAGCAAAAAGGAAATAGAAGAGTACCTACTAAAAAAAAATTTTGAACCAAAGACAATATCTCAAACCATAAAAAAACTTCTCGAACTAAAATTTCTCAACGATGAAGAATTTGGGAAACAATGGATTGAATCCCGACAAAAATATAAAGGGAAAAGTAAATACGTCCTAAAAAACGAACTTCAGACAAAAGGCTTGAATAAAGAATTAATAGAAAAACTTTTACAAACTGCAGAAGATGATATAGAAACCGCAAAAGATTTTTTTGAAAGAAAAAAAGATAAAATTAAACATTTATCAAAAGAGGATTTTGAGAAAAAAATAATAGGCATGTTACAACGAAAAGGCTTTAGATGGGATGTAGTAAAAAAAGTTTTACAAATAAAATCTTGAAGACAAAATCTAGCGCTTTGGACTCTGTTTTTTTCTCCTGGCTTTTCCACCTGTTCCCACTTTTCTTCTTTCACGTTCGCGCGGATCGCGAGTCAAATACCCTTTTTCTTTTAAAATTTTGTGGTATTTTTCTGTATCAATTTTATCAAGAGCCCTCGCAATTCCATGAACAACCGCGTCAATTTGCCCCGCAAGTCCGCCACCTGTTACTTTTGCTGAAAAAACATATTTATCGGAAGTATCTGTATCTCGCAAAATCCTATTGTATTCCGGCGCATAACTTGTAAATCTAAAATATTCCTGCACCGGTTTGCCATTTACAACTATTTCTCCTTTTTTATACTCGTTTCCAAAAATTTCAACTTTTCCATTCCCTGGCGCATAGACCCGCACTCTTGCAACAGCTTCTTTACGTCTTCCTATTGAATACGTATAAGCTGCTTTTTTTTCTTTGTTGTTTTTTTTCTCAGCCATTTTATTGATTTACAAACTTATCTTCGTATTTATGTTCTACTCCAGCAAAAACAAAAAGTCTGGAAAGCATTTTATCACGTAGCTTATTATGCGGCAACATTCCTCCGACAGCATGAGTGATCAATTCTTCAGGCTTTTTTGTGCGCACCTCAGCAGCTGTCCTTGATCTTAGACCACCGGGATATCCTGAATAATTCGTATATATCTTATTCTTTTCTTTATTACCAGTCAGCTTAACTTCGCTTGCGTTAACCACAACTACATAGTCGCCACAGTCCATATTCTTTGAAAAATAAGGCTTTTTTTTACCCATAAGAAGCTGTGCGATATTTGTTCCTTCTCGTCCTAAAATTTTTCCACCAACGTCAACCAAATGCCATTCTCTTTTTATTTCTTTTATTTTTGTAGGTAACGTCATTGTGTGCATATTAAATTATTTATTTTTTTTTGTGTTTTCTTGTGTTTTTACTTCTTTTGAAGCCTTTTTTGCCTCTTTTGACTTTTTCTTTTTTTCTTTTTTATCTTTTTTACTTGAAGTATTAACTACTGACTCACCAATTATAATTTCACTTTCTACCCATTCAAGCAAAACCATAGGAGAATTATCTTTAACTCTTCTACCCAATCTTAAAATTCTTGTATATCCACCTGTTCTCTCTTTAAATCTAGGGGCTATATTTGAAATAAGTTTTTCAACAATATCATGATTTGCTAAGTCACGCAGTAAGTCATTTCTTGCTTCTTCTCCCTTATTTCTTGCCTTTGTAACAAGCTTTTCCACTTTAGCTTTTATTGCTTTTGCTTTTGCTTCAGTCGTCTTTATCCTTCCGACCAAAATCATAGAATGTACAAGACTTTTTAGAAGCGCTTTTCTCTGATTGGCTGTTCTTTTAAATTTTCGTCCAAAAACTCTTTTACGCATAGTTAATTTCCTTTATTTTTTTTCTTTCAAAAAATGCGTCCTCTCCGACGCATATAAACAAACTTACTTTTGGGCCTTTTTGCCGAACTACAAAGAGAGGGAAATGCCCTTTTCTTTCAAACTATCCTCTATAATAGATAATGATTTTGCACCAAGATTTCGATATGCCATCAATTCTTTTCGCGGTGTAGCAATCATATCCTTAAGCGTTTCTATTCCGGCATTTCTAAGGCTATTGTAAATTCTTGTTGGGAGATCCAATTCATCAATAGTCATTCTCAAAACATCTTCAGACAATGAAGACGATATCGCTAT